>OFSF01000899.1_pt1 | contig 10951 bp, 10 predicted proteins | sample 1543271 | NCBI WGS metagenome assembly OFSF01 (sample SAMN07774227, study PRJEB24372) | wastewater metagenome | isolation source: Exp Tend VB 100WW | collected 2016-02
TCGATAGATCAGCAGCATATGCGATGCGCTGGGTAGCAAAAAACGTAGTAGCTGCTGGACTTGCTGATCGCTGTGAGGTTCAAGTTGCTTATGCTATTGGTAAAGCAAAGCCTGTTGGTTTATTTATTGAAACTTTTGGTACAGAAAAATTTGATGTATTAAAGATTTCACAGGCAGTAAATGAAGTTTTTGATCTTCGCCCAGCTGCTGTAATTCGTGATTTAAACCTACTACGCCCAATTTATGCAAAAACCGCTGCTTATGGTCATTTTGGTAGAGAGCTGCCGGATTTTACTTGGGAAAAAACAGATCGAGCTTCTGCTCTTAAGGCACTAGTTAAGTAAGCAGTGACTGCTCCACTAAAACTAAAGCAACAAAAATCTAATTCTGCCCATCGTGAGCAGGTTTTAATTTCAAAAAATCTTCCGGTTGCAAGTGTATTAGTTGAGACTCCTGTATCCCATTTAGAGGGAATTTATGACTATCTTATTCCGCAGCATCTTAATGAGAGCGCAACGGTTGGAAGTAAAGTATTAGTAGAGTTTGGAAGAGGTACTACCGAAGGTTTATTAGTAGGTAGAAAAAGTAAAAGTGAACAACCTGTTCGTTTAAAACCAATTTTAGATTTAGCTTCACCTAGCGGATTAGTTAATTCTGATTTAATTAAACATATTGAACTTGCCCGCAATAGATTTGGGGGTAGTTTCTGGAGTATTTTAAAGTCTGCAATTCCTAGCCGAGTTGTTAAAGAAGAGAAGCTACTGACCGCAATTCTTAAAGAAAAAAAGATCATAAAATATGAATCCACTGCGCTGAGAGATCTGATTGGTAGAGCAGATTATGGCTTTTTAAATAGTATAGAGCGAATTAAATGGGGAATAAATTTCCCAATTACGGTTAACCCAGATCATTTCTTACTTGAATTGATAAAGGTTAGAGCCCAGGTAGGTCAAGTACTATTACTTGTTCCAGATGAGAAAGATCTTGATCGATTATCCATACCATTAGCCAAATTCTTTGGAAGCGATTTGATAGAGATTGGCTCTCATCTAAATAAGAGCCTTAGGTATAGGAATTTTTTAGATGCTGCTTTTAATTCACCAAGAGTAATAATTGCCACAAGAAGTGGGGCATTTACGCCATTATCACCTGGTGCCACAGTAATTGTGCTATCTGATTTAGATCAGTCACACTATGAATTACATGCACCAGGGTGGAACACTAGAGATATAACGCTACTACGAGATAATCAAACATCATTAATATTTATTTCATCATCTCATTCACTAGAGATATCAAGGTTAATTGATATTGGGTGGCTTGAGAAAAAGAGCTATCGCCAGAAAAATAATCTTAGATTTACAACAAATGAGATGGGTAACTCATTCATTTCTGCGATCAAAAAAGGCGTTACAAGTGGTAGCGCTTTGATATCGGTTGCTGAAAAAGGTTATGCAAATCTTTTTCTTTGCTCAAAATGTCGAAATACAGCAAGTTGTGATTGTGGAGGTAAGTTACAGATCCAAGAATCAAGAAACGTACCTACGTGTTATATCTGTCAGAAGAAGCACCCGGAATGGAAATGCACTTTTTGTTCAGGTAATCGCCCGTTTGTAATCGCTAAGGGCATTGACCGAACCGCTGAAGAGATTGGTAAAGCAATACCAAAGTTTCCAATTCTAATTTCATCCGGGAGTAAGCAAATTAAAAAATTGCCAATGGGTAATTATATTGTAGTTGCAACACCAGGTTCTGAGCCAAGTGAGCGATATGGTGCTATTGCAATGCTAGATGGTGAAAAAATATTCAATCGTCCTTCATTGCGATCTGAGGAGTTAGCAAAATTTGCCTGGTTCTCACTGCTTAATATGGCTTCACAAAATTCTGAAATATTTTTATCACTTCCAAATCACCACCCAGTTGTTCAAGCAATGTTAAAAATGGACCCATCATCAGCGGCCTTGTATGAGTTAGAGAGTCGTAAGCAAGCTAAATTGCCACCTTATTACCGAGTTGCAGTTGTTTCGGGGGATAACGCTGAGATATCTAAATTTGCTGAAAATTTGAAAAATAGCGCAAGCAAATATGAAATAACAGGACCAGTAAAAATTGATGGCTATCAAAGTAAAGTTCTTATTAGGGTAGAGCTAGAGCAAGCGCAGCTACTAGTTGATCTATTAGATGACATTACTAAGGTGCAAGGTGTTAAATCTAGGAAGATTTTTACGGTCCGGTTTGATCCGTTTGATCTTTAAGCCGATCACTGAAGTATCATAATCACATGGCAATTCAACCAATTAGATTATTTGGCGACCCAGTATTGGTTACCCCAGCAAGTGAGGTAGTTAATTTTGATAAAGAACTACGTCAATTAGTTGCTGATTTAACTCAAACAATGCAGGCGGCACCTGGAGCTGGGTTGGCTGCTCCTCAAATTGGTGTACCACTTCGGGTATTTGTCTGGGATATAAATGATGAATTAGGTCATCTTATTAACCCTTCACTTGATCTAAGCGCGGAGATGCAAGATGGCGAAGAAGGATGTTTATCCTTTCCAAATTTAGTTTATGAAACACCTCGATCATTTAAAGCTGTTGCTAAAGGGTTTAATATGCACGGAGAGCCAGTTGTTATTGAAGGTACCGAGCTTTTGGCAAGGTGCTTGCAGCATGAAACTGATCACTTAAATGGTGTTCTATTTATTGATCGAATGAACTCTGAGCAGCGCAAAATAGCTATGAAAGAAATCAGAGAATCTGAATGGTTTGGGGTTGCCACTGAAGGTGGAAAGTCACCAATAGTAAAAGTATCACCTCACTCTACATTTGGTTTAGGTCTTTAAAACTTTGAAATTATTAGTTGCTTCATCATCCCCGGTAGCCAAACCACTTATCACTGCATTAATTGCTAGTAACAAACATGAATTTGGAGGATTGATAACTAATCCAGATAAAGCTACTGGTCGTGGCATGCAAATTGAGGCTAATGAGCTAGCACTTTGGGCATCCTCGGAAAAGCTTTCTATGAGTAAGCCGGAATCAAATGAAGATTTAAAATCTTATCTTTTGTCAGTAAAGACTGATCTTGTAATAACAATTGCCTATGGAAAGTTAATTCCCCAGGATCTTTTACAATTACCAAGATATGGTTGGATAAATGTTCATTTTTCTAAGCTCCCAAAATGGCGAGGTGCAGCACCAGTTCAATGGGCAATTCTTTCAGGTGATAAAACTAGTGGGATAACAGTTTTTCAACTTGATAATGGTATGGACACAGGTCCAACTTATTTAACTCATGAGATTGACATTAATCCAATGGAAAGATCTGATGAGCTATTAGATCGGTTAAGCGTAATTGGTGCCGATCTTGCAATCAAAACTGTTGACCTAATTTCTCAAAATGTGTCACCTTCGCCACAATCAGATATAGACGTGTCACTTGCACCAAAATTTAGAAAGAGCGATGGAAAACTTGATTGGAGTATGCAAATTGATCAAATTTTAAATCAATATCGAGCATTAGCCGCTAATCCAGGGGTCTGGACGATGCTTGGTGATTTACGCCTAAAGATTGATGGACTACGAATTTCCTATGGGATGAAAAAAATTGCACCAGGTTCTGTAGTTATCGAAGGTGAAAAGCTATTTATTGGGGCAGCAAATGGGTTTATTGAAATTGAGAAATTAACTCCAGCAGGACGTAACCAAATGAGCGCAGGAGAGTTTATTAGAGGACTTACCAAGCGGGAAGGTTTATCAGTTGGGTAAGCCAAATCCAAGCCAATCGAGGTTAGTAGCTTATGAATTGGTTTATCAGGTAAACCGTGATGGTGCTTATGCAAATATAAGACTACCCGAATTACTTGCAAAATCTAAGATGAATAAAGCTGATAAGGCTTTTACTACCGAATTAGCGTATGGAACATTACGAATGCAGGGAAGACATGATTACATCGCAACAAAGTATCTTGATAGAAAATTTCCTGAAGTTGATCCCAAGATTCAAGATTTGCTTAGAATCGGAATCCACCAAATTACCCAAATGCGAGTTGCAGATCACGCTGCTGTTTCTGAAACAGTTGAGGTCGCCAAATTGGTTGCAGGGGAATCTAAAGCATCTTATGTAAATGCAGTTTTAAGAAAAGTAACAGCATCTAGTAATGACTTAGTCGAATTAGCTGATTTGCCTAACTTAGAAAGACTTTCGATTTCGTATTCACATCCAGAATGGATCATTTCTTCATTCTATGATCAACTTAAGGATTGGGCAGAGGTTGAAAAACTATTAGCTGCAAATAATCTTCCAGCAGCTCCCGATATAGTTGCTTGGCCTGGTAAGTCATCAATTACTGAGTTAGTTCAACTAGGAGCTACCCAAATTCCTGGGTTTAGTAATGCCGCAAATTTAGATGGCATACCATCGGAGTTTGATCCAATAATTCAACGCAGAGCAGGTGTGCAAGATCGTGGATCACAAATTGTTGTTGAAAATTTTCTAACAACTGCAACTATTGGTCAATCTTGGCTAGATATGTGTGCTGGGCCTGGTGGCAAAGCTGCATATCTTTTTCACTCCCTTTCTCAGAGAGATGCAACCGCAACATTTTTAGCTAATGAGCCAATTCCACATCGTGCAGAACTAGTTAAAAGGGTAGTTAATAATCAGCAAGTAGTTAGTTTTGATGCAACAGATCCAGATAACTTTTCTTCAACCTTTGATCGGATATTAGTTGATGCCCCATGCACAGGACTAGGTGCACTTCGTAGAAGACCTGAGGCCAGATGGCGGAAAAGCATAAATGATTTAAAAGAATTAGTTACTTTACAGCGAAATCTTTTAACTAGCGCATACAAATTACTAAATCCAAATGGAATAATCGCATATGTAACTTGCTCACCACATATTGCTGAGACAAAGGGTCAGGTGCTTGATTTCCTTGCTCGGCATAAAGATATGAGCATTCTGCCGTTAAGCACTCTGGCTGATGCTCACAAACAAGGGGTGCTTAAAGATGGAACTATGCAACTTTGGACACACCAAGACCAATCTGATGGAATGTTTATGGTCTTATTCAAAAAGGTGGGTTAAATAGGAGCATGGGAAGTGATGGAAGAATCTTAATTAATCCAAGTATTCTTAACGCTAATTTTGATGATTTAGAAAATGAAATAAGTAAAGTATCCGCAGTCTCTGATGCTATTCATCTTGACATAATGGATAATAAATTTGTCCCAAACTTAACTTTTGACTTCAAGCGGGCTATAGAAATAATTGAGTTTTCAAAATTACCAATAGATGCTCATTTAATGATTGAAGACCCAGATACTATTGCACCTAAATACGCCCAAACGGGTTGTAACTCTGTTTCATTTCACTTTGAAGCCGCTAAAAACTGCCGCCAAACAATCGCAGATATTAAGTCAAATGGTGCAAAAGTAGGAATTGCAATTAAACCGGCTACGCCATTATCTGCAATTGAGGAATTTATAGATGAAATTGATATGTTGGTAGTTATGACTGTTGAACCAGGTTTTGGGGGCCAAACTTTTATGAGTGATCAGATGTTAAAAGTTTCACAAGCTAGATCAAAAATTAATTCAAGTAAGGGTGAGCCAGTGATACTGCAGGTAGATGGTGGTATATCCCTTACAACTATTGCAGAAGCGGCTTCAGCTGGAGCTAACTGCTTTGTTGCTGGTAGTGCAGTTTATAAGGATGCAAATCCCGCAGAAATAGTTGCCAAACTACGTGAGTTAGCAAAAAACAGTTTTAAAATTTAATCTGACAATCCCATTAGGAGTAGCACTGCAGAAAGATCAGATCCACTAATTGTGGTAGCCGCCGCCGCTGCAACCTTCGGCTTTGCATTAAATGCAATACCAAGACCAGCTGCTTGAATCATATCTAAATCATTTGCGCCATCTCCAATTGCGACAGTCTGAGACATCGGAATTCCCTCATTTTTTGCAAAAGTAATTAATGAATCTAATTTTGCAGACCTATCAATGATTACACCCTCAAGTTTTCCAGTTAGTTTTCCATCAATAATCTCTAATTTATTAGCTTTATAGAAGTCAATTTTTAACTCTTTTAGAATTGGTTCAATTACATCCATAAATCCACCCGATACAACTCCCACCTTATGGCCCTTTAAATGAAGAGTTTGAATTAATTTTTCAGCCCCTTGCGTCAAAGTGATTTCACTTCTAACCATTGAAATCATAGATTCATCTAACCCGGCAAGTAATGAAACTCGCTCTTGCAGTGATTGAGCAAAATCCATTTCACCAGCCATCGCCTTTTCAGTAATCGCTGAAACTTCCTTAGCCATACCAGCTTTTGCAGCGAGTAAGTCAATTACTTCCTGCGCTATAAGGGTTGAGTCCATATCAAGCATCACTAATCTTTTAGCACTTCGCATACCACTACCTTGCTCCACAGCTAGATCTATCTTATGAGATATAGCAACTACAGCTAGTAACTTTTGAACTTCTTTAATTGATTTATCTGGACAATAAATATCAATTTCAATCGCTGTCAACGGATTAGTTGAGGTTCGCCTGATTGCAGTGATATTTGCATTAATCTTTGAAAGCTCAGCAGCGACTACAGCAACTGATTTTGGTTTCAGAGAATCAGAGATAATTACAACATGTAGGTTTGAAGATACCTCTGTATGATTTTGCTCAGGAGTGAAGTCAATTGCAATATCAAGTCCTACTTCTTTTTCAAGTAATTCTAAATCTGCGGCAACTGCTGCGGCATGAGATTCATCTAAGCCAATTAAAACTGTCAAAATAAGGCGGCCTCGAATTACTAGTTGCTCGATATCTAGAATTGAAATTGAAAACTCTGAAAGCAAAGACATCAGCTTTTCGGTAATTCCAGGTCTATCTTCGCCTGAAACTAGAATTAGCCCGGTAAAGGCTGAGGTATTTTTATTCGGCATTGGCTCAGATTAACCATATTTGGCGCAATCACGGGGTATCTTTCTTTCCTATGAGCGCAATATTGGAGTTATCAGATATCAGCGTGCGCAGAGGTGACCGCATAATTCTTGGCCCTCTTAATTGGCAAGTGCTCGAAGGTGAGCGTTGGGTTATTTTGGGCCCAAATGGGGCGGGTAAAACAACACTTCTACAAATTTGCTCATCCTTAATTCACCCGACAACTGGTGAGATAAATATTTTAGGAGAGAAACTGGGCAAGGTAGATGTTTTTGAATTGCGAACAAGAATTGGATTAACCTCTTCAGCATTAGTTGAACAACTTCCAGCAGATGAGTTAGTTATGGATGTGGTGCTTACTGCAGCTTATGCAATGCTTGGAAGATGGCAAGAAAAATATGATTTATGGGATGAATCAAGAGCAATGGCACTGTTAACTGCATTAGGCGTACGCGAGTTAGGTGAGCGTTTATTTGGTTCCCTAAGTGAAGGGGAGAAAAAGCGAGTACAAATTGCTAGAGCATTAATGGCAGATCCGGAGTTATTACTCCTTGATGAACCAGCCTCATCATTAGATCTTGGAGGTAGGGAGGATTTGCTTAGAAGAATTGAATCACTTTCTAAAGATCCTTTAGCTCCGGCAACAGTTATTGTCACCCACCATATTGAAGAGATTCCAGTTGGAACTACTCATGCATTATTACTGCGCGAAGGTGCTGTAGTAGCACAAGGGGAGGTGGCATCGGTAATAACTGATCAAAATCTAACGCAGGCTTATGGGCTGGCCATAACTGTTCAAACTGAAGGTGGTCGGTTCTTCGCTCGTGCCCGTTAACTTAGTAGCACTACTTCCTAAACCTTGGCATGACCTAATTGATTTAAAGCTTTTAGAAGATATCTCAAAAAAATTAACAGATGATTTTATTCCTTCTGAAGATAGTGTTTTTAGATGTTTAGAGTTAGAACCTAGTGAGGTTAAAGTTGTAATACTTGGCCAGGATCCTTATCCAAACCCAACCCATGCAATGGGGTTAGCCTTTTCAGTAAATAGCTCAATTAAACCCCTACCAGCCTCATTAAATAATATTTTTAAGGAATTGGATTCTGATTTAGGTATTAAGAGAAGTAATGGAGATCTAAGTGAATGGGCTTCCCAGGGCGTGCTATTACTTAATCGATCCCTGACTGTAATCCCAAAACTCTCTGACTCACACTCTGATATTGGCTGGCATAAATTTACTGAAGAAGTTATCAGGGTAGTTGCAGCAAGGGGAGCGATCGGAGTTTTATGGGGAAAGCAAGCACAGGATCTAGGTAAATTATTTAATCAATTAGATCAGTTTTCTTCACCACACCCAAGCCCACTTTCAGCTTATCGAGGTTTTTTCGGCTCTAAGCCTTTTAGTAAAGTTAATAATAGATTGCTAGAAAAAGGTTTAACCCCCATTAAATGGTAAAGGGGCGCACCATAAGATGCGCCCCTTTATTTAATTAACTTATGCAGTCCAAATATTAATTGGTGATTGCAAGAAGTAAACCATAAATAGACCAGAGACGATCCACATCAAAGGATGGATTTCCTTAGTGCGGCCCTGGAATAGTCTAATTACAACATATGAAACAAATCCTGCTCCGATACCTACAGAAATATTGTAAGTAAATGGCATCAAGATAATGATTAAAAATGCCGGAATAGCGATTCCAAAATCATCCCAATCAATTCCCTTAATCTGAGTCATCATTAAGAAGCCAACGATGATTAGAGCAGGTGTTGCAGCCTCGTAAGGAATTACTGCAACTAGTGGAGCTAGGAATGTAGTGAGCAGGAATAGAACTCCGGTTACAACTGAAGCTAGTCCGGTTTTGGCACCTTCACCAACACCAGAAGCTGATTCAATGTATGAAGTATTAGATGAAACTGAACCAGCACCACCAGCAGCAGCTGCGATGGAATCAACTAGAAGAATGCGCTCGGCACCTTCTACATTTCCATCACGGTCTACTAAGCCAGCCTGCTTACCAATCGCAGTCATGGTTCCCATAGTGTCAAAGAAGTCTGCTAGCAATAATGTAAATACTAGAAGAAGTGCAGCAACTAGTGAGATTCGATCAAATCCGCCTAAAATATTGAAATCACCAATGATGTCAAACTTAGGAGTAGCAGCAATAGCTTCAGGCATTGCAGGTACGTTTAAGTTCCAACCCTTTGGATTTACTGCTCCTGTTGCTCCGTTAAATAGCGGACCAATCTTGAAAGCAGATTCAACAACTATTGCCAGAACGGTAGAGGTAACAATTCCAATAAGAAGAGCACCTTTAACCTTCTTAACAGTAAGAGCGATCATTAAGAACAGACCAAATGCAAAGACAATAACTGGCCAACCTACAAGGTTTCCGTTATCACCTAGAGTTACAGGTACTGGACCAGCTGCGGTTCTACGAACGAAACCAGCATCAACTAGTCCGATAAGGGCTATGAATAAGCCAATACCGACTGAGATAGCGATCTTTAATTGGCTTGGTACAGCTTTGAATACCGCAATACGGAATCCAGTTAGTACCAGAATTAAAATAATTATGCCTTCAAGGACTACAAGTCCCATGGCATCTGCCCAACTCATTTTGGATGCAATACCAACTGCAACAAAGGTATTTAAACCTAAGCCGGTTGCTATGGCTAATGGAAAGTTAGCGACTACGCCCATCAGGATGGTCATAACGCCAGCAATAAGAGCGGTAGCAGCTGCAACTAATGCAAGATTAGGAGCATCGCCTCCGCCTATGTATTTACCATCTGCATCTTTAGCAAGACCGATGATGAGTGGATTTAGCGCAACTATGTAAGCCATTGTGAAAAAAGTGACGACTCCGCCACGAATTTCTCGACCTACGGTTGAGCCACGCTGACTGATTTTAAAGAAGCTATCAAGCATGGAATTTACCCTTCTGTTTTTTTAACATGGTGTTTTCGACATGTTGTCAGATTCGGTCCGACAAGCCGAGGGGGATAAGAGAAATCTATTGGCTACTTGGCGGTAAGACGGTCTACGACACCTAAAGAAATGGCTACTGATTGCCCGATTAGGAGCGCAAACAGGGCGGTTCCGATACCAACTGTGCCTCCTAGGAGGGCTCCAATGATTAGCGCAATTAATTCAATACCAAGCCTCACCCTGCCAACTCGTATCCCGGTCCTATAGTGCAAACCGGTCATAAGGCCATCTCGTGGGCCAGTGCCTAATCCGCAGGTTATGTATAAAGCAGATCCCACTCCAACTAGTGCAATTCCAAAAAATATGTAAAAATATTTTAAAGCCAAATTATTAACCTCTGGTATAAAAGCTAATCCGATTTCAATCGCTGCTGCAATCACAATAATATTTGCCAAGGTTCCTAATCCTGGTTTTTGTCTAAGTGGGATCCAAAGCGCTAATACAGTTAAAGAGATAAAGAACGTCGCTTCACCAATACTAAGTGGGGTGTTTAGAGATATACCTTGAGCTAGTACTGACCAGGGTGCATTACCAAGTCCGGTGATTATAAGAAGTGAATCACCTATTCCGAATATGAATAGTCCAAAAATTAAGATAAAAATTCTTTGAAAATGCTTACTCCCGCTACCAAATGACCAAGTTGAATCCGCACGCCAAGGAGTAATTGGAATTGTGCGTGAAGGTCGTAGCATCTGCACAAACTTATTTGCAGGTTTTTCGCTATCTGATGCCTTATTCACTGATAAACTCTATCAAAACAAACAGCTAAAGACGGGTTCATTTTGGATTTTACATACGGTCAAGCAATCATAATTGGCTTTATTCAAGGAATAACTGAACTTTTTCCTATTTCAAGTCTTGGGCACGCAATATTAATTCCAGCCTGGATTGGCGGTTCATTTCGAGAATTTATAAGTGAAGAAAACCAATCATATTTGTTAATAACTATCGCTATGCATTTAGCAAGTTCTGTTGCATTATTTCTAGTATTCCGTAAACGTTGGGTTGGGC
>OFSF01000907.1_pt1 | contig 10915 bp, 15 predicted proteins | sample 1543271 | NCBI WGS metagenome assembly OFSF01 (sample SAMN07774227, study PRJEB24372) | wastewater metagenome | isolation source: Exp Tend VB 100WW | collected 2016-02
ATCCAGACAAAAAATGAGTAGGGCAAAAAAAGGTAGACCCCGAACTGAAGAGACTAAAAGAAGAATAAGTGTAACCCTGACAGGTAGACCCAAGTCAGAAGAATCCAGAAAAAAATTGAGTGAGACAAGAAAAGGAAACAATAATGCCTCAAAACTTACAGATGTTCAACGACTTGAGATAGTTCAAAGGAGAAAGAATGGGGAGTCAACTTTAAAACTTGCTACTGAATTTGGAGTGACTCAACGCACTATTTATAACTGTTGTAAACCTCAGTTTTAATCCGAAATACTTTCAGGAGAAAGTTTGTCAAAAGTTTCACATACAAGTTTGCAAATTACAACCTTGATGTCATCATCAAGTTCTTCCAACAAAGTAAGTAAATCCTCTTGAAGTTGTTCCTGAGCAAGTTGTGGGTTTGTCATAAAGAAAGAAGGCTGAGTATAAAAAACCCAAGGACAATTGGGAGTAAAAAGAAAATTATCTGACCATGAGTTATCACAATCAGAAAAATCAGAACGAGAAGTCCCAGTATCATTGAGTCACAGGGCAAACTGCAATTTGGTAACCGGAACCGGTAGACCTCAGACACTCTTTGTTCACCACTCCAAGTCTCCAACCATTGTGACCTCGAGTGTAAGTGTCGTACCTCGTCTGAATAACACCAACATAACCATCTGAGGCAAACTGAACTACACAGGGAACCACACTGTTTGCAACACTATTTTCATAGAATCTGCAGTTAGTTTGGTAAGCCATCTGTGCAGAGGCAGGATTACTCAGAGTGGCAACACTGGTTGCAAAAAATATCGAAGCAAGAAGTTTTTTCATTTTGTTTGATTAGAGTCCGTTGATAAAATCAGCAACTGCGTCATTGTACTCAGTTTCAGTGTCAAAGATGCGACCGTGAATGTTTCTTGGATAGGTTACATTTGATTCACCAACGGCAGCAACATTGCGGCAGTCTTGTTCATCGTAACCCATTTCAATTAGGTTTTGAACGTAAGGATTGTAGTGTGTCATTTTGTTTGTTTGTTTGTTGTTGTTTTGTCGGATAACCTCACAGGCAATCTTGTGCCTCATAAGTTGAACTCAAAATCATGAGGTCAGGGTGCATCTTAGTGACAGACTTGTAGGCATCATCGTAAGAGTCAGAGAGGTAGGACAGTTCTACATAGTAGGCTGTTTTCGTTTTGTAACCTTTGAACACTACTTTGTACTCAATTCCTGGAAGTTTGGGTGCGGAAGAGGTGAAGGCTGAGGCTGTTTTGTTTTGCATGATAGTAATATAACACAGAATGCCGAAAAAGTAAAGGGGGGGAACCGAACCTTTTGGTTCGGTTTACCGAACTCCTCTGAAAATACTTTCACAGGGGGAAGTTCTTTATCTCTGCAGCTTTGTCAATTATTTTATTGAACACACTTTCGACTTCAGGACGAGCAAAGAAATCTGACTTACGTTTCTCCCCACAAGTACCAACATAGGCATAAAGAGTGTTATTGCTGGCAACGTTCATCTCTGTAACCCCTTCCATCATTTGTGTTAGTTGAGGAAGGTAACCAAAGGTAACAAATGGATTTTGTTGAATGTTCTTGAGCATAGAAAGAGCTTTGTCTTCAGTGTTAACCATTTTGTTAGCTGCTGAGATCATTTGCTTTTCATAAGAAAGACAGTTTTGTTCGTGCACAGACGCTCTGTAAATTAAAACTCCAGCAACAGTTGAAGTAATACTGGCGCCGAGGAAACCTACAGTTGCGATGATAGCGATTTTGATTGAATTTTTCATTTGGTTGTTAGTTGGTTGAAAGTTTGTTGTTTGTTAGAAGTGTGCAGTGGGGTCGTCACATTTAGCAATCCATTCAAGTGCTTTTGTGAGGGCAACTTGCTGAAGCTCAGTGTCACCTGTGTGATCACTGTGCCACTCCAGAGCATACTTTATACGATTTTCTGGAGTTGCCATGAACTTTTGAAGTTTGGTCATTGGTTGTGTCATTTGTTGTGTCATTTGTTTTCATCGGGGTAAAGTTTCCAACCGTCGGCACGAATACCTAACTCTTCGCAACGTACTTCGTAGACAATACGTTGCATTAACCTCAGGTCCATAGTTTGGACCTCTTTAATAATGGTGCGACGAATTTGTTCTGATTGAGTATTCACAGGTCGAAAATGTTGGAGTTGAGTTGAACTATGTTGAGTTTTGGGTCAGCAAACTTCACACCATCTTTGGTTTCAGTTACACCAAACTCGTCGTAAAGAACTTTCACAAGAGTTTCGTAATCACCACAGGAAAGTGCAAGTTTGTAAAGACCTTCTTCGTTGTTCACCCACAATGAAATGTTCCAGGTTTCGTAGTTATCGAAACCATTGTAGGAAGTGTCGAGAAGTTCTTTTTGAAAAGTTGCAGTCATTTTGTTTTTGGTTTTTTGTCTAGTTGTTTTTGTACTCTTTAAGAATAACACAGTTTCCTGGTTTTAACAAGGGGGTAAACCCCCCAATCTGGTTCGGTTTACCGAACCTCCCTCAAACTATTTTTAAGTGGGACATTGTTGACCCAAAGAAAATATCTTTGACCTCAAGTTCGACATAATCAAACCCCTCGTTTTTCAGAGTCTCACTGTAAGCTTGTGCACTGCTGAATGCATCAAACAGACGCAGAGAGCGAAATACTTCACCCTCGTAATCGTATCCGCCGATGACAGCGTAAACTTTTTGGTTTGTGTTCATTTGACTCTTGTTGTTTTCCATGTTTTTAATATAACACAAAAACCCCAAAACCTCAAGGGGGCAAACCGAACAAAAAGGTGCGGTTAACCGAACAAGGGTTTTGGGGGAGTGGAGGTCAACAGTGAGGGTAGTACACTTGTACCAACCAAGGAACCCAGTGGCAGCAGGGGTTCTCAGGTTGTCATTCAGTGATTTTTCCTGTTTGGGGAGGGTTCTGGGGTGTTCCTTCCCGACCCCCTCCCAGAAAAACCCCTTTTCCTCAAGTTATACTTTCTGAAAACTCGTAGTTATAACTCAGACCGTCAGCACAAACAACATGGTGCCACCCTTTATCCTTTGGGGTCAACCCCAACCGTTCCTTCGCTGTGGCAACATTATCCTCCATCAAATCCACCCCATAAATCATCTCGTTGAGAACATGTTTGGGGTCGTGATACTCTGAGAGCACCTCAAGTAGGGTCACCAAAAAGTTACCATCACCACAAGAGTTATCGAGAAACTTTGCATCGGCATCCTTGAGTTTCTTCTCAGGAATCTCTCTTACCATTCGCATACAAAGATCCATCGGGGTGAAAACTTCACCTGTGGTCTTGACACGATTCCTCCCTCTTTTCTTTTGCTTATCAATCTCAGTTTGGACAGTTGTGCTCATTTGGTGTTACCTGCAAGTAATTTGTTCCAAGTGTTTAAATAACCCACCTCTATCTTAGTGAGCTTGAGAACTTTGTAAAGTTCCTCATCAGTGTTCACACCACACAAGTCTGGGGTTTCCTCGAGCAACACACGAGGTAGAAACTGAGCGCGGCAAGATGCAGCTGTGATGAATCTGTAAACAAGTGAGTGTGAGAGTAACCAGTGCATTTGTTCTGCTTCTTCAACTGTGTTGAACTTCATGAACTTCCCTCGATTACCTGTGGCATAATATTGATCCTGATCATTCACTCGAGTAAGTAAAGAGTAAGGACCACCCTTTACTCTGTTTGGGTGATACCTCCAGGCCACAGTGGAGAGGTAAGTGTAGGGGCAAGTTGGAGGTTCATCCAGAGTTTCAAACCTATCTTTTACTTTCTTTCCTGTACTGTTGTAAAACTTCTGGAAGATTGATAGTGTAAGTTCAGGGTCGGCAGCAGAAAACTTATCACAGGGTGATAGATACTGCACAGGGAGAACGGTTCCTCTGGCAATTTCTGTGACCTTTCCGTCATAAACAACCCGAAGATTCTGATTTTCGTTTTGTTTATCTTGCCCTTTGTACACTGCAATTGGTTGCCCAATGTTGGGAAACATCTTTTCCATTCCATACTGAATCTCGTTCAGTCCAAGTTTCTCTAACTCTTTGTATCCTTTGGTATACTTTGCACCAGCTTTCGATGGTGATACCAGAGAGAAATAACCCCCAGGTTTCAGTAACTCACCAGTTCGGCGAAAAAACATCGTGTAGAAAGCGGAGTTACCACCATTTTGGAAAGGTGGGTTTCCTACAATCACATCAAATTTCATGTTTGGTTTCCGACAACATGTTTCAAAGGGGAATGATACGCCCCATAGGCCATCAGTGAGTTCAACTGCTTACTTTCGGGAGTGAATAACTTTTGTTGAATCTTCTCAAGTTCTTCTTGAGTCCCAAGTATATACTCAACTTGTCTTCCGCACCCAACAGTTGTTATCTTTGCTTTTCCATAAATGTCTCCATAGGTGGGAACAGCGAGTTTGAGTTTACCCCAATCACCAATTGGTTGATCACACCACATGGAACATCGTTTCTTTGCTGAAGAGTAAAAAACTTCATAGATGTGAGTTTCTGTTTTGTCTGGTGACCAATGAGAACTATTGATTGAGGGGTTGATTGGACCTGTGAACACATTTAAATCGAGAGGTTCACAGTTTTGCAAAAACTCAAACATTTCAGAACGCCATTCTTTGTTATTTGAGGGAGTTGGGCTCAGGATGTCAATTGTGGAACCGTCGGGAAGTTGAGTTTCTCCCCCATAAGGTTGCTTTTGAAGTGTAATCACTGTAATGCCGCCAGTGTCTACGCCAGGGAATGCCCAGTCAACACTTGGGTCCAGGGCGATAAGGTTATTTTGTTTGATCAACTTCCATGCTTTGCTTCGTGCATTTTTCTGCATCCAAGTAAAAGGAACAACCAAAGAAACAAGCCCCTTGTCTTTGACTAAATCAATACCCTTTTCGATAAAATCAGGCCACAGTGGAGTTCCAACATTTCTCACCTCACGAGAGCGTTGATATGGTGGGTTCCCAATCACAACATCAAATTTCATGTTTGGTTCCCAGGTTAAAAAATCTGTGTGTACATAATTTACTCCAAGTCGTTTGAACATTCCTGACCCAAGTTCAAAATACATTGGATCAATTTCAACAGCAGTTATTTTTTCTGGTGAAAAACCTGCCTGAAGTGCAGCAATAACATAGGTTCCAATTCCTGCACCTGGAATACAAAGTTTCCCAGTTGTTGGAACTCCTTGAAACTGTGACTGAGCTAACTCCAAAGGAGTTACACAATCACTTGTTTGATTCCAGTTAAACACATCGAGAACTGTGTTGTAAATAACTGTTGCCCTCTCGGTCATAGTGTAGGTTTTCATAGTTGTTTGTAAATTCAATTTAATACAGTAGTTTTTTTTCCATACCACTAATATAACACAGAATTCTGGTTTTAACAAGGAGGGTAAACCGACCTTCTGGTTCGGGTAACCGAACCTTATACTAAAGGGTCTCCAATTGTTTTGAACAACTCTTTTGATAAAACATTTGAAATTTTATTAATATTAGCCAACTCCTGAATCTCTGGACTTCTCAAGTACTCGCAAAGAACTTTACTTTCCTCCTCAGAGTTTGTTTTCAACATGATAGCGGAACGACTGATAGAATGGTCCAAAGGTTTTACAAAAACCTTACCAAGACCATAACCTCCATACACCCTGTTCATAACAACTCCATGTTCATTCAAACCATGCACATGTTGTTCAACAGGGACAAACCGAACTTTTATATCTGTTTCCCTACTGTTGAGGGTGAGAATCATTGGAAAATCTCCTTCTTTCATCTGATTCAATCCCACAGAACCCATTGAATGTCGGGAAGCCAAGTTACCCTCAACATTGGAAACATACTCTGAGTTTGTGAACTTCAAACAGGTATCTTCAGTAAGAAGAATCTCCTTTTCTTCTCCCCCTTGGAAAGTTACTTTTGTTGGTCCACTGTGGTTGATGTTGTATGTAACAACAACTGTTTCAGTTAGTCCAATGGTGGGAAATACTGACTCGGGCAGTGCTACCATACTCTGAATATGACCTGAGGAAAATAGTTTGCGACGAAACTTAGATGACTTCTTTGCAAAGTATTTGGATCGAATAATGAGAGAAACAAAAGGACTCATTTCCATACATTTGAGAAAGAACTTATCATCAAGACCTTTTGAGCAACCCCCCAAACCGGCACCTTTTACATTCTCAGTATCAGAGTAGGGAGGATTCCCTACAATCGTGTCAAATTCCATTTTTGATCCCCAAGTTAAAAAATCAGCATGTACATAGTTAACTCCAAATCGATTGAACATTCCTGACCCAAGTTCATAGTACATTGGATCAATTTCCACAGCGGTTATATTCTCAGGGAGAAAACCTTTTTCAAGGGCGACTAAAACATAGGTTCCAATTCCTGCTCCAGGAATACAGATTGTCCCTTGCACTGGAACTTTTTCAAATTGTTTTCTCACAAAGTCAAGAGGTGTTATTTGATCACTGGATTTGTTCCAGTTGAATACATCAACAACAGTGTTGTAAATGACTTTAGTTCTTTCAGAAGTAGTGTAGGTTTTCATAGTTGTTTGTAAATTCAATTTAATACAGTAGTTAGTTTAGCATCCAAAATCATATGAACCTGCGACACAGAGTTACTCACAACCCTCTCATTCACCCAACCAGAATCAATCGCTGCCTGAAACAAATCAGGGTGACAAGCAGTGAGAACCTCAAATCGATCGTAACTGAGTAACTTTGGAAGGGTGGAAAGATGTTGGTCAAAGAGTAACCCATGAACCACAACATCATCAATTCGTTCCACAGCACCTTTGATTCTCAAAAGAGTTTCACGCTTGGCTTTTGCCTCCTGGTCAACTTCCCCAGGTGTGCGAGTTACTTGCACATTCCCCACCCTATTCGTACCATTCTCATTGAGAACCAGATTCACCTGCTCTTTGTCTTCAATTTTGTGAAGATCTGAGAAAGCCCACATCATCGCTTCCCAATCAGTACCCACACGAGTAGAACTCACTGCAGCGTTTGTGATTGCTTTTGCAGAAGCAGTTGCAACATTTCCAAACTCAAGAATGCCCTCATAAGAAATCTCTCGAGTTCCATTGTTGAACTCAAATACATCTGCAAAGTCAAGGAAAGTTTTCAACACATTCCCCTCACCTTCTTCATCACCCACAGTAGCAGTAACTGATCCCATTTCCACAATTGAGTGAATCGCTCTCTCAGGCACAAAATCAATCACTTTCCAAGATTCATTCGGAGTAGACCCACCTCTGAAAGCAAACTGTACCCAGAACTCTGCACTCTGGTACTCTGTGCCCTGAATAACTGTATCCCACTGAGGAACAGTTACTCCAACAACATTCGCCCACACAGTGAGACAAATTGTGGCCCCGTTGGTTTGCACATGGTTTAGAATCTCAGCCTGGTTGTTACCAGAATCCCCAGTGATTACCAGAGGAACAAAGGGAGAATTGAATTCCCTCAGCGACTTTTCAAATAGGTAACACTCCTTAACACCTGGCAAACTCATCACAATATGTTTTGAGCCATGAAGCATTTGCTGACGCTTGTGAACTGTACCATGGGCAAAGAACTTTTGAAGAAAAGCTTGCACTGATCCAGGATCTTTCCACTTCCCATCAACAACAGTGAAAACATTCTTCAGAGCATCAGGGTCATCACCATAAACAGAATTCTTATTCTCAGAGTCATAAGTTGCAAACACAAGTTGCATCTTGGGCATTTTCTGAGCCCACTCAGCACCCTGTCGTTTTGCCTGCTGCTCCTCAACATAACCCCAGACGAAAACATTCTCGCGAGGGTACTTCCAAATGGTTTTGTAAGCAGTTCCACTTATTTCCAGGAGACGATCACAATTGAGTGAATCCCTGAGTTTCTGAAAGTTAACAGATTCCCCACCAATGTGACACTCATCGAGGGCCAACAGATTGAGACCATCAGGGTACAGGTTTTGAAGTTTTTTCACATACGAAAACCTCTCACTCTGACGCTGAACTGTGCTCACCAGGAGTTGACGGCGACCAGCAACTTGTGAGACTTGAATGAGATTCTCCCAACCAACAACCCCCAAGTCAATCACATCCCACTCATGGAACTTTGTGAACCGAACTGCGTCATCCTTCCAACTACTCGCAGCAGACACCCTGTAACTCACAACCAGGGCTGAGGTGTAGTTACACTCAGTCGCTGCAAGTAAGGTCATCGCAGACTTTCCAGAGCGGCACTTTGCAAAGAGGCAGAAGTCCCCAGGGGTAGACTTAAACTTCTCAACAAATGCAAGTTGGTAGGGTCGTGAGTCTAACTCAGATCGAATTGGGGTGGCGATTCCCTCAACCAAGGCTGCATACTCATACACCAAATTCTCTGCATCCTGGGCAGAGATGTTGAACCACTCAGTGCCAGCTCCATCAGTTTGATCGTAACCTCGAGTTCGTAAGAATGAGTGAAACTGTTTATCTGTGAAGGTAACATTAAACTCACCATACACTGTGTACTTCTGAGCAGTGGCAGTACCCATTTGTTGCTTGATTCGGTCCTCAGCAACATCTTGAGTTGTCTCACCAATCTTTAACATCGGTGTACGACCAAGAGCAATCTGATCCTCGTAGTTTGCTGGAAAGCTGTAAAAATAAAGTTTGTTTGACATTTTGTTGTTTGTTTGAAAGTGAACATTTTGTGGAGGGTTTTCCTCCACCTTTTAATAGTACCACAAAACCCAGAAAACCTCAAGGGGGGTAAACCCCCCAAAAAGGTGGGGTTAACCGAACATACTAATATATGTTGAAATTAGTTCATGCTTCGATAAACTTGGTGTCCCAACAGTTGACGACCTCGCCAACTCCTTGAGTCTTGGTTGAATGGAGTTTAACTTCTCACACACAGTTTCACTTGCTTTCAAAAAGTAATGCACCTCACTGTAGTGGTCAAATCCAGACTTTTTTACACTACCTGCGGCTGCTCCAACCCTCCCCACAAAGACATTTGACTCAACTTTACTTACAAAATCCAAATCTGGGTGTTGTGCGTAAGTTTCAATCTGTGATCTCTTCTCTTCGCGACACTCCCATTTTTGATGACAAGTCATAATAGTTCCGCCAAAAGCGTCGTCAGAAACATCAACATCTTCAACTAAATGAAGGTTTGAGTGAATACGGTTGATAACAGACGGTTTACGAAAAGTCTTAGGTAGTACAAAAGAAATAAAAGGTGCCAACTCAAAAGACTTGTTCAAAAATTTTACTGCCAAAGATGCATTTTTTCCGTAGGGTGGGTTACCCACAATGTAGTCAAACTTCATACTAAAAACCTCAAGATCATAACAAGAAGAAACCTTGAGGTTAGCTCCGTCAAGCCCAAGTTTCCACTTTGCATGATTTACATACACAATGGATTTTTCAATTCCAAACAAGCGGGGGAGTATATCTTCATGAGTCATACCGAGTAGTATGGCTCGATCAAGAATCCCCCGAAGAAATTGTCCACCACCCATGGCAGGATCGAGAAACTTAACCTCTGGGTTAAGTATAGCTTCTTCAGGTATACTGTAAACAACTTTGTCTACAATTGTGACCCCAGGGTTAAAAAGGCGGAATATCAAGGAATCAACAATTGGTTTCATCAGTTAACACCCCCAAGAGTTTGAGCTGCCATCAACAGCATATCGAAATAAGTAATTGAGAGACTTGCGTCCACTTTATGTTTTGAAACAGCTCGATCAGCGTTTGTCCCTGTCATTAACAACAGGGGTGCATCGATTCGAAGAGCAGATACTTTGTCAAACTGAGCTTTTGTATGGGCTCCAAAGTCAGCCTCGTCAACTACAACAATTCGGTTTGGAATTGAAGCAATTTTTTCGATCTTTTTGGTGAGACGAGTTTTATCGTGAAGAGCAGCACCAACAACAACCTTGAAACCTTCACTTAAAAAGTTGTCGAGTTTTGACTCAAAGTCGTCATCAGATATATCCACCCAACGGAATCGATCAGCAAATGAAGTTCGAATCGTTCCAGCGAATGAGGTATTCACTGACTTGAAGTAGTTGGCTACAACAAGGACCTGAGCGTCGCTGTAATCAAATAAGGTCAACAAAGTTCCTGTTTTTCCAAACCTGGCGGCCAACTCAAGCACCAAGGTATATTTGTACTGAGTCCAGTTAGAAGCAACAAACTCAATTGCTCGTCGTTGCCAACTTGTTGGGGTGAATGTAAAAGATTCAACCTCCCCACCAATTTCCTTGACAACCCCAGCAAGTAACTCAACTGCTGTTAATTTCTTGACCTCATCGGAGGCAAGGGGATCTACCTTGAACTCAAAGACTTCGACTGATTGAACATCATCAGTAGGGGGAATGTACCGAACCTTTGATGTATTTTTGACTCGTTTTAGTGAGCTGTGAATCTCATGATCTCGACCTGGAATACTAAACTGGGCGAAGAATTCTTGACGACGCTTTCCCTTGTATTGGGCCGCCCTGAGATCAACATCCAGAGCGTCCCCAATAATGACCCTGAGCCACCCTGTGTTGCAGGATTCCTTTAACTCAAGGCTGTCTGTTTCGATGTAAAGATGTTTCATTATTATTTCTCTCAAACAAGGTAACCCAGATGATCTACAGGATCAACAGTGAAGGTGATCTCAGGTAGAACTACGCACCATCGCTGTTTGAAGAAAATAGACATGTCCTTAATTATGTTCTCAACTGACATTCCAGTCGGAATTGTAAAGAATATGCCCTCAGGGGTTTGAGTTAGAGACGCACCGAAGGTTTGTTTAACAAAATACCAGGTCTCTTGTTTTAAGTTGTTGATCAAGGTATCAATCAGTTCCTCTTCAGAATCAGAGGCGAACTGCCCAGCTGGCAGGTTAAAGGTCAGACGTTGAAATTGGTTG
>OFSF01000908.1_pt1 | contig 10913 bp, 13 predicted proteins | sample 1543271 | NCBI WGS metagenome assembly OFSF01 (sample SAMN07774227, study PRJEB24372) | wastewater metagenome | isolation source: Exp Tend VB 100WW | collected 2016-02
AGAGGCAAGGCGTTCGCGTCGTGCCGCACGATCAGCCTGGCTATGGCCAGAAAGGCCCCGGCGAGAGCAAAAGCGTAAAGCGGGTTGCCGGTGATGATAAGGGTCAGGCACGCCGCCAGCGCGATCGGCAGCGACGCTTCGATCGGAACGCCCAACCACATCGTCGGCCGGGTCACGGCCAGGAAGAGCGTCTCCTCCCTGAGTTTTTCGTCATCCATCCCGGCGCACTCACGCGCCGCCAGTAATGGTATCGACGATCCACTGCGCGCTGAACACGATGAAGATGCCGACGATGACGGTGACCAGCAGCCCCAGGCTTGCCCGCCCGGTGAAGAACATGAAACCCACGATGACGACCGCGATCACCGCGATGGTTTTCGCAAAAGTGCCGGTCAGCCAGGTCTTGATGTTCTCGGCCATCGAGGTGACGCCATCGGCCGCTTGGGCATGGGCCGGATCGGTGAGCAGGAGCGACACTGCTATGACCGCGACAAACAGTGCCAGATACTGCGCAAAGGAGCGCCGGCGCGGCGTCAGCCATATCTTGGTTTCGGTCGCTAAGGCAGTCATTCGGCTTGTCCTTTCGGTGAACTGTTGAATGCTCCCCCAAAGACCATCAATGATGCCGTCTGCGCCCCCGCAGTGGTGTCCCATCCGTTTTGGACGCGCGGCGAGCGGACGTCGGCTGGCGGCTGTGTAAATTGGGGTTCAGGCGTCACGGGCGCTGGCGAAGCGGCGGGCGCTGGGGCCGCTCCACGCCTGATCGCTGGCACCACGACACTCGACGACGCGTAGACACGGCCGACATAGCCGTTTCCGAACCCGCGCGAACGACTACCCGTGTTGTACATCGACATGGCGGTCGCGATGGCCACTTCTGTAGAAGGGCTGGAGCGCGCGACGCTCAGATAGTTGGAAGCCAGCACGCGTGCGGCTGCGGCGAGATTGCGGCAGGAATCGAAGGCGTCCTCGACCGACAGGCCAAGCCATCTCAGATTTGCGCTGTTGATTTGCCCCAGACCCAAATCGATGTTGTAGCCGCGGGCGATCAGCGATCGGGCGGCTGCGACAGCCGACGCCCGATCGCTGGGATTGGGCGCACGCACCCCCTTCGAATTCACGCCGATGGCGTAGGGATTGAAATGACTCTCGGTGTGGACGACCGACACAAGCGTTTCGACCGCAACCGATGGTGCGCATTGCTGCGCCAGTCCGACCACGGTTGCGAGCTCGAGGATCACTGGGCTGTGGTCCCGGGTTCGCTCGGAGACACTGGCAGGCTTTCAATATTCGCAAGCGAAAAGGATTTCTGCCGCCCGTCGGTGAACGTCATCACGACCCGGCGTCGCGAAGCGGAATCGCGATCATAGACCTTGGTCTTCGCAACGCCGCCACCGGAGCAGCCGGGGAATGAACCGCCCAATGCCAGATGCTCCCAGAGCTTCTCCATAGGCGGCAAGCAGGCGGGGTACTGGGTAGCACCGCCCGGGTTCGAGAGGCAAAGCAAAACCTGGCAGCCCAGATCGTTGGCAGACGCAGGAGCCGCCTGAGCGGATATCGCCACGATCGGAACGGCAAGGGCAAGGCGCAGGCGCTGCATCTGATTTCTCCGCTTTTCAGCGCCGCTGCATTAAAATTGCACCGACCACTCTCCGTTGAAAATCACCTTTCTTTTGAACCCGGTGCGGCATTTTCGGGCAATCCCCCCACAAGGGGGGAGCGCTGCGATTAGTTTTCGCTCGATGCGGCGCATAACTGGCGTTGCCGTTCGAGGAATTCCTCAAGTGCTGCCGATTGATCTGGACGTAAGGCATCGATCGCGCCGAGATGCTCGGAGCGTTTCTCGCCGAGCAGAAGAGATGGGCATCGCCCTTCGTAATTCCCCAAATTGGGCCGGTGTTGCTGGTATCCGACCAAAGCCGCCAAATCTGGAGAGAACGTCCGTGCTATCTCGGGCGGATAGACCAACCACTGATTTTCATATGGTTTCAGCCATCCGAGGCAATAGCTAACGATCATACCTTGGCGCACATCCGGTGACCGGTTGCCGCCAGCACCATGAAGGGTCGAGCCGAGGAAGATGATCGCAGATCCTGGACTGCATTCCACGGCCACCGGATCCTCGGGAGGTTCAGGTGTAAGCGCATTTGCGGCGTGGCTGCGCGGCCAGATCAGGGTCGTGCCATTGTCGTGGCGATATTCGGTGAACGGCCACATGACGTTGATGAGATACTCGACCTCACCAGTTTGGCCCCGCCACATATCCTGATCGCGGTGGGGAAATTGCGGCAGTGCGCCGGGATGCAGCTCGAGAGCTTGAGCGAGATTGAGCTGTATGGTGTCGCACCAAGGACCGAGCACAGCTTGCGCGATCGCCATGATCTGAGGATGCTGGATGAATGCCGATGAATGGTTCGATCGTTTGAGCAGGCTTCCGAACCTCTTGGTGTGGCTGCCGTAGAAACCGCCTTCGCAAAATGGCGTTGCCTCGAAGTGGGGGGCCATATCTCTCGCCAGCGACTCGACCACGGTGGTGGGCATGATGTCTGGAAGCACGCAGAAACCTTCGCGCATCAGTGTTTCGTAAATTGACTCGTGGGCCTCGATCTCGGCTGCAGGTAGCGGCTTTGTAGCCATGCGATGTCTCCCGAATTTCATGCCGCGGCGCGATCAAGATCCATCAGATGGATCTGCGCGAAGATGCCGGATTGACGCAGGAGGTGCGCCGTATCTGGGGTAATATTGATCTGCATGGCCGACAGGCCGCGGGGATCGTTGTTGTCGGGCAATCCAAGCGGAAGGCATTCCCATCCGAAGGCGAGGATTTGTTGGAACCATGCCCATTCGGCAACGCCGGTATAGGTCTTGATGCCATTGCTGAGCGCGTATTCGACCAGGGCAGAGACGAGGCGATTGCGCGTGGCGAGCCGCTCGCGAGCTTTCAGGCGGCGCGCCAGACAGAAGCGGGTTATTTCGCGAACTGTCGGGCCGGTGGGCGGTACGCCATCGCACAGATTGGGAAAGATGGTATCGAGGATGTGCGGCCTGTCGGTCTGGAGCAGACGGGCAGAACCGGCATGCTCGCCGGTGTCATCGGTGATGACGATATAGACGGCTTCATCATCATCGAACTGATCGATCTCGTAGCGACGGGCGAGAACGGGAACATCCCAGCCAAGTAGATCGACGAACACGCGCTTGCGCTCTTCAAACATCGATCTGAATACACGGCCACTCAGCGCCTGTTCGATGCCATTTCCTGTAACAACCATGATCACCTCCATTTGTGAGGCGATCATTCGATCAGCTTGTCATGATCTGCGTTATCCCCAGAACTGGGGAGGGATCGTCAGCGCAGGATATCGGTAAAGCTAATGGCGCCGTCGAAGAGCGCGCGAATGGCGAGCATCGTGCGTTTGGTTACGCCGTAGCGATCACGTGCATCCTTAAGATGCTGCGTTACGGTTTCGGCGCCGACTCCTAGAATTTTGGCAATTTCCCAATCGGTCTTACCCCGTGCGACCAGCGCGACGCATTCGATTTGACGATCGGTGAGTTGCGGCGCGGCCGCGATGGGGGCGATCGTGGCGCGCGCTATCTTGCGGGCGGCCTCGAATGCGAAGCTGCCGACAAGCTGGACGAGCGGTAGTTGCTCTTCGTCCAGTTCCTCCCCGTCGCGCATCGCAAAGGAACAGGAACCGTTTACCTCGCCGGGGACATGCGCAGGGATCGTAAATCCGTCGCCAAGGCCCGCAGATCGAGCCGCTGCCAATACCGCGTGGTCCCGCGGGTGGAGTGAGATCATGGCCTCTACCTTCGACCAGGCGAAACCTATAGTCGTCGTGTGGCTTGCACGATGGATCGGGTCAGCAGCGTAGAGTCGGCCCTCCTCGAACGCATCAACCCAATCTCTCGGATAGCTGACAAGGCGAACGGCTGTGCTTCCGGGGTTCAGTAAGTCGATGTGATGCACGAGCGCGAAATAGCGGAAACCCATTGCTGCCGTAATTTCTTCGACAGCCTGGAGGAGAGCGTGAGGGGTCGAAGCAGCGCGGGCCACAGTGCAGAACGCCTGCACCTCGGCAAGGGTGATCATAAGCCGCCGATCTACTTGCTATACGAGAGCCTCAATATTGAGATGTCCGTCGCGGACAGCGCGAAGCACAAGTTGGGTCCGACGGCGGACGCCATAACGTCGGCGCGCGCCTTCGACATATTCGTGCACCGTGTCGCGGCTCAGGCCCAGAATTTGTCCAATTTCCCAGTCGCTCTTGCCCTGTGCCACCAGATCAATGCAGTCGATCTGGCGCGGGCTGAGCGCTATCGGCACCTTTGCCAGTTCATCTGGACCGAGAAGGGTTCGAGCCTGGTCGAACGCAACCGTGCCAATCAATCGGGCAGAGAGAAGGTCCGGGCTTGAAATCTGGTCATGGCCTTGACGCGCCATGGTGAACATCGCGTCGGGCTCGTCGCGCATCCTGATCGGCATGGTGAACCCTGCTGCAAGTCCGTGCGCGCGACCCCGCTCCAGAATTGATAGCTGGCGCGCATTGGGCGCGATGTAATCCCCGATTTGATCCCAGGTGAGCCCAGAGACGGTCTTGGCACATGCAGCGTGGACCGGATCTTCAAGATAGAGGCGGGCATCCATCACCTCCTCGATCCAGCGCACCGGATAGGTGGTTATCAGTAGCGCTTTGCGGGTGGTCCGCTTCAAATCGACATTGTGCACCAATGCGAACCAGCGGAATCCAAACTGCCGCACAATCGCATCGAGCAAGGATTTGAGCTGATCGAGCGTCGTCGTCTGCCGGCATTCGGCTTCGAATGCGGTGATATCGCCCAAGCGGCCAGCATCTTCGAAACTACCCATAGTGCGAACGATTCGCACTTTGAATGTTGTTTCGTCCAGTCACCGTTCGGCGAAGCCATTGAAAAACAAGACCGGCTGCCTCGAGCAGGCAGCTCCCCGCAACAAATGCACAGGTCGTCTTTAGGACGAGTCGCCCGGTGCTATGATGAAAGGGCGCGCGTGACACTTTACCTCCGGGCAAAGTGTCACAGCCGACAAAATGATGAAATCAACGGCGAAGGGGGATTCACTTCATCCCCTATATGTGCTGGATTCAATCCCGTTATGTTGCATTCTCCGATCATCGGCGACGGCCGCCCGCAACTGGATATGCCGTCCTTGTTGGAGATGCTTGCGCGGTCGTCGTCTCGGCCGCGATACGCCTTTATGGTGCTCAACCTGATTGCCCAAGTTTCCCGTTCCGACGGCAGCGCCGGGCCGCTGGTCGCCAAGGGCGGCGGCCTCATCCCCTTGCGTGACTGGCTTTGTGACGCACTGACGCCGATGGGGCAGCGCGACCCTCGGCGCGTGGCCCTGGGAGAGCGGATACGCAGCGATCTGGCAATGTCCGGCGCGTTGCCGATTGATGGGGGTCAGGCCACGGCAATGGTCGAAGAAGCCATCCGTGAGCAGGTACGGGCTTCGGGCAAGACGAATGTGAGCCGGGCGGTGTCGGAGCTGGTGCGCGCTGGCTTGCTCAAGCGGCACTATCAGGGCTATTGCGTCGATCATTATAATCGCGGTGCGCGGCGCCAAGCCGTCTATGTCTTGGCTGGTAGCGCGCGCGGCTTGATCGGCGGCAGACAAGAGCAGCCGAGGGCCGTTCCGAAACAGGCAGAACTCGCATTCTGATCGCCCGGAAATTGGCTTAATTTAACATAACCAATATTATCAAACTTACTAAATGTAAGCGAGCGGATTCTATTTCGAAGTGCGAATTTCGAGGATTTGCGGGACTTTGCCTCCCCACTCGAAAGGATGCGCCATGCCTCGAACCTACCACCATTTCAGTCTTGCCGAACGCGATCGGATCATGCGGCTGCGCGATGCGCGCGTGCCTGTCGGCCGGATCGCGGCCGAGCTCGGGCGGCATCCTTCGTCGATCTACCGCGAGTTGAAGCGCAACTTCTTCCATGACGAGGACGCCTGGTTCCGGGGCTACTTCGCTCGCGTGGCGCACAAGAAGGCCGCCGGGCGACGTCTGCGCGGCGGCAAGGTCATGCGTGATCCGGCGTTGGCCTTGCACATCGCGGAGCGCCTCGAGCAATGCTGGTCGCCCGAGCAGATTGCCGGCCATCTTCGGCGCGATCACGTTTCGACACGGAGGGTTTGCCACGAGACGATCTATCAGTTCGTCTATGGTGCTGAAGGCCGCCAGCGCGGTCTCTGGCGGCATTTGCCGCGGCAGCGCAAGGCGCGTCGGCCGCGCTACGCGCGCAAGCCCCGCGGCCTCAACATTCCGCTCGCGAACACCATCGCGCAGCGCCCCGAGGCCATCGCCGAGCGTCGCCAGTTCGGTCATTGGGAGGGTGATCTCGTTGCTTTCAGGAAGGAATTTGGAAAAGCGAACGTGACGTCGCTTGTCGAGCGCCGCAGCCGGTACGTTGTGTTGGCGCGCAACCCGAGCCGTCACTCCAACGGGGTGATGGAAGGCATCGAACGCCGCCTACGCCCCCTTCCCCAGGCACTCCGCCAAAGCATCACGTTCGATCGGGGCACGGAGTTTGCCGCGTTCCCGACGCTCCGGGAAAGGCTCGGCGTTACCAGCTACTTCTGCAAGCCGTCAGCGCCGTGGCAAAAGGGCAGCGTCGAGAACAGCAACGGTCGGATACGGCGCTTCCTCCCGCTCGATACCGACATCAACCGGGTGTCCGATGCGGATCTCGTCGCCCTCGCCCACCGGCTGAACCACATCCCCCGAAAATGTCTCGGGTTCAGGACGCCTGCGGACGTTCTTGGCGAGCAGATCGCCTTGCACACACCGTCATGAATTTTGCGACCCGGGGTGGGGCTCGCCCCACCCCGGGTCAAATGCTACTCATGCAATCGAAGTTCGCACTTCAAATGGAAAGCGCAGCGCAATTTAGAAATGTCACTCCCCGCAAGTTAGAGATGTCACAAGCGGGACGTCTCGCGGTCGCGGTGGCATGTCTTCCTGCCCTGTGCGGGAGGACGCGCTTATGACGGTGCTGGCGATGAGCCATGGCGAGCTTTCACGGTACGATACATTGCGCCGGTTCGAACGCGGCGAACTGAGGATCGAAGATGCGGCGATGCTGCTCGGGGTCTGTCGGCGCCAAGTTTACCGACTGCTCGACCGATTGCGTGCGGATGGCCCCGAGGGCCTGGTATCCTGGAAGCGCGGCCGGCCAAGCAATCGGGCCTTTAAGGAGGACCTGCGCGCCACCGTGCTTGGCTTGGTCCGCGAGCACTACCATGACTTTGGGCCGACGCTAGCAGTCGAGTATCTAGCCGAGCGACACCAGATTACCATTTCGCACGAGACGTTGCGCAAGTGGATGATTGCGGCGGGCCTGTGGAAGGATCGCGATGCGCGACGACCAAGGCCTTATCAGCCACGTTATCGTCGCGACTGCCGCGGCGAGCTGGTCCAGGTCGATGGCTCGAAGCATTGGTGGTTCGAGGATCGCGGCCCGCAATGCACGCTGCTGGTTTACATCGACGATGCGACCAGCGAGCTGATGCATCTGAAGATGGTCGAGAGTGAGAGCACGTTTGCCTACATGGACGCGACCCGGGAGTATATCGAGCTGCACGGCAAGCCGGTGGCGTTCTACTCGGACAAGCACTCGGTGTTCCGGAACAATACGGCCTCGGCCAAGAGCGATGGCATGACCCACTTCGGTCGGGCCCTGGAAGCACTCAGCATCGAGATCATCTGCGCCAACTCGCCGCAGGCCAAGGGACGGGTCGAGCGCGCCAACGGCACGCTGCAGGACCGTCTGGTGAAGGCGATGCGGCTTGAAGGCATCTCGAGCATTGCCGAGGCGAACGCGTTCCTGCCTGGCTATATGGCGCGCCACAACCAGCGGTTCGCCAAGTCGCCGTACGATCCGCGCGATGTGCACCGCCCCCTCGCCCTGCACGACGATCTCAAGGCCGAGATGGTCTGGCGCGAGCAACGCACGGTGACGCAGGCGCTGACGCTGCATTATAACAAGGCGCTGATCATCCTCGAGCCAACCGAGGTCAGCCGACTCTTGGCGGGCAAACGGGTCGATGTGTGCGAGTATCCCGACGGCGGGTTCGAGATCTGGCACGGCGATGAAGTCCTGCCCTATCGGGTGTTCGACAAGATCCGGCAGGTCAACCAGGCGGCGATCGTCGAGAACAAGCACCTCGACGCAGCGCTGGCGATGGCCAAGGCGATGCAAGCACTGCTGCCGCCGCGGAAGCGGAACAACGGCGAACCAAGCCGCCGATCGCAGGGGGCGCACATGTTCCCATCGCCTGCGCAGCCGGACCAACCACCGGTCAAGCGTAAGCGGGGCCGTCCTCCCCTTCCCCGGCTGACGCCTATCGAAGCAGCGCAGCGCATGCTTGAGGGCTGTTGAGCGGGCCCACTGCAAAGCAGCGGGTCCACAGGCGCTACCAATGCCGGACAAGCGCACCAGCAGGGGCTACGCTGCACAAGATGGAAAGGTTCCGCGCAGCCCCTGCTGCATCAGACGGTGACATTTCTATCTGGTGGAAATAGTGTCTTCTCTAAATTGAAAGGACACTAAATGTAAGCGCCATTTAGAAATGTCACCTAACGCCGCGACATACTCCGGGGTGGCCATGGATTTACCCGCTTAGAACATTACCTGACACTGCAAGCTATCTAGGTACGCTCGCGATTTTCATCGCCAAGCAGCAGTGCCACGCAACGGTAACCTTCGTCTCGCTTACCAAGATCTTTATCGGCCTGCCTTGCCGGCTCTCAGCGCATCAGACAGGCAATGATTGCCGACACGACGGCCGCAGTTTCGGCGATGTCGCGAACCTTCACCGTATCCACCCCGATTTCCGCAGCGGGATAGTCGTTGCCGCCGGGGTATATCGCGTCGCCGAGGAAGAGCATCCCGGCCAGCGGCACTCCGCTTTCCTTGCACAGCCGCTTCAGTCCATAGCCCTTGTCGACGCCGGCGCGGGTGACGTCGATCGACGTGGTGCCGCCCAGGTTGATCGAAAGGCCGGGCAGCGCCGCCCGCAGAGTCTGCTGGATCGCGGTCCGTCTGACGCGATCGGGATCCCATCTCTCCTTCGCATCCAGCGGCGCGTCCTGGCCAAGGCCGGAAAAAGTAATCTGGCTGCCCCGATCCTCGATCCGCTCCCCCCAAATGCGTTCGTCGGCAAGCCCCGCTTCCGACAGCGCACAGTCGAACGCCGTGCGGATGCTCGCCTTCTCCACCTCATCGAACAGCTCGGCATAGATCGCGCGCCACGCACCGTCGACAAAGCGGTAGAGCTTCGTGCCAGTGGTCGGCATCAGCCACAGCCGCTCCAGCGCAGCGTCGACCGGCAAGCGCGAGGCGACCTGCCGGTCGAATTGCGGCCAATCGCCGCCCGAGATCACCGCGACGTCTACCACCGCGAGCAGACGCGCAAGCATCGCCGCCATCTCGGTGGACAAGGGGCGCTTGCTCTCCGCAAGCGTCCCGTCGAGGTCGAACACGATAAGCCATTTCACGACGCGGCGCCCTCCCCATCGCGGTTGCGCAGATCGTTGTGAAGGGCGGTTGCGGCGATCGCCGCGTGGCCCATCGCAACGCTGATTTGATCGAGCGACATGACAATATCGCCCGCCGCATAAACGCCGGCGACACTCGCGCGCTGCTTGGTATCGACGACGATACAGCGATCGTCGCTCAGCGCGACGCCGAGCTGGCGCGCGAGCGCGTTATTGCTGTCCGATCCGAGCGCTGGATAAACCGTGTCGAAATGCAGTTCGCTGCCGTCGGTCAGGTGGAGTGCAACCCGATCACCCGAAAAGTCCATCCGGGCCAGCGGCCTCGGTGCGAGTGCAATCCCGGCCGCGCGAGCGCCGAGCGATCGTCGGCGCTAAGGTCGATCGTCTCGTGCGCGACAAACGTGATCTGGTCGGAGAAAGTGCGCAGGAACAGCGCCTCCGCGACGCCGTGCGTGTTCGCACCAATCACTCCGATTGCCAGCCCGGTCGCCTCGTAGCCGTCACAGACCGGACAATACCGCAGCACACCCCGCTGCAAGGCGTCGCGGTGCGTATCGGCATCGAGCGCAGGGCGGCGATTCTCGACCCCGGTTGCGATCAACACGGCGCGCGCGGCGATCGTCACGGTCGATCCTCGCGCTTCGAAAGCATCGGCCTTTCCGTCGATCGCGTCGATGCGATCCGTCAGGATCGTGGCGCCATAGCGTTTGGCCTGTTCGCGCATCCGCTGCAGCAGCTCTTCGCCAGCAATCCCACACGGGAAACCGGCATGATTGTGGGAGAGCGGTATCCATTTCGCTCGGCTGTGCCCTTCGTCGACCACGACGACGCGGCGGTGATAACGCGCAAGGTAGATCGCCGCCGTGAGGCCCCCGGGGCCGCCGCCGATAATCAGGGCGTCGTAGCGCTCCGCCGTCATGTTGCTTGCTTCGCCGGATCACGGTAGGCGAGCAGCCGCAGCGCGTTAAACACGACCAGCAGCGTCGAGCCTTCGTGCATCGCGACCGCCGGGCCGATGCCGAGACCGAGGATCGTTGCGGGCACGAGGAACGCGACGACGCCGAGGCTGACGAACACATTCTGCCGGATGATGCCGCGGGTGTGGCGGCTCAGCCCCACCGCGAACGGCAGATGCGCGAGATCGTCTGCCATCAGCGCGACGTCGGCCGTTTCCAGCGCCACGTCCGAGCCCGCAGCGCCCATCGCGATGCCGACGGTCGCCGACGCCATCGCCGGCGCATCGTTGACGCCATCGCCGACCATCGCAACCTTGTCTTCGCCGGCGAGCTTCTTGATCGAGGCAACCTTGTCCTCCGGCATCAGGTCGCCCCATGCCTCGTCGAGCCCGACATCCTTGGCGATGGCGTC
>OFSF01000909.1_pt1 | contig 10908 bp, 8 predicted proteins | sample 1543271 | NCBI WGS metagenome assembly OFSF01 (sample SAMN07774227, study PRJEB24372) | wastewater metagenome | isolation source: Exp Tend VB 100WW | collected 2016-02
GCATCGAGTTCTTCGCCAGCGACCAGGCCGATCCGCTCGGCTTCGGCGAAGGCGCGGTCTTCCTCGGCAGCACCCGCGTGACGGTCGGCGCGAACGGCCTCGCGCCCATCGACACCACGCTGGCCGGTGTGCTGCTGCAGACCGGTCAGGTGGTGTCGGCGACCACCACCGTGCAGTCCGCCACCACGGCGGCCCGGCCCTGGGGCGACAGCTCCGAATTCGGTAACGCGGTGCCGGTGCAGGTGGTGCCCAGCGCCCCGGTGGTCGATGCCGCGCAGACCCTGCACGTCCTGGAAAACAGCCCGGCCGGCACCGTGGTCGGCGCGTTGCGAGCCACCGACGCCGACCCCGCCACCACGCTGACCGGCTGGACACTCGCCGGCAGCACCGCGCTGGCGATCGACCCCGCCACGGGCGTCATCCGCGTCCTCGACCCCAGCGCACTGGACCACGAACGCCTCGCCGCCGTGACGCTCACCGCCACCGTCAGCGACGGGTCGCTCACCAGTGCGCCGCAGACCCTCACCGTCTTCATCGATGACGTGAACGAGCCGCCCGCGCTCACCCTCGCCCCGTGGACGATCCAGACCGGCACGCCGCTGACGCTCGACCCCGGCGTGCTGAGCGCCAGCGACCCCGATTTCGGCACCCCGGCGCTGCAGGTCGAGGTCGGCCCGGTCGTCGGCGGGCGCTTCGAGGCGGTGGCCGCGCCCGGCGTCGCGCTCGACCAGTTCAGCCTTGACGCGCTGCAGTCCGGCCAGATCCGCTTCATCACGACCGCCACCGACCAGGCGCCCCAGGTCAGCCTGCGGGTCAGCGACGGCAACACACGCAGTGCCTGGACCGAGGTGCGCGTCGAATGGACCCCGGCGGCGCCTGCACCGGCCCCCTTCCCCGTACCCCTCCCGGCCCTGGAGCCGACGACGCCGCTCACCGTGCCGACCTTGGCGCCAGTGGCCACCGACGCCGCCGGGCGCCTGGCACCGACCCTGCCCGAGGTGTCGGGTGGCCCAGGCCCGCTGTCACGCGACGTGCGCGCCACCGCGGCCGAAGCGTGGCTGGACCAGGTGCGCACCGACGGCTCGGCCGACATCGCCGCGCTCAGCGCCCGAACCCGTGCCGACCTGTCCGCCCCAGGCTCGACCGCCCACGGCCTCGACGACGCGGTGCCCGAACCGGACGTGCTGGCCCTGGTGCTGCCGGACATGGCGCTGACCACGCTGCAGGCGGGCTACGACATGCCGGACGCGCTGGGCCGCGGCACCGAGTGGCCGGCCCCGGTGCGGGACGGGCTGGACCTGCTGCGCGCCGACCTGCAGGAGGAAGTCAGCCGGCTGCGCTCGGCGATCGACCCGATCGAGGCGTCCGGGCTGGCGCTGACGGTGGGGCTGGTGTGGTGGACGGTGCGGCTGGGGGGGATTGCCGGCTCGCTGCTGGTGTCGGTGCCGACGTGGCAGTTCGTCGATCCGCTGCCCGTGCTGACCCGCCCGCCGGTCCCGACCGCGCCCGACCCGCAGCGCGAAAACGAGGAAGCCTCCGCGGCCGAAGTGCTCGGCCGGGACACGACGCCCCCGCCCCGCGAGACGGACGAGTCCGACGATGAACTCGACACCACGGCCAGCCCCTCGACGGCCCGCACGACCCGTGCCCTGCGTGCTCCCCGTGGAGAACGTCGATGATCCGCCTGCCACGCCCGGGGGTCGAAGCGCGCCTCACGCTGGGGCTGGTGGCGATCTTCATGGCCGTGATCTTCCTGCTCGACGTGCTGTTCGGCCTGGTGCCCGACCGCGCCCGCACCGAGCTGATCGCCCGCCAGACCACCAGCACCGCGCTGGCCCTGCTCGTCACGCAGAGCATCGAGCACGGCACCCGCCTGCCCCACGGCGCGATCCGGCAACTGGTGGAGCAGGACCGGGAGGTGCTCTCGGTCGCGCTGCAGCAACGTGGCCGCGCCCGCGTCCCGCTGGTCGGCGACCCTGCCGTTCACTGGCACCTGCCGGAAGGCGAGCACTCGACGCTGACGCAGGTGCGCGTGGCGATCCAGGACGGGCAGCAGCAGCCCTGGGGCGCGCTGGAGATCAGCTTCCGGCCGATCTACCCGACGACGGTGGCGGGCGTGCTGGCCTCGCCGATCGTGCGGGCGCTGCTGGCCATCGCGGGGCTGAGCGCGGTGGCGGTGTGGCTCTACCTGCGCCGCGTGCTGCAGCACCTCGACCCGGGCCAGGTGATCCCGCAGCGGGTGCGCGACGCCTTCGACGTGCTCGACGAGGGCATCGTGATCCTCGACCCGCAGGCCCGCGTGATGATGGCCAACGAGGCCTTCCGCCGGCTCGCCCCGCTGCGCCCGGCCGGCCAGCCGCATCCGGGGGTGACGATCGGCCAGCCGGTCACGCAGCTGGACTGGCTGTGCAGCGCCCTGGCGCCCGCCGGGGACAGCAACACCGAGACCGCATGGCCCTGGACCACCGCCACCCGCACGGCCGCGCCGTCCGAGGAACGCGAGATCCGCATCGCGCAGGCGTCCGAGGCGGGGCAGCCCCGCGAGGTGCTGGTCAAGTGCACGCCGGTGCTCGATCCCGGCGGGCAGGTGCGCGGCAGCATGCTGCGGCTGCGCGATGTCAGCGCGCTGCACCAGCTCAACCGGGCGCTGCAGGCCTCGCAGCAGACCCTGCGCGAGCGCAACGAGGAACTCAGCCGGCTCGCCACCCGCGACCCGATGACCGGCTGCCTGAACCGGCGCGCCTTCTTCGAGCAGGCGACGCGGCTGTTCGAGCTGGCCCGCCAGCGCGGCGAGGGCCTGGTCTGCGTGATGGCCGACATCGACCACTTCAAGCAGTTCAACGACCGCCACGGCCACGCCACCGGCGACCAGGTCATCCAGGCGGTGGCGGCCATCCTCGCGGGCGGTGTGCGCAGCACGGACCTGGTGTGCCGCTACGGCGGCGAGGAGTTCTGCCTGCTGCTGCCGCAGCGCGAGGCGGCCGATGTGCAGTCGCTGGCGGAGCGGCTGCGCCACGAGATCGAGGACACGGCCGGGCAGCGGGTCGACGCGGTGGCGGGGTTGCGGATCACGTCCAGCTTCGGGATGGCGCTGTTCGAGCCGGGCCTGACCAGCCTGGCCGAGCTGGTGGACCGGGCCGACCAGGCGCTCTACCAGTCCAAGCGCGGGGGCCGCAACCGCGTCAGCCGCTGGTCGGCCGCGGCCGGATCAGAAGCGGAAACTGCCTGACGCGGCGGGCAGCACCGGCACGACCACCGGCGCGACAGCACCGGGCCTGTCCCCGTCGGGGCGACGGGGAGCCGGCGCGGCCTCGACCGGCACGAGCGGCTGCGCCGGCTCGGCACGCCAGTTCGGGGGCAACTGCGAGGTGCGGGGATAGCCGGCGGCATCGAGCGTGGCCTGCCAGTCGCCTGGCTCGAACCCCTGCAGCCGCTGAGCCCCGAGGCGCAGGATCGGCAGCTCCAGCTGGCCCTCGCGGCGCTGCAGCTCGGTGAGGTCTTCGGCGCGGTCGATGGTGCGTTCGCGCACCGGGATGCCGCGCTGCCGCAGCAGCGTGCGCGCGCTGTCGCAGGGCGCGCAGCCGGCGGCGGTGTAGAGCGTGGCCGGATAACGGGACGCGGCCTGGCGCACGGCGTAGGGCAGCTCGGCGATGGGCGTCGGGGACGGCGATGTGCCCAGGGGGCGGGCCACTGCACCGGCGGGCGGTCGGTCGGTGTAGGTGACCCGGCCATCCGGGCCGACCACCTTGTACTGCGCCGACGCGGCACCCGCCAGCACCGTCAGCGTGGCCAGCAGCCACGCCCGTCGTCCGCCCCGTGGTGGTGATGCCAAGCCTGTCATGGTTGCGCTCCTCCTGTACTGCACACCCGGGCGATGGTATCGGTTCAGGGCGTCAGCGAGAGCCGGCCCTGCTCCCATTGCAGACGGAAGCCGCGCAGGAAGCTGTTGCCATACAGCACGAAGGGCATGTCGCTGTCGATCACCACGGCCTCGACGTCGCGCGCCTGCAGGGGCCCGAGGCTGACCTGCGCCAGACGCACCCGGCGCCCGGCGCTGCGGCCGGACGCGGTCTGCACCTGCGCCGTCGTGCCCGCCTGCCAGTCCACGCCCAGCCGGCGCGCGGCCTGCGTGGACAGCACGACGACCGACGCGCCGGTGTCCACGACACCCTGCACCGCCTGGCCATTGATCTCGCCGTCGGCATGGAACAGCTGGTCACTGCCCGCCTGCAGCACGAGCTTGCGCGCCACGCCACGGCCACCGCCACCGCCCGCCGGGCCGACCGCCACCGGCGCCGCGCCGACCACCAGCTCCTGCCGTCCGCCCCCGGAGTCCAGCACCACCGACTGCGCGCCCGCGCCCCGCTGCACCCGCAGACCGTCCACCGTCTCGCCGACCGTCATCACGCGGGTACGGCCATCGATCACCAGCACCACCTTGTCGCCCATGGTGCCGGCCAGCGCCACCGACGCGGCGTTGGCCGCCAGCACACGCCCCGGCGCACTGCACAGCAGCGCCAGCGCCAGCAGCAGCGGGGACACCGGCGCCAGCCCCGGCAAGCACCCACCGCAGGGCCTGAGGTCCGACATGAAAACACTCCGTTACAAAACGGTCTCCAGACTACGGCCGCCCTCCCCGGTGCAGGCGCAGAAAAGACGGGCGTTTTGATGGGCTGGCCAAAAGTCGGGCGTGTGAACTGTCAAGGAGTGGCTGAATCACCCCCATGTTTCTGGCGTGTTTCCAACGGTCGTGCATTGCGACCTTGAAGTACGGGATAGTACCTATCAGGATCGGCCCATGCGTACCTCACTCACCCCCCCATTCCTGCGCCGCACTGTCGGCGTGCTCGTGCTGGCTGGCCTTCCGCTCACCGCCGCGTGGGCGGGCTATGACGAAGGCGTCGCGGCCTACCAGCGTGGTCGACACGATGTGGCCTTCAAGGCCTTCAGCGACGCCGCCGCCCGCGGCGATGCCCGTGCCCAGCGCAGCCTGGGCCTGATGCACGAACGCGGCGAAGGCGTGCCGCGCGATCCAGCCCTGGCTGCCGAGTGCTACCGCAAGGCCATCGCGCAGGGGCTGTACAGCGCGCAATACAACCTCGCCTTCGTGATGCAGACTCCCGCCACGGCAGCCCCCGCCACCGTCCAGCTCGCGACGTCGAAACCCTGAGCAGTCCGGCGCGGCCTCCTCAGAGCTTCACCGGCCCGCCCGTCGCCACCACCGCCGCAGCCGCCTCGCGGGCCTGCTGCTGGCGGGTCCGGTCGACGTAGTTGTCGGCCCGGGCCAGCTGGTCCCGGATCATCGCGTTGTTCTGGCCCATCACCTCGATGGCCTTGGTGCGGAAGTTGTCCATCGTGTCCATGGCCTGGAAGGTCTGGTCGAACATCTCCTTCATCTTCTCGATGCCGAGCATCGGGTTCTGCGCGAACTGGGTGGTCTGGTCGACGTGCTGGTTGAGCTGGCGGCCGGTCTCGCTGATCAGGTTGCCGATCGTGGCATTGACCCCCTGCAGCATCTCCATCACCCGGATCTGGTTGCCCGTCGCGCGCGCCACCGTCTGCGCCACCGCCAGCGCGCTCATGCCCGTGGTCGCCACGCGGGTGCAGCCGTTGATCATCTCGCGGCCGGTCTTCTTCAGCACATCGAGCGCGAGGTAGCCGTTGACGCACACCGCCTGCTGGGTCTGGATGTCCTGCAGGTTCTGGCGGGCGTAGAACAGCACCTCCTGCCGCAGCGCCTGCGCCCGCTGCGGGTCGGTCGGCTCCAGCGTGCGCACGCGCTCGTCGAGCTGGGTGTCCAGTTGCGTGGCGAAGCGTGAGGCCGCGGCCAGCTTGGTCATCGCCTCCCACAGCTTGCCGCGGGTGGACTCGATGGCGATCACGTCCTTCTGCATGTCGTCGCGGGCGGCGTAGAGCTGGCCCATCGAGGTCTTGAGCTGCTCGGCGGCGCTCTGGTACTTGCGGAAATACGCCTCCAGCTTGTTGCCAAACGGGATCAGGCCCAGCAGCTTGCGCGGCTGCATCAGGTCGCCGTCGTTGCCGGGGTTGAGGTCGTCGAGCTGGGCGCGGATGTCCTGCAGCGCCTTGTAGGCGGGGCTGCTTTCCACGCCGACGAAGTTGGACTGCATGAAGCGGCCCTGCATCAGGCTCGACGCGTTGGAGATCTCTTCCTTGCCCAAGGCGAACGCGCTGTCGAGCCGCGCCTTGAAGGTGTCGGAGTGGATGTCCTCGGTCGCCAGCGCGTCGATGAAGCGCAGCACCTGGTCATCGACCTGCTTGCGCAGTTCCGGCTGCAGCGGCACCGCCTCGCGGGCGGCTTCGACCGGCACCGGGGTCAGCACTTCGGGTGGCGTCAGCGTGAAAGCCGGGGTAGCGGGTTGGTTCATGTCGAAGCGTCCTTCCGTGGGATCGGGGAAATCGAGGGATTCGGGGGGAGATTGAGCGCAGGCGCGTCCAACCCTTGCGGCGCGAACTTCTGGTTCAGGAAGCGGGAATGTTCGAGAAAGGCCTGCGCGTCCTGTCCGGCCAGGTCGCTGCGCAGCTGGCGGACCTTGCCTTCCAGCTCGGCCAGCGTGGCCTGGAAGGTGTCCACCGCCGTCTTGCCGTTGTCCAGCCGCTGCGTGGCGGCGAACTCGGCCGGGATCGACAGGTAGGTGTTGAGCATCTCGGGCAGGTAGCGGATCGCGATGTGGCGTGCGTGGAAGCTGTCCTGCAGCGACAGCGTGCCCTTGGACCCCTCCCACTGCGTCAGCAGCGCGTCCAGCGACTGGCACAGCGCCAGCACCCGCGACTTCAGCGCGGCCGGGATGCGCTGACCCGGGTTCTGATCGACCAGCCGCCGCACGCCGGTCAGCGCGCGCTCCATCGCCTCGCGCGTGTCGCCCTCGTCGCTGAATTCGAGTGCCTCCCACGCCGGCTCCCGGTTTGACGGGAACCCGAACCACAGCCCGCCGACCACAAACCCCGCGCCATAGCCGACCACCGCCATCCCGAGCCCCAGCGTGCCGAGCAACCCGGCGCCCTTCAACCCGAGCACGACACTCGCCAGCCCCAGCCCGCACCAGTTCGCTGGCGAGGCCAGCCACCGCATCAACACCGTCATTGGTAAGCCCGGATGTCCTTGAACACGCTGTACAGCGGCGTCTTGCGGGCATCGAACACGCGCCCGCCGGTGAGCTGCGCGAGTTCCTTCAGCGCCGCCTCGTTGGCCTCGCCGAACAGCACCCAGAACACCGGGATGCCGCGCACGTCCTCGGGCAGCGCCGCGTAGTCGCGCTTGAAGTCCTCCAGCGTGCGGCCCTTGTTGTTCTCGCCGTCGGTGAGGGCGACGACCGAGTACTGGAACTTCGGGTTCTTCTGGCGCTCGGCGAGCATGTGGGTGAGTGCTTCGAACACGGCGTCGTAGACCGCGGTGCCGCCCTGCATCTGCAACTGGTCCGCCGCGCCGCGCACGTCGGCCAGCACCTGCCGCTTGGCATCACTGTCCGCCTGCTCCGCCACGCCCTTCGCGGTCGCCGCACCAGCCGGCACCTCGAACGCCTTCAGCCCGTAAGGCATCTCCGAAAACGGCTGCAGCCAGATCCGCTCGCGGTTGGTCAGCTTGGCGATGCGGCCGGTCAGCGAGGTGTCGGCGCCCGCGATGTAGTCGATCGCCTGGATGAGCTGGCGGCGGCGCTCGCCCTGCATGCTGCCGCTGGTGTCGAGCACGAAGGTGCTGGCGATCGGCGTGCGGAACTCGTTGAGGTAGGCGGCGATCAGGCCGTCCGCCAGCGCGCGGTCCGGCGAGAACGGCAGTTCCACCTGCAAGCCCTGCTTCGGCAACAGGTCTTCGACCCGCGCCGCCACGTCCTGCTTGATCGGCCGGCGCAGCGTCTGGCGCGCGAGCCACGTCTGCGCCTCGTCGCCCTTCAGGTACTCGACCACCTTCAGGTAGTCGGCGCGCTTGCCCTCGTCGAGCAGCATGAACGGGTAGTCCGCCGTGCTCACGCCCTCGAACGGGTAGATCAGCCGCAGCTTCTCGCGCAGCTTGCCGCTGGCGTTCAGGCTCAGCAGCCAGCTCTCGTAGTTGATGAAGGCGTTGACGCGCGTGCCCTGCTGCAGGATGAACTGCTCGGACAGGTAGGTCGAGTTGTCGCCCGGCAGCTTGTAGCCCTTGAGGAAATCGGCGATCGCGCCGCGGTCCACGTCCGCCGCCGACAGCGCTTCCGCCTTGCCACTGGCGGCGGCCACCACGCCCATCAGCGCCATGAAACCCTGGTTCGACGTGGCCGGGTTGGACAGCGCGTAGTTCAGCTTGCCGGCCTTGGCGGCGGCGGCGATGTCCTTCCAGGTCAGCTTCAGGTCGGGCTTGTCCCAGCCGTTGCGCTGCGCGTCCGACTCGCTCACGCCGACCGCGATCGGCGACAGCATGATCTTTTCCTGCAGCTTCACGCGGGACTGGCCCTGCGGGTTCGACAGCAGGTAGCGCGCGTTCGCGAACCACGCCGCGTCCGCCTTCGCCTCGCCGTTCAGCACCGCCTCCGTGCTCTCCATCGTGCCGCCGAAGCGGAACTTCAGCTTCACGCCGGTGGCCTTGTCCACCATCTGCTCCAGCGGCTGGATGTCGCGCAGGTCGCTGGTGGCGAGCACGGTGAACTCGGGCGCGGCGGCGACCTGGGACGTCGGCGTGGCGGCGATCGGCGCGGGTTCGTCCGCTTTCTTGCCGCAGGCCGCCACCAGCAGCACCAGCGCCGTGGCAGCCAACCGGCGAAACGTCATCATCGTGCGGTTCATTGCGTCATCTCCCTGGCAACGGTGTCGATCATCTCGGTCATGACCTCGGGGGACGGTGGATCGACGAGCTGCGTCACCCGCGGCTCCACCGCCAGCCCGGTCGGCTTCACGGCGGCCACGAAGCGCTCCGTGTCGGCGATGCGGAAGCCGTATTCGACCGCGATGCCCTGCAGCTCGGCGTCACTGGCCAGCAGCTCGCCCAGCGCCTTCGCCCGCTCGTTCAGCGAGACGAAGACTTCCTTGTTGACGATGGTCGGCTGCGGGTACATCAGGACCATGTCGGCACCGATGCCCTTCTTCTGCAGCGCGTGGCGCACGATCTGGAATTCGTAGAGGAAGGCCATCGGGGTCTTGCCGATGCCGATGGACACGTAGTCGTCGAAGTTGCCGTCGACGTAGTTCTCCTGGTAGCCCTGGCGCTTGAAGAGTTCGGTGAGCTGCAGCGCGAGCTTCTGGCCGGTCGCGCGGTCGGTGACCACGTCGCCGTTCAGCGCCGCGCTGGTCAAGGCCAGGTACAGCGCGCCCGAGTTGCTGCGCCGCAGGTCGGTGGTCGAGACCAGCACGCTGCGCGAGACGTCGTAGCCGCTGCTGTCCTTCAGGTCTTTCCAGCGCTTGCGGGCCAGCATCAGCTTGGTGAGTTGCTCGGTGTCCACGCCGTAGACCTTGGGCGACACGGCCTTGGCCAGTCCGTTGGCGAGCAGGATCTTGGCGATCGGCTCCCACGAGGCGATGACCAGGGGCGAGTTGAACGGCGCGACCTGGACGGCGGGCAGGTTCGCCTTGCGCGCCGCCTCGACGATCTGGTTGGCGGAGACGACGCCCGAGGTGAAGAAGAAATCCGGTGCCGATCCGGCCACCACCCGGGACGCCATCTCGCGGCTGCCCACCCGCACCACCTCGACCGGCAGCCGCCGCGCCGCCAGCACCTTCTGCACCCGCGGATCCTTGAAATAGCCCTCGACGTCGAGCGAGATCACGCCGCGCAGCACGGTGGCCGAGGCGACTTCCTGCTGCTCGATCTGCGCCGCCTGTTCCTGTTGCTGGCCGCGCAGGGCGAAATACAGCGCGCCGCCAAATGCGGCGGTGACCAGCACGGTGATCGCGGCGCGCCTGCCGGTGGAAAGGGCCATCAAGGTGCTCCTGGTTGAATCGACCAACGACTGCGGGAGTGTGCCGCGACAAGATAGCGCCGATTGATTGAATTCTCTACCGAGGGCAGCCCATAGGAGTTGCGCCCGCTCAGCCCCTCAACGGCTCAATGGCTCAAGCGGACAGACGCGCCAGTTCCGGCAGCGGCACCACCGCGAACCCGGCATCTGCCAGCCCGCTGCGGATCGCCCGCGCCGTCGCCACCGCATCGGCGCCATCGCCATGCACGCAGATGCTGTCGATCGCCGTGGGCAAGCGCCGGCCCGTGACGCTCACCAGCGCCCGTGCGTCCAGCATCCGCTGCACATGCTGCCAGCACGCCTCGGCGCCATGCAGCACCGCGCCGGGCTGCGCGCGGGGCACGAGCTGGCCGTCGTCCTGGTACGCGCGGTCCGCAAACACCTCCAGCGCGACGCGCAGCCCCGCCTGCTCCCCCGCCCGCGCCAAGGCCGAGTGCGCAGGCGCCAGCAGGATCAGCTCACGGTCCACCGCCCGCACCGCGCGCGCCACCGACGCCGCCAGCCCCGCGTCCGCGCAGGCCATGTTGCTCAGCGCCCCATGCGGCTTCACATGCGTCACCCGCCCGCCTTCCGCCGCGGCCATGCCCTGCAGCGCGCCGATCTGGTAGACCAGCACGGCCTCCAGCTCCGCCGGCGGCAGGTCCATGCGGCGCCGGCCGAAGCCCTGCAGGTCGGGGAACGACGGGTGTGCGCCCAGGCTGACCCCACGCGCCATGGCCGCGCGCACGGTCTGGCGCATCACCAGCGGATCGCCCGCGTGGAAACCGCAGGCGATGTTCGCGCTGGTCACCACGTCGAGCAGGGCCGGGTCGTCGCCCATCGACCAGGCGCCGAAGCTTTCGCCGAGGTCGGCGTTGAGGTTGATCGTGTCAAGGCTGGACAAGGTGGACTCCGACAGGTTCAAGGCAAGGTCACGGTTCGCCCCGCAGCATGCCACTGACGAGGTTGCCGCTGTAGAGCGCCGCTT
>OFSF01000912.1_pt1 | contig 10852 bp, 12 predicted proteins | sample 1543271 | NCBI WGS metagenome assembly OFSF01 (sample SAMN07774227, study PRJEB24372) | wastewater metagenome | isolation source: Exp Tend VB 100WW | collected 2016-02
TTTAACCCAACTTACCTGGGCATTTAGTCGCGATGATGTTGAGTCAACATTCTTACCAAGATATTTAGATTTAGAGCTCCTACCCTTTAATCCATTTGAATCACTAGATCAAGATGGCGTTGGCTTGTTAGTAAAAATTGCCAGAGACCAAGCCAGGGCATATCGAAAAGATTTCAAATTAGGAGTATGTGGTGAGCATGGTGGCGATCCTAGAAGTATTCACTTCTTCCACAATTTAAACCTAGATTATGTCTCCTGCTCACCATTTAGAGTGCCCGTTGCTCGTCTTGAATCAGGTAGGGCTAAATTAATTAAGAGTTAAAAGCAGTTTGTGTCTTATCCATTCCATTTAACACCAAAGCGGTAATTGCATCCGCACCTCTTGTTATGAACTCACCTAAATCCTTACGCTCCTCTTTACTAAAGGGTTTCAACACAAAATCTGCTGGATCCTGGTCTCCAATTGGACGGCCAATTCCCATTCTGATTCGAAAGTAATCAGCTGTTGAAAATGATGAGGTTAATGATTTAAGTCCATTATGTCCGTTATCCCCACCACCTTGTTTAATTCGCAGCGCGTTAAATGGCAGATCAAGTTCATCATGGACTGCGATAACTTGGGTAGGTTCGATTTTGTAAAAATCTAACAAAGCCTTAGCTGGCCCGCCAGTTTCATTCATATATCCACGAGATTTAGCTAAAACTAAAGTTTGCGCACCAAATTTAACCTCACAAATTTCCATTCGAGATTTGTGGGAGGTGAATTTTTACTGATGCGTATCACCAAATGGCAAAATCCTTTATGAAGGGATTTGGCGCAATGATCTCCTTTGATGTTAATGGCACAGCAGATCAGGTTGATTTAATGTGTAATAGCTCAAGATTAATTACCAATGCCACCTCCTTAGGCGGGGTGGAGTCAATCTGGGAGCGCAGGCGCAGATGGGCAACTGAGAGCACATTGGTGCCTGAAAATCTGATTCGATTTTCAGTAGGTATTGAAAATGTGGATGATCTTTGGGCTGACATTGAGCATGCCTTTACCGCAGCCAAAATTAAATGAGCTCAGTAAAAATCAGATCTGCTGAGATTTCAGATCTACCAGTAATTTTGCAGTTCATCCACGATCTAGCAAAGTATGAAAAAGCACCAAATGAGGTAAAACTCTCACTTTCAGAATTAGAAGAATCCCTTTTTACTAAAAACCCACAAGTTTATTGCCTGATTTCAGAGGCCGATGGGACGGCTACTGGCTTTGCAGTTTGGCATCTAAATTACTCAACCTGGCTGGGCAGGCATGGGATTTATTTAGAAGATCTATATGTTGACCCAAAGTACCGTGGCTTAGGTCATGGCAAGGCGTTGCTTAGAAAGCTTGCTCAAATATGTATTGAGCGTGGGTATAAAAGATTGCAGTGGTGGGTACTGGATTGGAATGAAACCGCCATAGAGTTTTATAAATCCATCGGAGCACAACCTATGGATGAGTGGACGGTCTTTAGAGTTTCTGGGAGTTCACTGGAAAAACTCGCCACCGAGGTAAATTAGTAAGGGTGGCAGTTTAAAAGATAGTAGATTTGCCCCATGATCAAAGCCTTCAAAAGACTCTTCGCACTCCTTGCTGGAGTATTAGTTATTTTTGGTGCGATCAAATCTGTATTTAACTGGTTGGCTCGCTCTGAAAATGATGAGTATGAAGTATGGAGCGATGATGAACAACGAGAAGATGCATAGGTGAGCAGCGAATACATTGCAGGTGCTTGCAACATTGGTAAAGGTGAAATTCGCCGCCGACAATTTGTAGCACTAATTGGTATCTTTCTAATCGCAACTTCTGCCACAACTTTGCTAGCAACAGATCAAGTCCGATCAGCTCGAATTTCAATCTTCTTACCAGCGATGATTTTTTCAGTTGGATTCATTCAATCTCGCAAGAAATTTTGCCTAGCTTATGGATTAGCTGGCACTTTTAACTTTGGAAAACTTGGAAGTATTACAAAGGTTCAAAGCGCAGAGGATCGAAAAGCTGACCGTAAGACTGCGATAAGTATTCTTGCGCAAGCAGCATTTCTGGCAGCAGCAATTACTGCAGTATTTTTCGCCTTACCCTTATAAATCTTCGTAACTTGAGGGTAATTCACCAACATTTAAGAACTTTAAGTATTGCTCTGTAATTTCCTCTGGCTTACCTGAAGCTAACATTTTTCCTTTGTGCATCCAAATTGCATGATCACATAGTTCATTAATTGAAGACAAAGCATGAGAGACAATCAAAATAGTTCTAGCCTCTTCACATAACTCTCGCATCCGATTAAAAGACTTTTCCTTAAAGGCAGCATCTCCAGCAGAGAGCGCCTCATCTAGTAGCAAAATATCTGGAGTCATATTTACAGCAACTGCAAAAGCTACTCTGCTATACATGCCATTGCTATAAGTTCGAACTGGCATATCAATAAATCCCTCAGGCAGATCAGCAAATTGTGCGATTGCATCAGTTTGGCTTTCAATTTCAGCTTTGCTCATACCGGCAGCTAATCCACCTAAAATTATGTTATCTCGGCCAGATAATGCTTTGTTAAAACCAACACCGAGAGCTAACAATGTTGAGATTCTGCCATTAACAGTTATTTGCCCAGTTGTTGGCGGCAAAATTCCTGCAATAGATCGCATCAAAGTAGATTTACCAGCACCATTGGCGCCAACAATTCCAACTACAGAGCCATGTGGGATATCTAAATTTAGATGCTTAACCGCTTCAACAGTTCTAGTTCGAACTCGCTCACCCTTACTCGCACGCATGATTGCATTCTTCAAAGTTTTCTTGGACTCAACATTGATTTTGTAACTAATGGAAAGATCCTCAATTCGGATCGCTAAATTATCTGGCAAGCTCACTTTAGATGCGGACGGCAAAATCGCGCTCCCTTGATATGAAGAAGTAGCCACCTAATAAAAATGAAAAGAGGGCCCAAAATAGACAGCCAATTAGTTGGTAGGCAGTTGGCATTAAGCCATCTATCCAAATTCTTGAGTTGGCAGAAAGTATTGGCCCTAGTGGATTTAAATAAAGAATTATGCGATACCAACCATTTAACATATCTGGTTGCCATAAAACAGGGGATGCGTAGAGCCAAATTCTCATAATATAAGAAAGTAATTTAGTGGTGTCTCGGAAGTAAACATTCATAGTTGCAAATAGCAATGAAAGACCAAAACTAGTAATAACAAGTAGTACAAATAAAATTGGAAGAAGCGGGTAATTTGCATTAATCCCCGGCAAGGTAGTGTCATCTAAAAATAGCTTGCCACCAATAACAATTAAAATATAAATAGGAATAGTTGGGAAAAACTGTCTCGCAGCACTTATTGCACTAGATAATGGCAACAGCGCCCGTGGAAAAGCCTGATTTAAAATCAAACTGCCACCTGATGTAATTGAAGAGGCGCCAAGTAATATTGTGTTTTGGGCAAAGTAGAAGGTAAATAAGCCAATTAAAATATGAGCCAAAGTTGTAAAGCCACCGCCTTGGCCTCTACCACCTTGAATAATAGTTACAAGCAGAAAGTAAATTACTGCTAGAAATAGCGGGTTTAAAACTAACCAAACTTTGCCAAGTTTTGATTCTAAGTATTCTGCCTTATCTGAGAATTTGGAAAGCTCAGTTGCAAACTCTCTTCTGCGCCAGAAATCCTTAAAGTAAGGACGCAGCGGGGGCAGCGATGAGCTATGTGGCTCAAAGACTTGAATCTTGTTAGCACCCTCAATCATGAGGGCTATTCTGCCACCTTTGATTTAGAACTTACGATCAGACTTGCAATCGTGGTGGCAACTAAGGTTCCAACAATCACAGATAACGAGAATTGAGTTGAAATCTCTGGGATCTCAACACCAAGGATTTTATGAATATCATTTCCATGGATTGCCTCAATGATTAGCTTTACGCCAATAAATCCTAAAATTATCGCCAAACCCTTTGTTAGATAAATAAGTTTAGTCATTAAACCGCCGAGCAAAAAGTAAAGTTGGCGCAAGCCCATTAATGCAAATGCATTTGCAGTAAAGACAATATAAGGATCCTTTGTTAATCCAAAAATTGCTGGGATTGAATCAAGTGCGAACACCAAGTCAGTAAAAGCGATTGCCACCAAAACGATTGTTAATGGGGATGCACCACGGTTTCTAAACCAGGTAATTAACTTGCCCTCTTTCCATTCCTTTTCACCAGATTCACTAATTAACTTATATGCGGTGTAAAGCAGGAAGGCGCCGAATATGTAGAAAACCCATGTGTATCTTGAAATGGCAGCACTTCCCAAGGCAATAAAGATTCCACGAAGCACCAGCGCCATGATAATTCCGACAAGCAAAACTAATTGTTGTTTAGTTTTATCAACCTTAAATCTGGCCAAAATTAAGATAAAGATAAATAAGTTATCAACTGATAATGAGTACTCAGTAATCCAACCAGCAAAAAACTCTCCGCGAGCCTGGGTAGTACTCCACTCACCGAGTGAGTATCCAAAGATGATTGCAGCGCTGACATAGAAAAATGTCCAAGCGGCTGCCTCTTTCATCGAGGTCTCTTTGTTTCTGCGGATTACCGCTAAAGCTAAGTCAAAGGCAAGTACGGCCAGTAATACTGCGATTGTTACTTCCCATACAGTTGCACTCATTTAGTTAAATACCTTCCCAGGATTTAAAATATTGTTTGGATCTAAAGTTTTCTTTATCGAGCGCATAATACTAACCGCAGGCGCTCCAGTTTCTGCCTCTAATGCCTGAATTTTTCCTGAGCCTATTCCATGTTCACCAGTACAAGTGCCGCCCATCTCAATCATTTTCATAGTTATCTCATGAGTTATGTGACGCACATCCTCTAACTCAGCTGGCTTTGCTGGATCAGTAACAATAAAACAATGAAAGTTTGCATCTGCAACATGTCCAAGTATTGAAAATGGATAAGGATGTTTACTAAGTATTTCCTCTGCCACCGTTACCGCTTCTGCAAGTTTTGAAAGTGGCACAGCAGCATCAGTACTAACTGCGCGCTTTCCTGGGTTTGCTGCAATTCCTGCCCAGTAAGCATTATGCCTTGCTTGCCATAATTTTCTTCTTGCACCTTCATCAGTAGTCCACTCAAAATCTGATCCGCCAAACTCTTCGACTATCTCTTTCACGGAGGCTGCATCCTCGGCAACTCCTTGTGGTGAGCCATGGAATTCGAAAAATAATGTAGGCACTTCAGCCAAATTAAGTCCATCATGAGCATTCACATTCTTAATGCACTTCGCATCCAAAAACTCACATCTTGCAATTGAGATACCAGATCTAACAATCGCAGTTGCAGCAGTTACGCCATCAGATAAATTCTTAAATCGAACAATGGCTGCTGCCATCTTTTCTGGAATTCCAAAGACGCGAAGGGTTAACTCGGTGATCACAGCTAATGTGCCCTCTGAGCCAACTAGCAATCTTGTTAGGTCATAACCAGCAGATAATTTTCTTGTCTCTCGGCCAGTCTTGATAACTGTGCCATCTGCCATAACTGCAGTAAGTGCTAAAACATTATCTCGCATTGAACCGTATCTAACTGTGGTGGTACCAGCAGCACCAGTTGCCGCCATACCACCTAGAGTGGCATCAGCGCCTGGATCTACTGAGAAAAATAATCCAGAGCTGGCTAACTTCTCATTTAGTGCAACTCGATGAACACCAGGTTGAACTCGAACAATTAAATCATCACCTCTTACCTCTATTACCTTATTCATTTGAGTTAAATCTAAAGAAATGCCACCAAATAAAGGCAATACATGTCCTTCAAGTGATGAACCAGCACCAAAGGCAACTACTGGAATCTTCTCGGCGTTGCAGTAAGCCAAAACTTTAGAAACCTCTTCAGTACTTTGCGGCATGACTACCGCTGATGGGCGCACTGGTGGAATCGCAGATTCATCTCTGCCGTGTTGATCTAAAATTGTTTCATTAGTTGAAACTTGACCAGTAACTAAAGTTTTTAAATGCTCAATTTGCGCAGCAGTTAAATCAACTCGCTTATTTACCATGCATAGATAATACCTGCTTTTAAAAGTATTAATTTAAATGGAAAAAGCATCTTTTTTTGTTAACTTTTTGTTATTAAATAAATAATCATTAATTTACGCATGAAATTATCGTAGTTGCTTAAAGATTTAACTCTGCTAAACTACCTAAGTAACACAACGTTTGACTAGGAGAGTGCACGCCAAACTTAGGTCTATTTGGACCCTTTGACAGTACAAACCCGCATGAAAACACAAACGCACCACAACCAAACCTTCCGTTCAGTCCCTGCACATTCAAAACCACTTGATACCGCTCGTCTTGAAAAATTATTTCAACAACAACTTGATTTGTATAAATCAAATCTTAAGAGTTCAAGTGCTGAGTATTTAACTGCGCTAAAAACTATTCCACTAGGTGCGCACTCATCTTTCCAATCCTTTGATCCATATCCAATCTCAATCAAGTCAGCTAAAGGTGCTTGGATGGTCGATGTTGATGGCCGCAAGATGCTTGATCTATCCATGGGCTTTGGCTCAATGTTGGTTGGTCACTTAAATCCTCTAGTAATGGCCGAACTAAAGGCCACATTAGATATTGGAACTTTATACACCGCACCATCTCCAGATTCACGAGATGCTGCTGAGCGTTTATGTCGTCGATTTGGAATTGATCAAATTAGATTTACTAACTCTGGCACTGAATCAACTATGTATGCAGTTAGAACAGCTCGTGCATACACCGGCAAAGAAGGCGTAGTTAAGGTGGAGGGTGGCTACCACGGAAGCGGCGATGCTCTAATGGTTTCAACTAAGCCTTCATTAGATAAAGCAGGACCTGAAGATGCTCCAAATTCAGTAATTGGCAACGCTTCAGTTCCAGGTTTGTCATATGTGGTTCCTTACAACAACGCCGAAGCACTTGAGCGTGTATTTGAAAAGTACTCATCAACTATCGCCTGCTTTATTGTTGAACCTGTTTTAGAAAACATTGGAATTGTTTTACCTGATGAGGGATACCTGGAGAAGGTCCGCGAACTGTGTGATCAATACAAAATTGTTTTAATTTTTGATGAGGTAAAGACTGGTTTAACAGCAGGCCCACAAGGTGCTGCCCAACGCTTAGGTGTAATTCCAGATTTAATTTGCTTAGCAAAATCAATTGGTGGCGGAATTCCACTTGCAGCATTTGGTGGAAAATCTGAATTTATGAAGCCAGTAACTGATGGCCGAATGCCACACCTTGGAACTTTTAATGGTCATATCTTGGCGATGGCTGCGGTAAGAGCAGTTGACACACTTTGTACACCAGGGGCATTAGAAAAGGCAGAATCGTTAAATATTCAAGCACTAACAAGAATTCGCGAAATTATTGATGAGTATGAATTACCTGCCCACACCGTTGGTTTTGGAGTTAAAGGTTGTGTGACTTGGTCTGATCGACCAGTGAGAAATTACCGCGATTACAAAGCAACAGATTTCCAAATTGCAGAGCTTTCTTTCCTATGGTCACTAAACCATGGAATTATGACACCACCAGGATTAGATGAGCAGTGGTTAATCTCCTTGGCCCATGATCAAGCCGAAGTTGATTTTATGGTTAATGACTTTAGGGAATTAGCAAAAACTCTTCGCGGCTAACTTAGGTATTTTGTGGGAAACCTAAATTAATTCCACCATGGCTTGGATCTAACCATCTACTTGTAACAACCTTGCCACGAGTAAAGAAGTGAACACCCTCTGTGCCATGCGCATGTGAATCACCAAATAATGAGTTCTTCCAACCACCAAATGAGAAGTAAGCCATTGGTACTGGAATCGGTACGTTGATACCAACCATGCCAACCTCAACCTCATTTTGGAAACGCCTTGCAGCTCCACCATCATTAGTAAAGATTGCAGTGCCATTTCCATATTGGTGATCATTTACTAACTTAAGCGCTTCGTCATAACTCTTTACGCGAATAACGCTAAGTACTGGACCAAATATCTCCTCTTGGTAAATGCTCATGCTTGGCTTTACTTGATCAAATAAGGTTGGTCCAAGCCAAAATCCTTCACCATCTACGACAACTTTTCTGCCATCAAAAACAATCTTGGCGCCCTCTTTTTCACCAGCTTCAATATATGAAGCAACCTTGTCGCGGTGCACCTTGGTTACAAGTGGTCCCATGTCAGCACCTTTTGTGCCATCACCGGTTTTAATCTTTGTAGCTCTTTCAGTAATCTTTTCAATTAACTTATCAGCAATTGGTTCAACTGCCACAATTGCAGAGATCGCCATGCATCGCTCACCTGCTGAACCAAAGCCTGCGTTAATTGCGGCATCTGCTGCTAAATCTAAATCTGCATCAGGCAAAACGATCATGTGGTTTTTAGCTCCACCGAGTGCTTGCACACGCTTGCCAGCTTTTGTGCCATTCTCATAAACATATTTTGCAATTGGAGTTGAGCCAACAAATGAAACTGACTTAATTCCAGGGTGGGTTAAGAGTGAATCTACTGAAACTTTATCGCCATGCACCACGTTAAAGACACCCTCTGGCAGGCCAGCTTCTTTAAGCAATTGGGCAACCAACATAATTGCACTTGGATCCTTCTCTGATGGCTTAACAATTACGGTATTTCCACAAGCAATTGCAATTGGGAAGAACCACATTGGCACCATAGCTGGGAAATTAAATGGTGAAATGATTGCAACCGGTCCTAATGGTTGGCGAATTGAGTAAACATCAACACCTGTTGAAACTTCCTCTGAAAATCCACCCTTTAGTAAATGGGGGATACCGCAAGCAAACTCCACAACCTCAAGTCCGCGAGTTACCTCTCCAAAGGCATCACTTAATACCTTGCCATGCTCTTTAGTAATAAGAGCAGCTAATTTCTCTTTGTTTTGATTTACTAATTCACGAAAAGCAAATAACACCTGGGTGCGCTTTGTTAACGAACTGTGTCGCCACGTCTCAAATGCTTTGGTAGCAACATTGACCGCTAAATCAACAGTTTGCGGTGTTGCAAAATTTACCTTTGCACAAATCTGACCTGTAGCTGGGTTATATACGTCACCAGTACGGTCTGATTTTTCATTTGATAATGCGCCATTAATCCAGTGTGAAATAGTTTCCATATCGCAACCATACCTCAAAGGTTTTACCGCCATGAAATTACCCCTTCCTACCAAAATAAGGGGATAAGTGATTAGATTGGGCTACATAATTAGGCCAGCCATTAGGGAGCAATGTGAGTACCCCAGAAAATAACCCAAATAAAGCAGCTAAAGTTTTTGCTGATGATCGCGCCAATGTTTTTCACTCATGGTCGGCGCAAGGGCAAATCTCACCAATGACAGTGGCCGGCGGCGCCGGTTCCTACTTCTGGGATTTTAATGGAAAGAAATATTTGGATTTTTCCTGTCAGTTAGTTTTCACAAATATTGGCCATCAACATCCAAAGGTTATTTCAGCAATAAAAGAGCAGGCAGATATTTTGGCAACAGTTGCTCCGCAACATGCTAACGAAGCGCGAAATGAAGCAGCAAAGCGAATTACTTCAGTTGCTGGGGATAGTTTTAAGAAAGTTTTCTTCACAAATGGTGGCGCAGATGGAATTGAAAATGCGATCAGAATGGCCAGACTTCACACCAATAAACATAAAGTTTTATCAACCTATCGTTCCTATCACGGCAATACTGGCTCTGCGATAAATGCAACTGGTGATCCACGAAGATTTCCAAATGAGTTTGGGTTTGGACATGTTCACTTCTGGGGACCTTATCTATATCGCACCGCTTTTTGGGCTACTAACCAAGAAGAGGAATGTCAGAGGGCACTTGAACATTTAGAGCAAACAATTATTTTTGAAGGCCCAAAAACAATTGCAGCAGTTTTAATTGAGTCAGTGCCAGGAACAGCTGGTGTGCTTGTGCCACCTGCTGGTTACTTAGATGGTCTGCGGGCACTCTGTGATAAGTATGAAATCCTTTGGATTGCCGATGAGGTTATGTCTGGCTTTGGTCGAACTGGTAAATGGTTTGGCTTCCAGCACTCAAAATCAACACCAGATTTAATTGTCTTTGCAAAGGGCGTAACTTCAGGTTACATCCCACTTGGTGGAGTAATAATTCCAGAGAAAATTGCTAAAACATTTGATGAAAGAGTATTCCCAGGTGGGCTTACCTATTCTGGCCATCCAATTGCATGCGCGACTGCGGTTGCAACAATTGATGTAATGAAGAGTGAGAAGATGGTTGAAAATGCTGCCAGCATCGGAGAGAAGATTCTTGGTCCTGGGTTAAATGAATTAGCTAAGAAACACCAAGTGATTGGTGACATTAGAGGAGCAGGTGTTTTCTGGGGCGTTGATATGGTCACCGATCGAAAAACTCGTGAACCTCTTGCGCCATATGGTGCATCTAGTCCAAAGATGAATGAGATTGTGGCAACTTGTAAGAAGAATGGTTTGATGCCATTTAATAACTTCAACCGCATTCACATGGTGCCACCTTGCAATATCTCTGAAAGTGATGCCAAGTTGGGCTTAGAGTTACTATCTAAATCACTAACTGAGATTGGTCTCTAGCATCTAGTAGTTTTAACTAAAGTAATCCACAGTTTTTTCACCTGTGATTACTTTAGTTAGTTAAATTCTTTATAGTTTCCAAACACAAACTTTTGGAGCTATATGAATCTTTCACTACAAATCATCAAGTTAAATCTATTTCTAAAATCAAAGGCAGCCACATTTATTAAGACAGAAAGCCGCGGAGATGTTCCGGGCTGGGTCTTAGTAGTTTTAATGACCACCGCTTTAGATC
>OFSF01000916.1_pt1 | contig 10844 bp, 21 predicted proteins | sample 1543271 | NCBI WGS metagenome assembly OFSF01 (sample SAMN07774227, study PRJEB24372) | wastewater metagenome | isolation source: Exp Tend VB 100WW | collected 2016-02
TCAGCTGGGGCGATGCGTGACTACCGATGAACCTCCGAGCGCGGGCAGCCGAGCCGGCTGGGCTGTATTGGCCCTGCTACTCCTCGCATTGGCTCTCGGCGCAGTAGCCATCGTGGCCGACGGGCAGCCCAATGCCGGTAGTCCGGTGCCGACGGGGCTCGTCGGAGGCGGTGGTCCGGTGCCGGAGGAGCCGGCGCTGACAACATCCGTCACACTGCAACCAGTCGGGTCGCTCAGTGTCGCCGGAGTCGGGAACAACAGGACACTGGCATGCGACGACAAGCTCGTCAGCGTCAGTGGTGTGGACAACACCGTGGTTCTCACCGGCCGCTGTGCCCGTGTCGACATCTCGGGCGTCCAGAACACGGTGACCATCGACGAGGCAGGCGTCATCGACGTCTCCGGCATGAATAACAAGGTGGTGTTCCATTCCGGCTCACCGGAACTTAAAGAGTCGGGTATCGACAACACGGTTCGGCAAGGTTGACGGCAGTTCAACCGGGCCGTACAGCGTGACCGAGGGTTACCACGTGCGCCGGTGACACCGGCATGCGTTCGGGAAGCCTGACCGTGAGCATCCCGTCATCGACCTGCCAGTCCACCTGCTCGTCGAGTCCCAGGACCCGCACAGTATCGATGTCGGTCGCATCAACGCCACGAATGCCGAACTCACGCTCAGGTAGGTCGAGCAGGATCGCATTGACCGCGCCGTCGCGCTGGGTGAAGCGGACCCCGGCGCCGGTGGTGGTGGTGGCGCAACACGAGACAATACTACCCAACCATCAGATGCTACTTTCAAATATGGTCAGGATGGCCAAGACTCAATTGGATATGGCAAAACTATATATGCTGCAGAAGTGGGTGGTGGAGGTGGCGGTGGTGGCGGAGTTGCCGGTGGCCAAGGTGGCGCCGCAGGCGTTGGATCTCTTACTGCTGGCGGCATCCGAGGAGCAACTGGCATTTCTCTTGGATCAGTAACATATGATGCTACAGGTAGAATCCCATACACAAATGAATATTATCCCGGCGGCGATGTAGCTGTTGGCGGCGCAGCTGATGGTGGCACAAACGGCGGTAATGGCTGTGTGATACTCGAATACCAAACCGGTGGAGGCGGTTCCATAAACATCAACGACGTATGGCACGAAGTTGAAACAACGTATGTAAAAAATAACGGCGCATGGAATGCAGTTACTACTTCTTATATTCTACAGAATAGATTATGGCGCCCAATCCAAGGTGTGCCAATTCCAACTTTTACTGAATTCCAAGGATTTATCGGAACCGCATCAAGATCTTACGGTGGTGCGTTAACCCCACCTCCTCCACCTCCTCCTCCAGCATATGATCCTGGATACACAGGATATGGATACGTTGGCGATGGTGGTAACTCTGACGCTGGTGGGTTTGGTGGCGATTCTGGTGGTGGTGGTGGCGATGGTGGTGGCGATGGTGGCTAATGAATACTGATTTAGAAAAATTAAATTATCTACGCAACGAAATAGAACATAGAGGAATTTTTAGAGTAAAACCAGGTAGTCCAACTCTACCTGGTAAAGCTCCTAATTCTGCATATACATGGCAATTTTATTTGCGCAGATGCATGTTTGATCCTAAGTTTGTTACTACAGCAGCCGAGTTGTTGGTCAATCAGTTACCCGATCAAGATGTACAAATAGGTGCATGCGAAGCTGCCGGAGTGCCGTTAGGATTAGCAATGTCAATGATTTTAGGAACTCCAATGTTGAGCATAAAAAAGTCTCCCAAATCTTATGGATTACTTAATTGCACAGAAGGCAGAGTTACAGGACAACTGGTGGTATTGGTGGATGATTTAGCAGGATCGCAAATAACACTACGTACTGCTGATTCAAGATTGGCACGAGTTGGCCTGGCTACTGCGGATTTTTATGTTGCACTTGTAAACAAAACGTATCACACTCATGACAGTTATTTAGAAAATAAAAAATTAATTAGTTTGTTCACTTGCGATGACTTTGCAATGTCGTGGTCATCGTATGAAAAAAAATACAGCAAAGAGCCCGATTTTGGAAAAATCTATTAGATACTAAAACTGCTGCCACATCCGCAAGTGCTTGCTGCCTGAGGATTGTTAATCACAAAGCTGGCACCTTGTAGATCTTCTCGGTAATCAATTGATGCGCCATTGAGATATTGCAGACTCATTGCATCCACAACTACTCGGACTTCGTCATACGTAAAGTCAAAATCATCTTCGTTCTTTGCTTCATCAAATGTGAATCCATATTGGAATCCCGAGCATCCGCCGCCCTGCACAAACACTCGCAACATGAGATCAGGGTTGCCTTCTTCGGCAATGAGTTCACGTAGTTTTGTTACCGCACCAGTTTCTAAGTTCATTATAGTCTTTCGTTGCAAACGTCCCAGTTGATTATCTTCCACATGTTGTTGAGATAACCTTCTTTGTCTGCTTGATAATCTAACGCCCAGGCATGCTCCCACCAGTCCACCAAACAGCAGATGTCTGTGCGAACTTGATGATTAGGGATAGTTTTGATGGCACCGCCGGTGCTCAAGTATACCCATCCCGATCCTTGAATCTTCATGGCAGCTTCTTTAAACTGCTCCTTGAAATCTTCCCAGGTCTTGAAGTTATCTTCGATCAGCGTGAGTACTGCGCCGCGGGGGCGATTGGTGGCTTTAGGAGCCCGAAGCTGAGGGAAGAACTTATTGTGTAAAAAACTGCCAGCACGATTAAAATCCGCATTGCCTTCTCCTGCGTTGTAACGCTTTGCATAGCCTTTGGCCAAGTGTTCAAAGTGATAGTCTATAGTGGCTCTACTCATCACAGGCTCAAGGTCCTTTTGACTGTAGGGCAGAGGTGTGGTTTCCAGCTTGGCCGGCCGGGTGCTGGCTTCTAGTAAATCAAGAGTTTGACGAATTTCCATGCAAGTATTTATTTGCGTCTTGTAATACGCCCACGAGTCAAATCGTAAGGACTAAACACAATTTCTACTCGATCGCCAAGAAGAACTTTGATATTGTTGGTGCGCATACGTCCCGACAAGTATCCAATTACCACATTATCCATATCGTCTAATTTTACTCGGAACATAGCGGCAGGCATGATTTCTTCCACTGTTCCTTCCATGTTAATTGTTTCTTCTTGCTTGGCCATATAAGTGTTTACTTAGCTGAAATTCAGCTCTGCGGTAACCTTCTTCAGTCGATCAAAACGGAAACTGCGCCATTCTTGTTTTTCTAAGTCAAACACACGCAGGCTGTGCGGGTCAGGTTCCTTGCGCGGTTTTTTGCTTTCTTTAACAATGCCATCAATTGGTGTTGTGGGTGTTTCCTTTGGTGCTTTGTCTACAGGAATGAAATCCCAGTTGAGTGTGCAAAGCATTTCGCGATCAGTGCCATCTGCTTTGACAAAAGTCACTGTGATTGTGCTTTTTTGCAGTAAGCTCTTGATCCATTCACGGATGATAACTTTGCCAGCATCATCTGTCTCTTGGTACTGTGTGCCTGGTGCTCCTCGGAGCAGGCGCACCACTTCTTGTTTTTCCCATGTAGTCATATCCATTTGGAGTTCTCCTCTATAAGTTAATAAACGTTTTTTCTTCATGTAAATTTTAGCAAAAATACAAGATACTTTTTTTCATCCACAATACGATACCCATCTGTAATGTTGCCATCCACAAGATTCAGTTTGATTCCATAGTGTTCTTCCATGTAACCTTCAAAGTTATATGCATCAAATTCTATACCTGTGGCTTGATATTCTCGGCGTATTTTTTTTAATGCCCCCCAATATTTCCAACGGTTCCGTCTGAACTCAATTTCAGGATCGTCATCGTCATAGTCTTGTAACGGGGGAATACTAGCCACGGCGCATGGTTGCTATGTCATGTGCTTCTTCGTTTGAGAAGATGGGCACCGCATTGGACTTGTGCATGGTACCCACACCAATCATCTTGGTACCAGTATATTGTGGTATCACCTTGCTGGACACAGGACCCAACACAGAGTCAGCACGACTGGGAATAGCATGTCCGCTAGAACGGCCCACGGGTGTGGTCAACTTGTACTCCAGTGGGGGTGCTTTCATAGCACGACTGCGGCGCTTGTCATCAGCATCTACGTCCCACTTTTTTTGCAATTCTCGCCAACTTGCATCAAGCTCGCGGGCTTTTTTTGCTTCTTCGGCATTGCGGAATTTTACCTTGCCTCGGCGTTTGCCGCCAAGACTGAGGCTGGGGTGATGTAAGTGCATGCTCATTGTGATACTCCTAATAGGAAGGCTGTGGCAAGAGCGCCGGATGCAAATCGATAACCTTGTTCATACAATCCATTTTGTTGGTTGAGATGATTGAAGTAAAAGTAATGTGCTCCACATTCATATCCATGACGCACTAACCACATATCCCAATCTTCTACAAGTTGATGCATCTGTTTTCGAATTCTATTTTGCTCAGCAGAGTCTTTGGTATTCCCATACTGGGTTATTAGCGGATCAAAAAATGAATCCACGTAGACATATTCAGTAAGATGCGGGTATAACTGTTTCTTCATGCCTTGATTATAGCATGACTAGGATTATTTGTCAATTACTTAAAAAGTATTAAGGCCATGCATCCTGCTTGCAGTATAAAGCCAAACCCAATTGTGATGATGTTAAGCATGTCTTTCAGTACCACCGCCCGCAAGAACAACAGCACCAATCCGCCCCACAGGAACAAGATCATGTCTAAGCCCGGGGTTCGATCTGACAACCCAGTCATCAAGGCCAAAAAGGTTGGTAAGGTTGCACAATGTAGCGTAATGGCTGCCAACCAGCCCAGGGTATCTGCCGAGAGTGTGGCTAAACTATTGTTGAGAAATTCGCGAATAGCCACAATGGTAACAGGAAATTTAAAAGGCATTAACGTGCTCCGTAAAAAATATGTCGTCCAATTTTGTCAATTTTAGGCAGTTTCCAGCCAGGGCTGACATAGTCCGCATGGTAGTAGAGTGCTTCTTTCAACCCGGGCAAACGGAAGTTTTCCAACAAGACCTTTTTGGCTACCAACTCACTTTCAGCCCACAAGGGCGGATACACTGGTCGAGTTTTGTGTGTGGTTTCACATACCCAACTAAATTGACAGATTACTTTTTCGTAAAAAACGTTTTTCTGATAGATCACCCCGCATACACCATCACCAAATTTCCCGTTGGCCACACGGTTCATTGTGACCTGGGCCACAGCAACTTTCCCTTCAAAAGGCTCCGAGGCTGCTTCCCAGTAGATGTTACGAGTCAAGCATTCCAACTGGCGGATTTTTTCTTGAGCTGTTACATATCCAGCAGGCATTGAGTCAACACCAGACCGGAGTTCTGTTAACTTGTGGTTGCACACTGCAATCACAGCCAATATTACCAACCAAAGTCCTGCAATTTTAAATGCTCGAGAACTCCAGATGGCAAGTTGATTACTGATATAGTTTACTTGTGTTTTCATGGTAGTTTTACTTACTCTGATGGATAGAGATCCGGACATTACCGGGCCAAAATGGTGCCGTTTGGGAGTAAACGGAGCAGTTATCTATCAAAATTTGCAGACCGGTATTGGCAGCATCTTGTGCATGTTACGGGCTCGAGTGTCTTGGTACTGCTTGAGTTTTTTCCTATCATCTGCTGACAATTTGGCACTCCCGGGCATGTCCGAATCCACCGCCTTGCATCGTTGCAAAAAGTCCAAGGCCATCATGCGCTCAAGATCTGGGTAGCTCATGCCCAGTTGTCCTTCGTCAGTGCGTCCATCATCCCACAAGCCGTCAGTGGGTGCGGCATCAATGATTTCTTGTGGCAGCCCAAACTCTCGGCCCATGTCCCAAACAGCAGTTTTCATGCAGTCGCCGATGGGGCTGATGTCCACGCCGCCGTCACCGTACTTGGTAAAGAAACCCACACCAAAGTCTTCCACCTTGTTGCCTGTTCCTACCACAATGCCCATGTGACTTTGAGCAATTTGGTACAGGGTCATCATTCTCAATCTAGCACGTGAGTTGGCAAAAGCCAGTTCAACTTGTGATGCATTTTCTGCATCACAAAACGGCGCAGTTTTCTTTTCAAACGCAGAGAACACAGACGTCAAATCCATGCTCATGTGTGTGACGTTTTCTTGGTAGCGTTCCATCAACCATGTGGCCTGCATTGAACTGCGATTGTTCAAGGTCTTGTTTTGGCGGATGGGCATTTGCACCACAATGGTTGTGAGTCCAGTTTCGGCGCACAAGGCACTCACAACAGATGAGTCAATACCGCCTGAGATACCCACAACTAGTGTAGAGATCTTGTTTTTTGTTGCGTATTGTTTGATCCATTTGACAATATGCCGGATGCGTTGCTTTGGTGTTACCATTTGACCTCCGGCTTGGGCATTGATTTTAGTTTGTTCCATACTTCTGCTTTTTCCTTGCATTTCTTTTCCAGCTTGCGATAGCGTTCTCCCAGTCGGCGCAGTTCATCCCACTCTTTTTCCAGTTCAGGATTTGGTGTGAGAATGTTCAGTCTTTCTTCGACCTTTTCCATCCAGTCTTTGAGACTCTTGCCATTGATATCAATATCTGCACCGTCGCCTTTTAGTTCCATTCGACCATTGGCACTGAATACGGCAGCAGGATCATTGAGACGATAACTGCCTCCGGTCCAGACAGTATTGGGACTGGTGCCTGTTGCGCCAATGGTGTATCCACCAGATATGGTGTTGGTGTTGGTACTGATAGTTACATTTGGAATGGTGTGTGCTTGCACCAGTGGAGGAATAGCACCATAAGAAGGGTCGGTTGTTAGGTTGTTATATTCGTATTCGTTGAGGTTGAGATTTACCCAGTCGTTTTTATAAGTTGCCATGTTCCGTCTTTGTTGTCAATCCACTGAACTGTGTCACCTACTGCCCATCCCAGCTCTTCACACAATTCAGTGCCAAGATCCAACAACAGTTCTTCGGGGTTGTCAGGATCCTCAATTACCTGCACAGTCTTAGTCGTCATTTTTGGTGCCAAACAGTTGCAGTAGGTTCACGAAAATGTTGATGAAGTCCAAGTACAATGTGAGTGCGCCTAGAATTTCTGCAGGCATGTCTGGGTCGTTTACACTGACCATTTCACGGATTTGCTGTGTGTCGTAGGCTGTGAGGCCCAGGAATATGATGATAGCCAATGCGGAGATCACCATGGTCATCACTGAACTGCCAATGAAGATATTCACAATACTTGCAATGATTATGGCAATCAGTCCTATGAACATGAACTGCCCAAGGCTCTCCAAACTGCGTTTGGTGAAGTATCCGTAAAAACTCATGGTAGCAAACAGTATGGCACTTGACGCAAACGCCATTACCAAACTACCTGTGGTATAAACATGCACAATGGCGCCCATGCTCAGGCCCATTACACCTGCGAATCCATGCAATAGTCCCACAGCCACTGGGTGTGGTGGGTTGTTGGCCAGTGCATAACTCACTCCAAATATTGCTACCAAGGGTAAGAACAGAGTGATCCATTTCATTGCCCCGGTGAAAAAGAATGCCATTGCGGCCGGACTGGATGCTACTAATCCAGCTACCACCGCTGACGTAACAATGGCCATCAGCATGTGATTGTACACACGCAACATGGCTGAGTTCACTTGCTCAGCGTTTCTGTAAGATGTTTCCGGTAGGGTTGCTTCGAACATATTTTTCTCCATGAAATTTAAAATGCTGGGTGGCACGAGCAAACTTGTTTCGGATCAATTGCTCACGCTGTTCCCGGGACATAAACAACGGCCACGATTCTTCCTGGTGCTGTTTATGTGATTGCTGTTCTCGATCCTGGGTCATTTTGCGGCCAGTGCTTCTTTCTCAGCGGTGATTTCTTTGCGGCGTTCCTTGATGCCTTTGCTCATTTCTTGCAGGGCCTTGCGGGCACGAGCGGCAGCGGCTTTAACACCCTTGGCAGTAAACTTCTCGTTTTCGGCGAGGTAAGTTTCATATGCGGCGACGATTTGTTCATGTTGTGTCATGATAGTTCCTTTGTAAAGTAATAATTATACACTGTGCTATTCACAATGTCAAGAAAAACCCTGGTATTTGGCACTCCACCCTAGAGGTATATGTGTCGCTTGTTCCAGGTGTCCCATACCGTGACCAAGTCCCAGTCGTGCGTCCAAGTCAATCTAAAATTCTCAAAGGCCTGTTGATGATGTATCATCAACTTGTTGCCCGACACCGAAGCATGTTCTATTTTGTGTGACCGAATCCAAGTTTTCAACTGTGATTCGGCCTGCTGACTACGCAGGATTACAATGTACAGCGGCTCGGCTGTACGAAAATTAGAAATACTCATTTAGTGGATTGTGGCCCCATCGGGGATTCGAGATTGCAGTAGATGCTTGATATTTACATCATTTGCCAACTCGGCAAAACTTTCATCTATGTCAATCCGATCATCATCGTGCATGGCAGCTCGTTCTTCGTCCACACCAATCAAGCGCATCATAGCACCCACATGCAGTTGCCGTTGACCGTTAGCATACAAAACTGCCATTACCTCCAGCATTACTGTACGCACATATTCATACAATGGATCTGTTTCTTGCATATAGTAATTATGATTCTGGCAAAATAATCAACAAAAAGGCGACCGAAGTCGCCTTGTTTGTGTGCAAAGTTGGCACTTAGGCTTTTGCTGCCTCAACCAATTGCTCGGGAGTAACAGTGGCCTTGGCTTTGGCTTTGGCTTTAACGCCAGTAGCGGCTACCTTGACTTCGCCTTTCTTAGCGACTTTGGCTCGCTCAGCCAGTTTGTTGGCTACCACGTAACCAGCATCACCTTCGGTGATGCCCAGGGTCTGCAGGTGTTGCAGAGCTTCCATCTTGGTCATTGCACGGGGCAGTTCCACCAAGTTGATTTCAGTGCATCCAGCCTTGTTCAGGATCTTGATGCGGGCTACTAGGTCGTTTGCAAAACGAGCCTTAACGGTGCCATCGGCGTTGATTGCGGTACCAGCCACGGTAAAAGTTTTTTCAGTTGCGGACATAATGTTGCCTTTCAAAGTTTACTTACAGAGTTTAAAAAATGTTTTGCATTACTGCTCAACATATCAATATTATAGCAAAAGAGCATTTTATGGTCAACCACTTTTGCAATAATTTTGATTTGGTTTGCCCGAATCACTGGGCCAATTCCTTGCTTTGGGTTTGGATGGTTTGCACACCTTTGTCAAACATTCGAGCAATGCCCGAAAAGCCAACGGCGCTGACCACCAAGCCTAAAATGAATCCGATTATGAGTTTGCTCATGATAGTTCCTTATTTGTTACTGGGTTCAATCCACTTGCCTGCGGCAGTCAAGTCCTTGCCAGCACCTTGTACAAAACCAGATGCAGTATGGCAGGCAGACAGCGCCAGTGTGAGAGTGATTGCAATGAGAGTTTTCATGCTGTTTCCTTATACAATTTTAACACGGTTCAATTGAGTTTTACCATCACGATGGCCCTTGACAGTACCAGTAATGGTATGACGATCACCGGCCCGGAGTGCGACTTTGTAACTAAAGAACACTGGCTGATCAGCGTCATTCACAGCATTGATCCAGTAGATGTTGAAATTCTGGCTGTAACTGGCACTCACCACTTCTACATCCATGCCCACCTTGTCACCCACAGAGCCAAAGGTGCCGCCAGTTGCTTTCTTCAATCGGGCTTGCTGTTCTTGACGAGCCATACTGCGCAGATGGCTTTGGGGCAAGCAGGCAATCACTGCCAGTTCATATCGATGTTGTTGCGGAAAGAAGCGATCTGTTACTGCCAGCACCTTCTGAGTGGATTGATCAAAGTCATTCAGCTGACCCTTGAGCGCACGGAAGGTAAGATCATTGCGCAGGAAATTCTGGCACTCCACACCTTCTGCAATATCTTCTGGCAACAGGCATTCAGGGTGATGCAAGAACTGCAACATGACATCACGATTACGTGGCGTGGTACTCAGCACTTCGCCCTGCTCGCCAATGGTGTTGCGACCGTCTTTTAGATACTCACCGTTGATGCGTTGTGCGGCACAAGCCGCGGCCCACACATCTGCCACAGCATAGCCAGGATGGCCACCACCAGCTGTGACTTGCACGGCACGACGTGGACGATATTCTTCGGGGGTGTCATCATCTGCATGACCCAAGCGAGCCACTTCTCGGGCACTCCAGCCAGTGACGTCAATAAAACCTGCCATCATGTTCTACTCCTTAGCAATAAAAAGGTGTGCGGAAACCCAGGGCAGAGTAAACACATTCGCGCACAGCAGTGTCAGTGGCTTCGCCAAATTCTGCCTGCTCGCCCAATGCACACAGAGCGCGGTAGGTCTGGGGCCAAGTCAATTTGTTCTCACGGGCAGACACAACCACGGCGTGAACTGCGGCGTTGCCTAGATCTGTAAACATGGCATAGTCTTCAACTGTGCCTGTCATGTTGTATTCAATTTCCATTTGCGTTCCTTTTTGCGTTGTCATGTTCATATTATAGCATTTGAGCAATTATTGGTCAACCGCGGGCAATACGATAAGTGATGCCTTGGGTGGTAACCACTTTGGTGATGTCGCCTTGTGCAGTGTAGTCTTTCTCAAATTGAGCCAGTGTCTTGCGATCACGCACACGAGCTTGATCCAATTTGATAGTCACAAACTTCTTGCGATAGGTAATAAAGGCACTCCTTGCAGAGTACACCATCTCCAGTCCCAGTTTCATGCGCTCTGCACGAACTTTTTGAGCGTCGGTGTACAGGGTGCTGGCGGCATAACTTTTCATTGCCGCGTCGCGAGCTGCCACCCATGCAAACGGTGCGGCTT
>OFSF01000918.1_pt1 | contig 10813 bp, 13 predicted proteins | sample 1543271 | NCBI WGS metagenome assembly OFSF01 (sample SAMN07774227, study PRJEB24372) | wastewater metagenome | isolation source: Exp Tend VB 100WW | collected 2016-02
CTATTTATTAATACAACCAGCTCACTTGTAATGTGTGTATTTGTATCGGTGTTGCATTTATATCACAATCTTATGATGATGTGTTGTATTTATGCAACAGTATTTTATTACTAACGATAACTAAGGTTATCACTACTAATGATTTAAAAGTTCCGATAACTTTAATTATCGGAAATGCAGTGTAGGTTGTATTTGGCGTATAATGAATAGGATCTAATTATCCGACAGCAATAGTGTGTTGTATAAATGTCACACAAATTCCTTAACGACACCCCCCCTACACCCCATAAACCGCCACACTTTTTTATATATATATACATGGGACTTATTAGGATACCTTTAGTCATGTAGTCAGTTTGCCGCCAATCTCTCAGCAACACAAAATCGCTAACTTATTAATGGGTATATCCACAAACAACCCACCATCTTTTTTCTTTGCCTGACCAACCTTAATATAATATTAAAATACTACTAATAGTATATGAACAGATCAATGTACCAAGATGATGATGACAATGACTTTTATACAGCCAACGTCAAAGCAGTAGTTTATATTGAGAAAGATAATTCAATAACAGTCAAGTTCACAGGATTACAAAACAAAGAACACTCAGCAATCTTTAGTTCATGGTTAATGATGTTATTGAACATTGAGAATGCAATCATAAATGATTCAAAGTCTAAAGCGATACACTAATGACAAGTATAACTGAAACAGTAATTAACAGCGGTACAATACAATACAAGATTCCATACTACCCCAGAGAAAAGCAAATTGAACTTCATTTCAATATGAAGAAATATCGCTGGTCAGTATTAGTCTGCCATAGAAGGTTTGGCAAAACAGTATGTATGATTAATCATCTACTAATGTCAGCACTACGTTCTACTAACAAAGCACCCAGATACGCTTACATAGCACCCACCTTCAAACAGGCTAAGTCTATTGCTTGGGATTATATGAAACAATACACAACATTAATTCCAGGCGTTAAGTTTAATGAAACAGAATTACGATGCGATCTTCCTAATGGAGCTAGAATAACATTGTTAGGTTCAGAGAACTCAGATGGATTACGAGGTATCTATTTAGATGGTTGCGTTATTGATGAGTATGCCAATGTACAAGGTAAGTTATTTACAGAAATTATTAGACCAGCATTGTCAGATAGAAAAGGATGGTGCGTATTTATTGGTACGCCGCAAGGAACGAATAATAACTTCTATGAATTATTCCAACATGCTCAAGGGGATAAGCAATGGTTTCATTATAAAGCTAAAGCATCTGAAACTAAAATAGTAGATCAAGCCGAATTAGACGCTGCGAAGAAAGTCATGGGTGAAAAGAAATACCAACAAGAGTTTGAATGCGATTGGATTGCAAATATAGAAGGTGCTGTTTATGGAGATACTATTGCTAAGATAGAAGATGCTAGGCAGCTAACAAGAGTTCCTTATGATCCTAGCTTACCAGTATCAACAGCATGGGATCTAGGTGTGTCAGATCATTCAGCAGTTATATTCTTTCAACAAATGGGAAGAGCTATAAACATTATTGATTACTACGAAGAACGTGGTCAGGGTTTGCCGCACTATGTTCAAATGCTACAAACTAAAGATTACGTTTATAAAGATCATTTTGCACCACACGATATTGAAGTTACTGACTTTGGTAATGGTAAAACAAGACGTGAGGTTGCTTATCAATTAGGTGTTAATTTTAAAGTAGTTCCTAAGATTTCATTTGAAGATGGTATCCATGCAACTACAATGTTACTACCTAGATGTTGGATTGATACAGACCATTGCAAAAAACTTATAGATGCGTTAAGACACTACCATAGGAAGTTTATAGATAAAAACAGAATGTTTAGATCTAAGCCTGTACATGATTGGAGTTCACACGCTTGTGATGCTATGCGTTACCTTGCTGTTGGAATCCAAGAAATAAATACTAGACAATCTGCACCGCAAAGTGTAGCAGATAACGAATATAGGATTATATAAATTATGGGATTCTTATCGCCAAAAATGCCAGCGTTGCCACCAGTGCAACCTTTACCTGAACCGCCAAAAGCAGAACTGTCGGAAGCAGAGAAAGCAAAAGTAAAAGAAGAACAAGATGCAATTATTAGAAGACGTAAAGGCAGAGCAAGTACAATATTAACATCTCCATTGATTGACGAAGCAACAACAGAGAAGAAAACTTTATTAGGTTAATATGGGTGGTCCAATACCAAATCCTTTTCAATCTAAACCATCTGCTCCTGCACCAGCACCAGCTCCTGTAGCTGTAGCACCAACTGCTGCGGAAGTATCTCAAGCAAGTGCAACTGATATGGATGCTAAAGGAATTAAAAGAAGAAGACGTGGTAGATCTCCAACTATATTAACTGGAGCTGCAGGCGTATCAGAAGGTGCAACTTTAGGCACACCAACTCTTTTAGGATAAACAATGGGTGAAACAGATTTAGTAAAAGATCTCTTAAAGAGATTTGGAAAATTAGTAACACAACGTCAAACTTGGGAAACGCATTGGCAAGAAGTATCCGATTACATGATGCCAAGAAAAGCGGATGTAACTAAAAAAAGATCACAAGGCGATAAACGATCTGAGTTAATATTTGATTCATCACCACTACATGCTGTAGAATTATTATCAGCATCTTTACATGGTATGCTAACGAACCCTGCAACACCATGGTTCTCATTAAAATTTAAACAATCAGATTTAATAGATGAAGATGCAGCGAATGAATGGTTACAAGATGCAACAGATAGAATGTATGAAGCATTTAACAGATCAAACTTTCAACAAGAGATATTTGAATTGTATCACGATCTAATTACCTTTGGTACAGCAGCAATGTTTATTGAAGATGATGAAGAAGATGTAGTTAGATTTTCAACAAGACACATTGGTGAAGTTTACATTTCAGAAAACAATAAAGGAAAAGTAGATACAGTATTTAGAAAGTTTAAATTAACAGCACGAGCTTGTATTCAACAGTTTGGTGAAAAGAATGTTTCTAAAACAACTAGAGGAACTGCAATGAAAGATCCTTATGAAGAAGTAACAATCCTTCATGTTGTTTATCCAAGAGAGAATTACGATCCTAGAAAAAAAGATAACAAGAATATGCCATTTGCTTCTTGCTATATTGAACCAGATAACAAACATGAAATATCTCAATCAGGATTTAATGAATTTCCATACGTTGTACCAAGATACTTAAAAGCATCATTTGAAATCTATGGCAGATCTCCTGCTATGACTGCTTTACCAGATGTTAAGATGTTAAATGAAATGTCTAAGACAACTATTAAAGCTGCACAAAAACAAGTTGATCCTCCCCTATTAGTTCCTGATGATGGATTTATATTACCTGTAAGAACAGTACCAGGTGGATTAAATTTTTATAGAGCTGGCACTAGAGATAGAATTGAACCATTAAACATTGGTGCAAATAATCCATTAGGATTAAATATGGAAGAGCAAAGAAGAGGTGCTATTAGAGATGCGTTTTATGTAAATCAATTAATGATGCAATCTGGTCCACAAATGACTGCAACAGAAGTTGTGCAACGTAACGAAGAGAAGATGCGATTACTTGGTCCAGTATTAGGAAGACTTCAATCAGAATTATTAAGACCACTCATTGATAGAACATTTGCTATTCTACTTAGAAAAAAATTATTTAAACCAGCACCAGACTTTTTATCTGGTCAAGATATACAAATTGAATATGTGTCGCCTCTTGCTAAAGCACAAAGATCTTCTGAATTACAATCTATTATGAGAGCGATTGAAATATTTGGATCACTAGCTAATGTTGCTCCAGTATTTGATCATATTAATATTGATAACTTAGTAATGCACTTAGCTGACATTGTTGGAGTTCCTGCTAAAGTATTAAACTCTAAAGCAGAAGTAAATGCGATTAGACAAAACAAACAACAACAACAAGATCAAGCAATGCAAATGCAACAGATGCAACAGATTGCACAAGCTGGTGGAGCTGTAGCACCTTTAGCAAAAGCGTTACCTGAGGAGGCTAGAGCATTAGTAGCACCACAAGAATAACAACAGAAAGGAAAATAAATGGAAGAACAAATAAATAAATTAAAAGAAGCGTATAAAATAGTTTTTGGATCTGATCATGGCAAAGAAGTCATGGAAGATTTAGAAAAGAGATGCCACTATAATGCTACCACTAATGTAAGAGGGGATAGCCATGAGAGTGCATATATGGAGGGACAACGCAGCGTTCTTCTATTTATTAAAAACATGCTGCTAAATGATAAACTAAAAGGAAAATAAAATGTCAGAAATACAGACAACTGAGGTAACTCAGCCTGTTGCAACTGAACAAACAACAACTGCAACAGCACAACCAATACTAAGCTCAACACAACAACAAACACAACCTGTATCTGGTAAGACTTGGAAAGAAGCTATTTCACAAGAATACAGATCCAATCCAAATATAGAAAAATTTACTGAACTAGATGCGTTAGCTAAAAGCTACATCAATGCAGTATCTATGATTGGTACAGATAAAATTCCATTACCAGGAAAATCTGCAACAGATGAACAGTGGAATGAAGTATATAATAAATTAGGCAGACCAGAATCTGCTGATAAATATACTTTAGAATTTAAAACTGATGTCGCACCAGTTGATGAAAATGTCATCAAAGGTTTTGCACAGAATGCTCACAAGCTAGGTTTAAATAATAAACAAGCTCAAGGCATACTAGAGTTTTATAAATCAACACTAGAAGGTTCTGCAAAAGAAATGTCAGTGAATATGGAATCAGCACAAGCCGAAGCTGCTAATACTTTAAGATCAGAGTGGGGTAAATCCTATGATGAGAATTTAAGAAAAGCATCTGCAGTTGCACAAACATATTTAGAACCAGAACTTCTTGATACTCAATTAAGAGATGGTAGCAGATTAGGAGATAATCCTAAGGTTATAAAAGCATTTGCTAACATTGCTAATCTATTATCTGAAGATAAAATTATTGGCACAGAAGCTGATAATATACTTCAAGGTAGAGAAATTGAAAAAGAAATTGAAGATTTAACATCTGATAGACAAGGTGCTTATTGGAATAAAATGCACCCTAATCACAATAAAGTGGTTAATCAGGTGCTAGCATTAAGAGAAATGCTAACGCAATAATCTTATTGCAATCAAATCAAAAATACTATATTGCGATTTCTAGGGAGATTTTTAATTAAATCTTCTTAGAAATTGTAAGACAATTCTATTAGAACCTTACTTGCCTGTTGGAAAGACAACCGACTAACAGTCGTTAAATGCAAGATAGCCTATCTATAAGATGGGGAACTTTCTGAAACTAAACTTAAACTTAACTTAACAAAAGGAAATGACACTATGTCAAATCAAATAACAACTGCTTTTGTACAGCAGTACAGTTCAAACGTACAAATGCTATCTCAACAAATGGGATCGTATTTAAGAGGAGCTGTGGATGTTGAGTCGGTAGTAGGAAAGAATGCTTTCTTTGATCAAGTTGGTAAAACAACTGCTCAGTTGAGAACATCTCGTCATGCTGACACTCCACAAATAGATACGCCTCACTCAAGAAGAAGAGTTTCTCTTGCTGATTATGAGTGGGCAGATCTAATAGACAATGCAGACAAAGTTAGATTATTAATTGATCCAACTTCTTCTTATGCAAAAGCTGCGGCTGCTGCTATGGGAAGAGCGATGGATGATGTGATAATCGCTGCTTTAGGTGGTACTAGCTTTACAGGTGAAACAGGATCTACTTCTGTTGTATTACCTGCAGCTCAGAAACCTTATAGTTCATCACAAACTGATGGTTTAACTATAACTAAACTTTTAGAAGCAAAAAGACTTTTAGATGCAGCTGATGTTGATCCAAGCATACAAAGATATTTAGTATGTGGACCAAAACAAATTAGTGATCTATTAGGAACAACTCAAGTTACATCTGCTGACTTCAATACAGTTAAAGCACTAGCACAGGGACAATTAGACTCTTTCCTAGGTTTTAAATTTATTGTGTCTAACAGATTAGTATTTGATGCAACAAACACAGACGACAGACTATGTTACGCATTCACAGCTGACGCTATTAAATTAGCAGTTGGTCAAGATGTTCTAGCAAGAATTGACGAGAGAGCTGACAAATCGTACAGCACTCAAGTTTATTACGCTATGAGCATTGGTGCATCTAGAATGGAAGAAGAAAAAGTTGTCCAAATAGCTTGTGACGAATAACATTAACTAAATAGGAGAAAATATAATGGCTACATTATACTCAAACCAGAAAACTAAATGGTCTCAAAACGTACCTTCTGAAAAGATTGATACTAATGAGTTAGGCGGAAGAGTAAGAGTTGCATTTGCTGATATTACATTAGCATCTGCAGCTATTTCAGACGTAGTAGAACTGGTTAATTTACCAAATGGAGCAAGAATCCTTGATGGTTATTTAACTAACGCTGCATTAGGTGCATCTACAACTTTATCAGTTGGAAATGCTGCTTATAAAAATGCTGCTGGAACTACAGTAAATGCTTCAGCTACTGCTTACTTAGCTGCTACATCTACTTCATCTGCTGCTAGAACAGACATCTTTGCTACACAAGCATTAGGTGCAAATTCAGTAGTTGATGCTAATCAAGATGGTTTACCAATCACAGCTACTTTAGCTGGTGGTACTGCATCAGGAGTAGTTCAAATTGCTATAAGATACGTAGTAGATTAATACTACTTTAAATAGTGGGGACTAAAAATCCCCACTATAAGTCAATGAAAAAAACCAACGAAATAAAAACAATTTTACATTTACAAAATAAAGATTATATCTATCGTTATGTTCTAGTTGATAGATTTAAACATACATCAACTGCACATTATGGTTTTGATAAAGATCTGGAATTAACAGAAGCAGAGATATTTGCCAAAGTTAAACCTAGACAATTAAGACGCAAATATATTATAAAGAAAGACTAGTATGGCTTCAGTTGTTCAAATATGTAATGGTGCTTTAAATCAATTAGGTGCATCCACAATCTTAACTCTTACAGAAGATTCTAAGAACGCTAGGCTTTGCAATGCTAGATATGAGAACGTAAGAGATGCAGTATTTAGACATCACCCTTGGAACTGCTTACAAAAAAGATTAGCACTTCCAGCAGATACAGAAACTCCAGCTTGGGGATTTACAAAACAATTTACACTACCTGCAGACTGCTTAAGACTACTTAGAATATTTGATTATGAATCTGATCATTTAGTAGAAGGTAGAAAAATATTATCTAATAGCACTACAATGAAAATTTTATATGTATCAAGAGTTACAGATCCAAATGAGTATGATGAATTATTAAGAGAAGTTTTATCTGCTGCGTTAGCTGCTGACATTGCTTATGCAGTTACATCTTCTAATCCAGTTGCAACACAAATGTATTCTTTGTATCAAGAGAAATTAAAAGATGCTAGATTTGTAGATGCTACTGAAGGATACAATACAGATCCAGAAGCAGGATCATCATCTGTTATAGATTCAAATACGTTTATCAACTCTAGGTTTTAAAAACCATGGCTAGAGTTGCTGTTCAATTAACAAACTTTACAGGGGGTGAATTATCACCAAGACTAGATGGTAGAAATGATCTAGCTAAATACGCATCAGGTTGCAAAACATTACAGAACATGATTGTTTATCCTCATGGTTCTGCAGCTAGAAGACCAGGCACAAACTTTGTAGCAGAAGTTAAAACATCATCATTATTTACAAGATTAATTCCTTTTGAATTTTCAACAACACAAACTTACATATTAGAATTTGGTAATAATTATATTCGTTATTACAAAGATGATGGTGCAGTATTAGAAAGTAATTTAACTATAACAGGAATTACACAAGCAAATCCAGGTGTTGTTACATCAACAGCTCATGGTTTATCTAATGGAGATACTGTTGTTATATCTAGTGTTGTAGGAATGACACAAGTTAATGGTAAAAGATTTAAAGTAGCAAGTGTTGCAGCTAATACATTTGCATTACAAGATATAGATGGCAACAACGTAAACACAACATCTTACACTGCATATTCATCAGGTGGTATTGCAAATAGAGTTTATACATTAACAACAACTTATTTAACTGCAGATCTACCACAATTAAAATTCGCACAATCAGCAGACGTTATGTATATTTGTCATCCTGATTATTCTGTTAAAAAATTATCTAGAACTGGTCATACCTCTTGGACTATTACAGAAGTAGATTTTACTGATGGACCATACTTAGATGACAACACAACAACTACAACATTTACTATGTCAGCACATACAGTTGGAGCTGGTAGAACTTTAACTGCATCTGCAATAACAGGAATTAATGACAACACAGGTTTTCAAACTATTGATATTGGTAGATTAATAAGATTTAAAACTGGTTATGCAGAAATAACAGCTCGTACCAGCACAACAGTTGTAACTGTAGAAGTTTTACAAGACATGACTTCTAATACAGCATCTACTGACTGGGCTATGGGAGCTTGGTCAGAATATACAGGTTATCCTTCTTGCGTATCTTTCTATGAACAAAGATTAGTATTTGCAGGAACAGAATCTCAACCACAAACATTATTCTTTTCTAAATCAGGTGATTACGAAAGCATGGATGAGAATAGAGGTGGTACAATAGCAGATGATGATGCAATCATTTATACAATCGCATCTAATCAAGTTAATGCTATTCGTTTCTTATCTGCAACACGAACATTAATTGTAGGTACAGTAGGTGGAGAATTTTCAGTATCAGGAGGTGGTACAGATGATCCTGTAACTCCAACAAACATATTAATTAAAAAACAATCTAACCATGGCTGTGCAAATATAGACGCTATTCCTGTAGGAAACGTAACTTTATTCTTACAACGTGCTAAAAGAAAAATTAGAGAACTAGCTTATAACTTTGACGTTGATGGCTATGTTGCACCTGACATGACTATTCTTGCAGAACATATTACAGAAACTGGTATTAATGAAATGTCATACCAACAAGAACCTAATCAACTTATTTGGTGTGTAAGACAAGATGGTAGATTAGTTTGTTTAACTTATCAAAGAGAACAACAAGTTGTTGCTTGGCATAAGCATATATTTGGTGGTGCATTTGGAACTGGTATTGCTGTATGCGAATCTATTGCAACTATTCCAACAAATGACAAAGAGTATCAAACATGGGTTGTTATTAAACGTACAATCAATGGTGTAACAAGACGTTATGTAGAATACCTAAATGAATTTGATTTTGATGAAACAGATAATACAGAATTTAATTTCTTAGATTCACAATTAGCATACGCTGGTGCAACTACAACTCTTAATACTACAATTAATAATTCTGTAACTTCTATTATATTAACATCAGCTACTTCATTCACAACTACAGGAACTGTTAAAATAGATAATGAATTAATTACTTACACAGGTATATCTACAAATACATTAACAGGTTGTACAAGAGCAACTAATAGTACTACAGCAGCTACACACACAGCTGGTGCAACTGTATCTCAAGTTGTTAATTCAGTAACAGGATTAGAACATCTTGAGGGACAAACTGTATCTGTTCTTGCAAATGGATCAACGCATCCTGAAAAAACTGTAGCATCAGGTGCTATATCTTTATCAAGATTTGTTAATAAAGTTAAAGTTGGTTTAGCTTACACATCATTATTACAAACTATGAGAATAGATGCTGGATCTCAAAATGGTACATCACAAGCTAAAACAAAAAGAATTTATAACATTACAGTTAGACTTTATGAGTCTATTGGTGTAGAAGTTGGTCCAGATCTAAATAATATGGAAGCTATTCCATTTAGATCCTCAGCACAATTAATGGATACAGCTATTCCTGTATATACTGGGGATAAGGAAGTAGAATTTAGAGGCAACTACGAAACAGATGGTCATATCTATGTTCGTCAAACTCAACCTTTACCTTTAACAGTTTTATCGTTATATCCAGAATTGATTACAAATGATGGTTAATAAATTGATAATAATTCCTTATAAACAAAATCATGGTAAAATAATCATGCAATCACAAATGAACCACATGCTTACACAAAAAGACGCATCATTTATTATTAACGATACAAACAAAGAATGTATGGATTTAGAACAAGAGCATTTAGCATTTACAGGATTAATTAATGATAAGGTTATTGCAGCAGCTGGTATGAAAAGAATATGGGGTAATGTTGCTGAGGGTTGGTTTATTGCTAAGAATGATGTTTGGAATTATCCTATAACTATTGCAAAGGCTGTAAAGCAAAACATAGATTATCTTGCAACATCTAATAATATTAAAAGATTACAAACAGCAGTAAGAGCTGACTTTGGAATTGGAATTAGATTTGCTAAGTGGTTAGGATTTACTAATGAAGGTTTAATGAAGAACTATGGTTTTGATGACACAGATCATTACCGATTTGCGAGGATATATTAATGGTAGCACAAGTCGCAACAGTTGCACTAGGATACGCACAATATAAACAACAAGGTGCCGCAGGAAAATATAATCAGGCTATACAAAATAGAAATGCACAAATAGCTGAACAAGAAGCAGCACAAATTGAAAAACAATTAGAATTTGATATAGCAAGATTTGATCAAAAAGTTGTACAATTACAGGGACAAACAACAACAAGAATTGCAAAGACTGGTGCTGATTTTACTGGAACAGGATTAAGAGTTTTAAGAGCTAATGCAGAAGAAGCAGAAAAAGA
>OFSF01000921.1_pt1 | contig 10793 bp, 8 predicted proteins | sample 1543271 | NCBI WGS metagenome assembly OFSF01 (sample SAMN07774227, study PRJEB24372) | wastewater metagenome | isolation source: Exp Tend VB 100WW | collected 2016-02
GCCGTTCTTTTCGCCGCCATCGCGCTGCCGGCACTCGCGCTCGCGGCCACCATCGGCGGCGCCTACTACGCCCCCCAATACGACTACCGCGACTTGTGGGCGGCGACCGACGGCAAGCCGTTCCAGGTCGTGCTGGGCGGTAACCCCTTCCCCGGCATCGATCCCGCTGTCGTGGCGCGCGACCTGCTGCCGGCGATGCAGCGCGCCAAGCAGGGCGGGCGCGGCTGCTTCCGCTTCCACCAGGCGCACCAGGACGCACGCGTCGACTGGCGCGACGGCACCGAGCTGCCGTGGCTGGGCGCGCCGCTGCGCATCCGGCTGGCGCCGCAGCTCTCGCGCACGCTGCTGCAGGCCGGCGTCGCCCTGGCCCTGACACTGGCGACCCACCACGGCGCCATGACCCGGGAGCTGATCCTCGGGGTGTCGATCGTGCTCGGGGTGGCCAAGGCCTTCCAGATGCCGGCCAGTCAGGCGCTGCCCGCACTGCTGGTGCCGGCCTCGCTGCTGGGGCAGGCGGTGGCACTCGGCTCCAGCGGGATGCAGGTGGCGATCATCGGCGGCCCGGCGCTGGGCGGCTTCCTGTACGTGGCGGGCGCCCAGGTGGTCTATGCCGTCGGGGCCGGTTTCCTGCTGCTGGCCTGCGGACTGGCGACGGGCATCCGCTACACCGCACCACACCACCCCCGCGAACCCGCCAGTTGGCACAGCATCATGGCCGGCGTGCGTTTCCTGCGCGAACAGCCGGTGATGCTGGGCGCGATGTCGCTGGACTTGTTCGCGGTGCTGCTCGGCGGGGCGAACGCGCTGCTGCCGATGTTCGCGAAGGACATCCTGCACACGGGGCCGTGGGGGCTGGGCCTGCTGCGGGCGGCGCCAGCGGTCGGGGCGCTGCTGGTCTCGGTCTGGCTGGCGCGCCGGCCGCTGGAGCGGCGTGTGGGGCGCACGCTGATCGGCGCGGTCGCGGTGTTCGGGCTGTGCCTGCTGGTGTTCGCGCTGTCCACCACGTTCTGGCTGTCGCTGCTGGCGCTGCTGGCCTCGGGTGGCGCCGACATGGTCAGCGTCGTGATCCGCCAGACGCTGGTGCAGCTCGGCACGCCCGACGCCATGCGCGGCCGGGTCAGCGCCGTGAACTCGATCTTCATCGGCGCCAGCAACCAGCTCGGCGAGTTCGAGTCCGGCGCCACCGCCGCGCTGCTCGGGCCGGTGGGCTCGGTGCTGCTCGGCGGGGTCGGCGTGCTGGTGGTGGCCGGGCTGTGGATCCGGTGGTTCCCGGACCTGTGGCGGCGCGACCGGCTGCACGCCGATCCACCGTGAGCACGCCTCAGGAGGCCGACTTGGGCTTGGAGATGTCGGCCGGATTGGCCTCGTAGTCCTCGGTTTCGGCCGGACAGACCAGCTCGGTCTGGCGCGCCCACGGCTTGTCCACGTAGGTCTGCCAGTCCTTGTGGTTGGCGGGATAGGACTCCTGGCCTGTCGGGTCACCACAGGTCTGCGCCGACACCGACTGGCCCGGCCCGATCACCACGACCGAACCCGCCTTGAGCGTGCATTTCGCGACCCAGGTCAGGTCGTTCCAGCCGTTGCAGATCTCGTAGGCGGTGCGGTACTGCGCCTGCGTGCCCTTGGGGGCGTCGTAGGACCACCAGCCGCCGATGCGGTTGGTGCGGCCGCTGGCGTCGAGCTTGGCCGGGCCGTTCCACATGCGCCAGACGGCCACGTCCTGCTTGAGGCGGATGACGGTGCCTTCGACGATGCCGCCCTGCCCGGCCGGCTTGACCGCGGAGGTGATGACGGCGCGCGAATAGTCGGCATCCGTGGAGGAGAGCACCTCGGCCTTGCCCTGGAGCTGGGTGGGCAGGCGCTCGTCATCGGAGCCGGAGTCGAGGCTGACACAGCCTCCGAGCAGGACCAGCAGGGGCAGGAAGGCACGGGACAGGGCGTGGCGGGCAAGCATGGCGAAAATTCCTCGCAGAAGCGGCTATGAAACGGCTATGGACAGGGATGCAACGACGGGACGGATCAGCACCCCAGCCACAAGGCCGGAGCGGACTCCATGGGGAAACTGCCCTCACCCCGCGGTGTGCGGACCCGGTAGTGCGTGTCGTCTTCCGCCCAGGCGACGCAGTCACCCAGCGACACCCGCGCCGCACGCGCGATCACCAGACCCTGGGCTGCGTCGATCTGCCAGCCCTGCGGCGACCAGATCGACAGCACCTGCGCCAGACCCTGGCGGCTTTCGTGCACCAGCGTCAGATCGAGACGGTCGCCCTGGGCCAGCACCGACACGAGGACATGGCTCTGGTCATTCGGCCGGACCACGGAAAATCCCCAGAACCGGATCACCCCGAAGGGCCGATCCAGCCAGTGGGCATGCACATGCTGCGCGCACTGGGCAGCCGCGTCGGGAGGGGAATAAGCAGGGGCATTGGCAGCGAACATTGGCCAGAAGCATGCGACAAATTTCTCGATTTCGGTCGCCGTCTCGCCTCGTGATCGAAACAAAAGGAAACGCCGCGTCACCCCGGCTGGATGCTGCGCAGGAAATCCAGCCCGCGGCGCAGCAGCGGCCCGCCCAGCCGACCGATCACGCCGGACACCGGGGCAGCGCCCAGCGTGAAGCGGGTGTTCAGCAGCGGCGTGCGGTGGGTGAGCCGCAGCGTCACGCGGCCGAAGGGGTAGACCGCGGGCACCTCCGTGTTGCAGCGCGGCCGGTGCTGCATCACCAGCGCCAGCTCGCAGGCTGCCAGATCGGGCAGCGCCACCGACCCGAAGCTGAAGGACAGGCTGTCGGTCGGCCCCAGGCAAGCGCGCCAGCGGGGGATCTGCGCGTGGTCGGCGAGGCATTCGTTGACATCCGGCGCCGCGCCGACATGGAGCAGCTCGCGCATGGTGGTCGTCTTCGCCAGGTCATCGAAATAGGCGCGGTACACGCAGAAGACCCCTGAGCGCTTTGGCATCAGCCCGCGGTTGTATTCACTCCAGTAGCCGGAGAACTTGATCGTGAGGGAGGGAACCGCCATGGTGGACACCTGAACGCCAGTCTGAATGTGGGCCGCTGAATGTGGGCTGCGCGCAACCCGATCTGAAAATTCTGCGGTGAATTCCGCCACGCCGGCACACCCGCCCCGGGTACCGGGGGGACGCGGCGGCACGCGCCGGCGGCGTGGCGGCCGACATCCCGAAGAAGCGTCGCACCCGTGCAACGCATCGAGCAGACCACGGACAGGCGCGAGACGGATGGGAGACTGGGCACAATCCGGCGATCCGTTTCGTCAACGCTCTCGTCAACTCTCGGGACCAAGCCCATGCGCCGTGTCGTGTTCAATCAGAAGGGTGGAGTCGGGAAGTCCACCATCACCTGCAACCTCGCCGCCGTCAGCGCGCAACAGGGGCTGCGCACGCTGGTGCTGGACCTGGATGCCCAGGGCAACAGCACACGCTACCTGCTCGGCGCCCAGGCCGATGCCCTGGCGGTCGACCTCGCCGGCTTCTTCGACCAGACGCTCAAGTTCAACCTGCACCCACGCAGCACGGCCGAGTTCATCGTGCCCACGCCGTTCGAGCACCTGCACCTGATGCCCTCCAGCCCGGTGCTGGACGAACTGCAGGGCAAGCTCGAATCGCGCTACAAGATCTACAAGCTGCGCGACGCGCTGGACGAAGTGGCCGACCGCTACGACTGCATCTACATCGACACGCCGCCTGCGCTGAACTTCTACACCCGCTCGGCGCTGATCGCGGCCGATCGCTGCCTGGTGCCCTTCGATTGCGACGACTTCTCGCGCCGGGCCCTCTACACGCTGCTGGAGAACATCCAGGAAATCCAGGCCGACCACAACCGCAAGCTGCAGGTCGAAGGCATCGTCGTCAACCAGTTCCAGGCGCGGGCCAGCCTGCCGCGCAAGGTGGTGGCGGAGCTGGTGGCGGAAGGCCTGCCGGTGCTGCAGCCCTACCTGTCGCCGTCGGTCAGGATCAAGGAATCCCATGAGCAGGCACTGCCGATGGTCCACCTCGACCCGAAACACCGCCTGACGCAGGAGTTCATCGCGCTGCACGCCACGCTGCAGACGCGCTGAGCAGCCGGAGAACGGCCGGAGAGCGTCCGGGACCGAGAGACCCCGATGCAAACAAGTCGATACAGGGGGAAAGTCACGGCTGCATAAGATCTTCCGGGTACCAATCCCCCGAACCAGGGAGTCGCCGCGGGATCCGAGCGGTCTTGCGGCCATGCACGTGGATAGAGTGCGCCCAACACCCATCGGACAGGGGAATTCAGTTTCCGGTGGGATCTGTCCCTCGCGCCCGCTCGCCCTTGCCCGCCTCCATGACCGTCCTGCAGTTTTCGCCGTCATCGCCCCCGAAAGTCCGTTCCCGGGCCACCGCGACCCACAGCGCCTGGATGCCGCTCCAGTCCGAAACCGCTGTCGCGCTGGATGACGTCGCGCAGTACCCAGCGAAGGTGCACCAGATGCCCTGCGCTGCCCCGAGCGGGCGGGCCCACGCGCCGATCGCCCTGTTCCTCTACCACCGGCCACAGCACACCGCGCGCTGCCTGGCGTCGCTCGCGGCGAACCCGGAGTTCCTCGACAGCCCGCTCTACCTGTTCTGCGACGGCCCGAAAGGCGCGTCCGACGCCCGTGCCGTCGACGAGGTGCGGCGCATCGCGCGTGCCCTGCAGCATCCGCGCAAGGTGGTGTTCGAGTCCAGCACCAACCGCGGCCTCGCGGCTTCGGTGATCGCAGGCGTGACGCAGGTGGTGGAGCAGCACGGCCGGGTCGTGGTGGTCGAGGACGACCTGTTGCTCGCGCCGACCTTCCTGGCGTTCATGAACCACGCGCTGCACCATTACGCGAACGATGCCCGCGTGATGCAGGTCTCCGGCCACATGTACCCGATCGACCCGGGCAGCGTGGACGACGCGGTCTTCCTGCCGATGGCCAGTTCCTGGGGCTGGGCCACCTGGGCACGCGCCTGGAGCCGCTTCGACCCGGGCATGCAAGATTTCCAGACCCTACAGGCGCAACCCGGCCTGCGGCGCCAGTTCGACGTGGACGGCGCCTACCCCTACTTCTCGATCCTGAAGCGCCAGCGTGCCGGCAAGGCCGATTCGTGGTTCATCCGCTGGTACCTGAGCCTGTTCATGGCGGGTGGCATGACGCTCTATCCACGCCACAGCCTGGTGCGCAACGAGGGGTTCGACGGCACCGGCGTGCACTGCGGCGTGGGCGGCTCGCCCTACGACCCCGCAGGCGCCCTGCCCCACCAGCCCCTGACCCGGCTGCCCGACGCGGGCCATGTCGACGCCCACGCACTGGCCCGGGTGCGCACCTTCCTCGCAGCGCAGAACACCTTCTGGCAGCGCGCCAAGCGGCGCCTGCAGGCGATCAGTGCGCTTCGTCCCAGTTGAGCCCGACACCGACCTCTGCCAGCAGCGGCACCTTCAGCGCAGCGACGCCCGCCATCAGCCGCGGAATCGCCTCGCGCGCCCAGTCCAGCTCGGCCTCGGGCACCTCCAGCACCAGTTCGTCGTGGACCTGCATCACCATGCGGGTGGCGCGGCCCTCGGCGTCCAGCGCATCCTGCACGGCGATCATCGCCAGCTTGATCAGGTCGGACGCCGTGCCCTGCATCGGCGCGTTGATCGCCTGACGTTCGGCGGCTGCCTTGCGCGGGCCACTGCCGCCCTGGATGTCGATCAGGTAGATGCGCCGGCCGAAGATCGTCTCGACGTAGCCCTGCGCGCCGGCCAGCACCCGCGTCTCGTCCATGTAGCGCTTCACGCCGGGGTAGCGCGCAAAGTAGCGCTCGATGTAGTCGCGCGCCGCCTTGGGCTCGATCCCGAGGCTCTGCGCCAGCCCGAAGGCGCCCATGCCGTAGATCAGCCCGAAGTTGATCGTCTTGGCGTAGCGGCGCTGTTCGCTGCTGACTTCCGCCAGCGGCACGCCGAACACCTCGCTCGCCGTCGCCCGGTGCACGTCATGCCCCTCGGCGAAGGCGCGCAGCAGGGCCGGGTCGTCTGACAGGTGCGCCATGATGCGCAGCTCGATCTGCGAGTAGTCGGCGCTCATCAGCCGGTGGCCGGGCGGCGCGATGAAGGCTTCGCGCACGCGGCGGCCTTCCGCCGTGCGGATGGGGATGTTCTGCAGGTTCGGCTCGTTGCTCGCCAGCCGCCCGGTCACCGCCACCGCCTGCGCGTAGTTGGTGTGGATGCGGCCCGTGACCGCGTTGACCATCAGCGGCAGCTTGTCGGTGTAGGTGCTCTTGAGCTTGGCGAGGCCGCGGTATTCGAGCAGGCAGGCCGGCAGCGGGTAGTCGGCGGCGAGTTCCTGCAGCACCTCTTCATCCGTGCTCGGCGCGCCGGACGCGGTCTTCTTCTTCACCGGCAGGCCCTGCTTGACGAACAGGATCTCGCCGAGCTGCTTCGGGCTGCCGAGGTTGAAGGGCTGCCCGGCGAGTTCATGCGCCTTGGCTTCCAGCACGACGAGGCGCTCGGACAGCTCATGGCTCTGCCGCGCCAGCACCGACGCATCGAGCAGCACGCCGTGGCGCTCCATGCGCGCGAGCACGACCGACGTGGGCATCTCGATGTGTTCGTAGACATGGCGCATCCCGGCGTGGTCGGGCGCGCTCAGGTCGGGCCAGAGCGTCTGGTGGACCTGCAGCGTCATCTCGCTGTCCTCGCCCGAATAACGCGCCGCGCGCTCGACATCGACCTGGCTGAACGGGATCTGGTGCACGCCCTTGCCGCACAGATCCTCGTAGCTCAGCCCGCTGCGGCCGAGGTGGCGCTGGGCCAGGCTCTCCAGCCCGTGCGGCTTGTGCGCTTCGAGCACGTAGCTCTCCAGCATCGTGTCGTGCCGGTAGCCGCGCACCGTGATGCCGTGGTTGGCGAAGACGTGGGTGTCGTACTTGATGTTCTGGCCGACCTTGGCCGCGCCGGCATCCTCCAGCCACGGCTTCAGCAGCGCCAGCACCTCGTCGAGCGGCAACTGCGCCGGCGCGCCCGCGTAGTCGTGCGCCAGCGGGATGTAACACGCCTCCTGGGGCCGCACCGCGAAGCTCAGGCCGACGATGCGGGCGCGCATCGGGTCGAGCGAGTCGGTCTCGGTGTCGAGCGCGACCAGTTCGGCGCCGCGGATCGTCGCCAGCCATTCATCGAGCGCCTCGCGGGTCACCACGGTGTCGTAGCGACCCGTGCCAACCGGGGCGCCCGTGTCCTCCGCTTCCGTGTCGCCCGGCGGATCGGCGAACAGGTCGTCCATGTGGCCGATCGGCTTCGGGGCGGCGGCCTGCAGCGCGGCGTTCGCCACCGCCAGCAGCTCCTTCTCCAGCTCGAAGCGCCAGCTCTTGAAGCCGTAGCGGATGTAGAAGTCCAGCAGCCCCGGCTTGTCCACCGCCCGCAGCGCCAGCGTGTCCATCACCGGCCAGTCGGCGATGTGCGGCGCGAGGTCGCAGTCGAGCTTGACGGTGATGAGCTTGCGGCCCATCGGCAGCCAGTCGAGCGCCTTGCGCAGGTTCTCGCCCGCGACACCCTTGATCGACGCCGACGCCGCGATCACGCCGTCCAGCGAATCATGTTCGGCCAGCCACTTCACCGCCGTCTTCGGCCCCACCTTCTCGACGCCGGGCACGTTGTCCACCGCGTCGCCGATCAGCGTCAGGTAGTCGATGATCCGCTCGGGTGGCACACCGAACTTGGCGACGACACCGGGGATGTCCAGCGTCTCGTTGGTCATCGTGTTGATGAGCGTGACGTGTTCGTTGACGAGCTGCGCCAGGTCCTTGTCGCCGGTGGAGACGACGACGCGGTGGCCGCGCTCGACCGCCACCTTGCACAGCGTCCCGATCGCGTCGTCCGCCTCGATGCCCGGCACCTCCAGCACCGGCCAGCCCATCAGCCGCACGACCTCGTGGATCGGCTCGATCTGCAGCCGCAGGTCGTCGGGCATCGGCGGGCGGTGGGCCTTGTACTGGTCGTACCACGCGTTGCGGAAGGTCGGGCCCTTGGCGTCGAAGACACAGACCGCGTGTTCCGACGGGATCTGCTCGCGCAAGCGGCGCAGCATGTTGATCAGCCCGTAGATCGCCCCGGTCGGCGCGCCTTCGGCGTTGCGCAGGTCGGGCATCGCGTGGAAGGCGCGGTAGAGGTAGCTGGAGCCGTCCACCAGCAGCATCGTGGGGCGGTCGGCGGGCGCGGTGGCGGCGGTGGAGGCGGCGGGCGTGTGCATGGTGGGATTGTCGGCGATCCCCCACAGCGCGCCACCTACAATGCAACCCGCATCCGCCGCCCTCCCTGGCCCCCATTTCCTCTCTACTGCCCTGTTGCCGATGGCTGTTTTCACTGAAGTGTCCCTCGACGCGGCCAACGCGCTTGTCGAACGTCTGGGTCTGGGATCGGTCACCGCGCTGCGCGGCATTGCCTCCGGCATCGAGAACACCAACTACTTCGTCACCACCGACCGCGACGTGCAGTGGGTGCTGACGCTGTTCGAGCGGCTGACGTTCGAGCAGCTGCCGTTCTACCTGCACCTGATGAAGCACCTGGCCGAGCGCGGCATCCCGGTGCCCGATCCGCAGGCGGACACCAGCGGCGAGATCCTGCACACCGTCTGCGGCAAGCCCGCGGCGCTGGTCAACAAGCTCTCCGGCGGCCACCAGCTCGCGCCCTCGCTCTGGCACTGCCAGCAAGTCGGCCAGATGCTCGCCCGCATGCACCTCGCGGGCCGTGATTTCCCGCGGCACCAGCCCAACCTGCGCGGGCTGGACTGGTGGGTCGAGACGGTGCCGGTGGTCGTGCCGTACATGGACGCCGACGCGCGCCGGCTGATCGAGGACGAACTGGCCTTCCAGCGCCACCTGGCGGAAACCGCCGCCTACCAGGCGCTGCCGCGCGGCCCGGTCCACGCCGACCTGTTCCGCGACAACGTGATGTTCGACGGCCTGCCCGGCCACGAGAAGCTGACCGGCTTCTTCGATTTCTACTTCGCGGGCGTCGATACGTGGCTGTTCGACCTCGCGGTGTGCCTGAACGACTGGTGCATCGACCTCGACACCGGCCGCCTCGACGAGCAGCGGGCCAGCGCGATGGTCGCCGCCTATGACCACGAATGCCCGATGAGCGCGGACGAGCTGCGCCTGCTGCCGGCGATGATGCGCGCTGGGGCTCTGCGCTTCTGGACCTCGCGCCTGTGGGACTTCCACCTGCCACGCGAAGCCAGCATGCTCAAGCCGCACGACCCGACCCACTTCGAGCGCGTGCTGCGCGAGCGGGTGGCCAATCCCTGGCACTGGCTGCGCTGAGGCCCTCAACCCGATGACGACCCCATGAAACTCCGCGTCACCTCGCCCCGGGACGGCCTGCAATGGATGCTCAGCGGCGTGCGCCTGGTGCGCCAGCAGCCACTGGGACTGGCCGGCCTGTTCGGCATGATGGTCTTCGGACTGGCGCTGCTGATGGGGCTGCCGTGGATCGGGCCGGTGCTGGTCGCGGCCCTGCTGCCCGCGATGACCGCCGGCTGGGTGGAGGTCACGACGGCGGTTCAATCCGGCCAGCGCCCCCTGCCCGCCCACCTGATCAGTCCGCTGCGCTCCTCCGCACGCCCGGCCCTGCTGCGACTGGGCGGACTGCATGCCCTGGCGTCCTTCCTGCTGCTGATGCTGGCGGACCTGCTGGACCCGGGCATGGCCGACGCCTGGGAGGCCCTGCGCAGCGAAGAGGGCACGTCGGAGGCCGCCCTGAACGCGATCGGCGCGCTGCAGCAGGGCATGGTGCTGCGTGCGGCGCTGCTGCTGCCGGTGGCGCTGGTGTTCTGGCACGCACCGATGGTCATCACCCGCACCGGCGCCAGCCTCGGCAAGGCCCTGTTCATCAGCGCCACCGCCAGCGGTCGCAACCTCGGGGCCTTCGTGGTGTACGGCGTGTGCTGGGTGCTGGCGGACCTGGCGCTGTCGCTGCTGCTGGGCGGGCTGCTGGCCGCGCTCGGGCTGGGGCAGGCGGCGATGATTTTTGTGCTGCCCGGGGCCATGGTCTTTTCGGCGGCGTTCTATGCATCGCTCAAGGCCAGCGTGGACGGGTGCATAGACTTCGACGCCTGAACCAGTAAAAATCTCCCTTGCGCGCTCGTTTTTTCGCGCTTCAAGGGAGATTTCATGGGCATCACACGCTTCGGCACCCCAGGCCGCGACACCATCCTCGGCACGACCACCGATGACAAGCTCTACGGCCTGAACGGCGACGACACGCTGAACGGCCTGACCGGCAACGACACCCTCTACGGCGGCGGCGGCAACGACCTGCTGCGTGGCGACGAGGGCGTCCTGAGCTTCCACGGCGGCGCCGGCAACGACACGCTGTCCACCGGCGGCACCGCCAGCATGACCGCCTACTTCGGTCGCGGCGACGGCCAGGACCTCATCACCGGCCACCCCGACTGGGCCAGCACGGTCAACACGCTGCAGTTCACCGGCCTGCTCACCAAGAACGACATCGCCGTGTCCGTCTCCGGCACTTCGCTCGTGCTGTCGATCCGCGGCAGCACCGACTCGGTCACCATCGAGCGCTTCTACAACTACGGCCCGCCGATGGCCGAAGGCTCGAACATCGGTGGCGGCATGACCGGCGTGCAGGTCGTGCGCTTCGCCAACGGCACCTCCTGGTCACTGGCCGACCTGAAGGCCCTCGTCTTCGCCGGCACGTCAGGCCACGACGCGATCCGCGGCTCCTACCAGGCGGACACCGTCTGGGGTGGCCAGGGCGACGACACCCTCCTGGGCTTCGGGGGCAACGACCTGCT
>OFSF01000925.1_pt1 | contig 10765 bp, 10 predicted proteins | sample 1543271 | NCBI WGS metagenome assembly OFSF01 (sample SAMN07774227, study PRJEB24372) | wastewater metagenome | isolation source: Exp Tend VB 100WW | collected 2016-02
TGGCAGCCGGGCTGGCCCCACTGCCAGGACGTCTGGGCGTCAGGGCTGTCTCAGCCAAGCCGATGCCAGCAATCGAGTCAGCCTGGGTGGCGATGCAGTCTCAACTCGCACTCGATGCGCTTGAAGCAGCCGAAAATGTCAGTGCTGTTGAGCAAAAAGACGTTGCTTCGCGCTGGGTGAATTCGATCGCAAAGATTATTGCCGAACACCTCGAGATCAGTAGCAAAGAGTTGACGCAGTCTTGGCAACAATCTGGCATTGATCGACAAAAAGTTTTGTTTTCGGCACTAACTCAACTGGGTGTGCCATATAAAACAAACGCCGACGAACCAGGCCGAGCGCTTGACTGTTCGGCCTTGATCAAGTTCGCATGGTCGAATGCTGGTCTGAAAATGCCACGTGGCTCGGCTCAGCAATACGCGGTTGGCGAACGCGTCAAGGCGAGCGAAGTTCAACTGGGTGACCTGGCGTGGTATCCAGGACATATTTCAATGTCACTTGGTTTTCAAAACATCGTTATTCAAGCGCCTACGAATGGACGCAATGTTGAGGTGCACGAGATCAACGAGTCGCGAATCAATTGGGTGCGATGGGTTGACCCAACGCAATAAATTATTTATGAATCGGGCCATCACTATTTGACAGTGACGGAACAATTCGGCCAACACGTTTGCCGATGATTTCGGCACAAATCGAAATCGCTGTCTCTTCTGGGGTGCGTGAACCAATATCAAGACCGATCGGTGACATCAATCTGTCGAGATCCTCACGCTTTGAGATGCCCACCTCGGCAAGTCGCTCGAGTCGCTTGGCGTGTGTCTTGCGGCTGCCCATAACCCCGATGTAGCCAACTTTGGTAGCGAGGGCTCCTTGAATTGCCGGTACATCAAATTTTGGATCATGAGTCAGAATGCAAATTGCGTCTCGCGCACCGAGATTGTCGCCGCGCTTGGCGAGCACAGGTGTTGGCCATGTAACTAAAACTTCATCAGCCATTGGAAATCTTCGCGTTGTCGCGAAAACTTCACGTGCATCACAGACCACCACGTAGTAGCCGAGAACTTTTGCAACCCGAGCGAGTGCAGCAGTGAAGTCAACTGCTCCAAAAATAATCATCTGTGGTGGTGGTGAATATGACTCGACGAATATTCGAACGATCGGTGTGTCGGTCAGGTCTTCTGGCGTTACTTGTCCGGTTGGGCCGTAGTTGCGCACGCTGGTGCGACCTGCTTCAAGTTCACCTAGTGCGTCACGCACGGCGACGCGATCAAGTTCTGGGTCGCCGAGTGTGCCGAGCGTGTCGAGTTTGCTGCCACTTGGCGAAGCCAACAAGGTCGCGCCAAGATTCGGCCCGTCAATCACTGTGAGTAGAACTACAGGTTTATTGTTGCGAATTCTTTCGGCGAGAGCAGAGTAAATCATTTAACTCAACTACCAAGTGAGAGGCGCAATAAACAGATGTACTACGCCTCCACAAGTCAAGCCGACTGCGTATGCCTCGTCGTCTGAGTAGCCAAACTTCACGAGCCGACCAGGGCTGTTGGTTGAAAGTATTTCTAGGGCTTCAGCCACGACGGCACCTTCGACACAACCACCCGAGACCGACCCACAAACTTCACCATCTTGATTGACTGCCATTGCTGCACCCGGATCCCGTGGTCCTGAGCCTTCGATGTCGACAACGCGGGCAATGGCGATTCGTTTGTTCTGTGCGCGCCAACGGTCAATGTCACCCAAAATTTCACGCATGTGTAACTGTCTTTCGTCTTTCGTTTGAGTCTTTCGAAATCACTTCGGTTAATTCGCGAAGTGCCTCAAGCGAGTGTCCTTCGACGAACTCATCAATGTATGGCATTGCGGCCGCCATGCCACGAGCCAATGGTGCATAGCCAGGGCTCACCTTGAGCGGGTTAACCCAAATCACGCGATATGCAACACGGCTGAGACGCGACATCTGGTCGGCCAAAACTTTCGGATCACCACGGTCCCAACCGTCAGAGAGAATCACAAAAATCGAGCCACGTGCCATGCCGCCAACGCCCCAATTGTCATTGAAACTTTGCAGACACTCACCTAGACGAGTGCCGCCGCTCCAGTCAGAAACTTGAGCAGAAGTTTGGGCGAGCGCTTTGTCGGGATCGCGGCTTGACAATTCTTTTGTGATGCGAGTTAGCCGTGTGCCGAAAGTAAAGGCTTCAACTTTTTGTCGACCAACAACTGCGGCGTGCATGAAGCGCAAAAGCGCTCGGGCGTATGGCTCCATTGAGCCAGAAATGTCGAGCAAGACCACCAGGCGTCGCAATTTTGTGCTCGGTTCGCGCCAGTAACGCTCAATTGGCTCACCATCGTGTTGCAGAGTTGCGCGCATTGTGCGGCGAATGTCGTGTCTTGCGCCATGACGATTTGTTTTTGTCAAGCGCAGAGACTTTTTGGGAGGACCCGCCAATCTTAGACTGGCCATGAATTGTTCTGCTTCGCGCAATTCAAGTTGGTTGTATGCGGCAAAATCTTTTTCACGCAAAGTTTCGATTCTTGAAAACCGCAAAGCGATTGTGTTTTCATCTTCTATTGGTTCGGCCGATGAATCATCGGTGTTGGCATCTTCGTCGTCAACCAGCAAAGTAATTGACTCTTGCTGCTCTTCAAAAGTGGCTGTATCGACAGCGATTTGTTGTTCCCAAAATACCTTGAATGCACGGTCAAAGATCTGCACATCTTCGTGTCGACGAATCAACGTCGCGTGTGCCGACCAATAAACGTTTTCTCGATTATCTAGACCGAGTTGCGTGAGAGCAGCAACAAAAACGATTACCGAGTCGAGAGGAACATCTAGTCCGGCGCCGCGCAAAATGCGCGCAAACGCCACCGCCATTTTGTTGGCAGGCGACGAGTTGGCTGTCATCAGTTGCTGTACAAGCCCCGCTCAAAGGCCTGTTTAACCAAAGTTGCGACACCGTTTTCGCGCACACGTTCGTGGTCTTCGCGATACTTGAGCACGGTGCCGAGGGTTGCTTGCACTACAGACTCGTCAAGTTCGCGAACGCCGAGTCGTCCCAAAGCTGTTGCCCAGTCAATTGTCTCTGCAACACCAGGTGGTTTGTAGAGCTGCATCTTGCGAAGTGACTCAACGGCGCCGGCAACTTGTCGGGCGAGTGTTGCATCGACTTGCGGCACGCGTCGCGTAACAATTTCGACTTCACGATCAAAGTCGGGGTGTTCAACCCAGTGATACAAGCATCGACGCTTTAGGGCGTCGTGCACATCTCGGGTGCGATTTGAAGTCAACACAACTAGTGGTGGGGTTGTTGCTTTGTATGTGCCAAGTTCAGGAATCGTGATTTGAAAGTCTGACAAAACTTCTAACAAATATGCTTCAAACTCGTCGTCAGCGCGATCGATTTCGTCGATCAGTAGAACCGGCGAAGCACCTGCATGTTGGTCAATCGCACGAAGCAGCGCTCGGCGAATCAAAAACTTTTCGCTATATAACTGACCCTCAAGTTTGTCGGCACCGAGTTGTGTCGCTTCGCCCGTGGCTTCAACGGTGCGCAGATGCAACAACTGTCTTGAATAGTCCCAGTCGTACATTGCTTGAGCGGCGTCAATACCTTCGTAACATTGCAGACGAATAAGTTCGCTTTGTCGAATTGTTGCGAGTGCTTTGGCAAGTTCGGTCTTACCCACGCCTGCTTCGCCTTCAAGTAACAGCGGTCGATTTAGTGAGATTGCTAAAAATACCGCGGTCGCCAAGCCGTCACTTGCGATGTAGTTTTGCTCGTCAAGAGCGTTGCGCACGTCGGCAACAGACTGCAAACTCATCTCGTCAGGCTAGAAGATCACGAGTCAAAGCCCAAGCCCAGTCGGTCAAGTAGACGCAGCCATAGATTGCGCTTGCCAGTGCGGTCTTCGTAATCAAGCGACCACTTGGTGGCTTGAATGCCGATGAATCTGAACGGCTCAGGTGGAAACGCCCGGGGTTTTGTTTGCACAAACTCTGTGCGCGTTGCACGTGTTTCGTTGCCTGCAAGCAGGTCGAGCATTACTTCGCCACCAAATCGAGATGCACCAACACCTAGACCCGTGTAGCCGAGCGCATACGCCACGCGGTTGTCAAAGTGCGTGCCCCAAAAAACGCTGTATCGCGCGCATGTATCAATCGGCGCACCCCACATGTGCGAAAACTTGACGCCTTCAAGTTGTGGAAATGTCGTGAAGAACTGTTGCGAGAGCGTCGCCCATGTCTCGGGTCGAGATTCAAGTTCTTTGTCCATCTGACCGCCGAAATAATAAATTGCGTCATAGCCGCCCCATAGAACTCGGTTGTCGGCAGTCAATCTGAAGTAGTGAAACTGGTTCGAGCAATCTGCGAGGCCTTGGCGATTCTTCCAACCAATACTTGCGAGTTGATCTGAAGACAGTGGCTCAGTGACCAAGCAATAGTCGTAGACGGGAGCAATGTATTTATTCACCTGTCGTAACAACGGTTTGAACGTGTTCGTTGCAAGTGCGACGTTCTTGGCTTTGATTTTTGCGAGCGGTGTTTTTATCTCGATGTTTTTCTTGGTGTCGTTCAAATCGACTGCGCGCGTGTCTTCGTAAATTCTGACGCCAAGAGTTTCTGCAACGCGCTTTAAGCCCCATGCCAGGCGAGCAGGGTCAACCAGCGCCGATGTATCTTTTGCCCAAAGACCACCCGTAAAAACGGGCGAGTGCACTTCAGAGCGCATCGCTTCGAGATCTAACCACTCAACGTCGTGACCAAGTTCGCGCAGTTGTAAATAGTCTTGCTGCAATTCATCCGTGTAATTCTCAGGGTGCCAACTGCTGGCAACTTCGATTGCGCCGTTTCTCTCAAAGTCGCAATCAATTTTGTAGTCGCGAATTACTTTTTCAATTTCAGTTATGTTGTCTCTGCCGAGTTGTTCAAGAACTGCAACCTCGTCGGGAAATCTCTCTTGTGCGTTGGCGATGCCATGAGTCAACGAATAATCCATGAAGCCGCCGTTACGGCTACTTGCGCCAGAACCAATTTCGTGTGCTTCAATCAACACGACTTCGCTATTGGCGTTGCGTTGTTTGGCGATTATCGCCGTCCAAAGACCCGTGAAACCGCCACCAACCACGCACAGGTCGCAGTCTTCGTTGTGAACTGCTGTGGGGTTCGAGTCGGGCTCGTCAACGTCGTCTAACCAATACGGAAACGTCTCCGCGTCGGCTATCGCATCAAGGTAACGCTCGCTCGACCGCGGCGGAATTGCCGATCGGCCCATTGGGTCTCACCACCTAACAGGGCTAATTATAAGTCACCTAAGTCGCTAGTGCCGTCTCAGAACTAACCTGAACCCTTATGGATCTTGGGCTTACTGGTCGCACCGCTGCAGTTGCGGGCGGCTCGGCTGGCCTTGGCTTTGCTACGGCACAGGCACTGGCCAATGACGGTGTGCGGGTCGTTATCTGTGGTCGTGACGCCAAGCGCGTGGCAGATGCCGCTGCAAAAATTGGCCACTCATGTGTTGGCATTGTTGCCGATGTTTCAACAGTTAGTGGTGGCGAGAGTTTCATCGCCCAAGCCACAAAAATTCTTGGGCAAATTGATATTTTGATTCTCAACAGTGGCGGGCCACCGGCAGGCAACTTCGCCAGCACAGATGTCGCTAGTTACGAAACTGCTTTACAAAACGGTTTGATGTCGATGATTGCGATGACGAAACTAGTTGTGCCCGCGATGCAAACACGCAAGTGGGGCAGAGTAGTCGCGATAACTTCGGTTGCCGTGCGTCAGCCGATTGCATCTTTGATCTTGTCAAACACAGTGCGAGCAGGATTAACCGGCTTTTTGAAAACCGTGTCTCGCGAAGTCGCACCCGACGGCGTCACGGTGAACACAATTCAGCCGGGTATTCACGCCACTGATCGCATCACCCAGTTGTATGGCTCAACACCAGATGTTGGCACCATGGGTATTCCTGCAGGTGTTATTGGAGATCCAAAAGATTTTGGCAACGTAACGGCATTTTTGTGCAGCGAGTCCGCCAAATTTATTACCGGTGCCAACTTGCAAGTTGATGGTGGCGCTTATTCGGGTTTGATCTGATGTTGCAGCATGTTGTTGCAATAACTTGGAACGATCAAGTTCCTGCCAACTATCACGAAGTGATCACCAAGGTTTTAACTGAGATGGCGGCGAAGATTCCAAGTGTCCGCAGTTTTCGTTGTGGTCCTGACTTGGGGGTTTCGGCACCTACGAACGCCAACTATTTGATTGCCGCAACTTTTGATGACGTCGCTGGTTGGCGTGCATACGACGAAGATGCTCTGCACAACGAGATTCGAGCAAAGTATTTCAAGCCGTATATTGCGACTCGATCAGCCGCACAAATAACTTTCTAACGCTCGCTTAGCTTTGCGCCAGCAAGTTTTCTTGCTAGCGAGTTTTTATTTAGACGCAGCCTCGAGTGCTCGGCGCACCAAAACCGAAGCCAAGTGCTTGCGATAGTCACTTGAAGCGTTCAAGTCGCTCTGCGGGTCGGCCTCGTTAGATGCAAGAGCCGCAGCATCGCTGATTGATGCACCTTTGGCTATTGCGTTTGCGACGCTCGTTGCCAAAATCGGTGTCGAGCCCATGTTGACCAGCGCGACTCCTGCTTCGCCTTTGCGATGCCATGCGGCCACACCAACGATTGCCCAATCTTGCGCACGGCGATTGAACTTCTGAAAGCTCCAACCGGCCCCTTGCATCTTTGGCACGCGAATTTCGATCAGCATTTCATCGGCAGCCAAGTCGCTTTCAAGAAAGCCTTTGAAAAAGTTTGACGCCGCAATTTCGCGTTGCCCCTTTGGTCCTTGCACGACGTAAGTAGCACCGAGGGCCAAAGTAGTTGCGGGCAGATCGCTTGCTGGGTCGGCATGGGCGATCGAGCCACCGATTGTGCCACGGTGACGAACTTGCGAGTCGCCAACATGGCTTGCCGCTTTGGCGAGAAGTGGTGCGTGCTCGTGCACAACTTTTGAAGTCTCGACATCCATATGTCGTGTCAACGCGCCGATCGCAAGATGGTTGCCGGCATCTTTGATGTACGAAAGATCTTTGACCCGACCAATGTCGATCAACATTGCTGGTTGTGCAAGACGCAGTTTCATGAGCGGCAACAGGCTGTGTCCGCCTGCAAGAAATTTTGCATCGCTGCCATATTGGCTGACAAGTGAAATCGCTTCGGCGGCAGAAGTTGCCCGCTTGTAGTCAAATGCTGCAGGAATCATTTCTTACCTCCACTAGTTGCCGCTTGAATTGTTTTCCAAACTGTTTGTGGTGATGCTGGCATCGCCATTGTCGTCACACCAAGCCCTGAAAGCGCATCAATGATCGCACTGATCACGGTTGGCGCAGCACCGATCGTGCCCGCTTCACCGATGCCCTTCACGCCAAGTTGATTGGTCGGTGAAGGAGTGATCGTGTGGCCCGTCGTAATTGACGGAACGTCACATGCAGCTGGCACGAGATATTCGGCGAGGTTTGACGACTTCAAGTTGCCATCTTCGTCGTATACGGCTTCTTCAAACAGTGCTTGAGCGATGCCTTGTACAACTCCGCCGTGTACCTGACCTTCAACAATCAAAGGATTAATTTGATTGCCACAGTCATCTACGGCGATGTACTTGAGAATTTCCACAGCGCCAGTTTCGGTGTCGACTTCAACAACGCACATGTGCGTGCCGAACGGCCACGAGAAGTTTGGCGGGTCATATGAAACTTGCGCTTCGAGGTTTGGTTCGCAACCTTCTGGCAAGTTATGTGCGGTGAACGCACCAAAGGCAATGGCCGCTAGCGGCAAAGCGCGATCTGGTGAGCCCTTCACGCTGAATGTGCCATTGGCAAACTGCAAGTCTTCTGCTGCGCACTCAAGTTGATGGGCCGCAATTGTTTTTGCCTTTTCGATTACCTTGTCGCACGCAAGTGCAATCGCCACTCCGCCAACCGGCAGACTTCGCGATCCGTAGGTGTCAAGACCGAGTGCAGAAATAGCAGTGTCGCTGTGCAACACGTCTACATCTTCTGGGGCAACACCAAGTTTTTCGGCGGCGATCATCGCCCAAGAAGTCTCGTGTCCTTGACCGTGTGGCGAAGTGCCGGTGATGACCTGAACTTTGTTCGTTGGCAACACTCGCACCGTCGCGGCTTCCCATCCACCGGCGCTGTAGTTGAGTGACGCCAAGACTCGTGAGGGGGCAAGCCCGCACATTTCAAAATACGAACTCATGCCAAGCCCGAGCAGTTTTGTTGCACCGGGCACGTTTTGTTTCTTTTGTTGTGCTCGCACACCCGCAAGGTCGGTCATCTTGGCGGCTTTTTCGGCAGCAAGTAAGTGATCACCTGAGTCGTATGTCAAACCGCTAAACGCCAAATACGGAAACTGTTCTTTTTTGATGTAGTTGCGCTTGCGCAACTCGAACGAGTCAATTTTCATCGCCCGCGCGAGAGCCTCTATCGCCATTTCGATTGCGTATGTGGCTTCTGGTCGGCCAGCACCGCGATAAGCATCAGTCGGCGTCAAATTTGTGAACACCGAAGTGCACTCAAAGTCGTATGCCTTTGGAATGTCGTAAACACCGGCGTACAAAAACGCACCCAGAAGCGGCACGCCTGGAGTAACAAGTTGAAGATACGCACCCATGTCTCCGACAATGCGCACTCGCACTGCGGTTATCTTGCCGTTTTCGTCAGCAGCGAGTTCAACATGCTGAATTTGTCCACGACCTTGAATCGTTGCCTGCGTATTTTCTGAACGCTCCTCAACCCAACGCACGGGGGCGTTGTGCTTGCGAGAAAGCGCCATGCACAAAAGTTCTTCAGCGTAAACATCGAGTTTCGAACCGAAGCCACCACCCACGCTTGGCGCCACAACTCGCACTTGCTGCTCAGGAATACCAAGCGTCAGAGCAGTCATTACTTTCAAAATGTGTGGAATCTGTGTCGACGAATAAAGAGTGATGTCGCCACCAAAGGGCTGTGGCACAGCAACGATCGCTCGCGGCTCCATCGCCATTGGTATCAAACGCTGCTGAACATAACGCTCTTTAATTTTGTACTTGGCTTTTTTAAATGCTTCTTCGACACAGCCAGGTGTCTCTTCAACCAACAATGGCCACGTGTAGCTCTTGTTGGTTCCTAATTCGGTGTGAATAATATTTTTGTCGCTCAACGAATCTTCAAGATCGACCACTGCCTTCAGCGGTTCATATTGAACATCGATCGCATCAAGGGCGTCGCGCGAGGCAACTTCGTTCGTCGCCAAAATTGCCGCGACTCCATCGCCCACGTAATTGACTTTGTCAATCGCCAATGGGTAGTGAGCAGGATTCTTCATGTCTGGGGTGACTGGCCACGCGCAAGGCATTGGCGAAGCCCATGATGATTGCAGATCTTTGCCCGTGTATATGGCGATCACGCCGGCAATCTTTAACGCAGCCGAAACATCTATTGATTTAATTTTTGCGTGCGCAAACGGCGAGCGCAAAACAGAGAGATGCAACGCTCCAGGGATATTCAAGTCGTTTGTGAACTTTGCTTCGCCAGTTAGTAGTGGCGGATCTTCACGACGCAGCAACCTCGTGCCGATTACTGAAGTTGGTTTATTTTCGGTGATTGTCATGACCGACCCCTTTACTTTGCGCTCGCGGCGGCGAGCACAGACTTGACGATGTTGTGATACCCGGTGCAACGACACAAGTTGCCTTCAAGACCCATTCGCACTTCGTCTTCGGTAGGTTTCGGGTTTTCTTTGAGTAATCCAATTGCTGCCATCACCATTCCTGGTGTGCAGTAACCGCATTGAAGCCCGTGGTTCTCCATGAACGCTGTTTGCATTGGATGCATCACGCCATCTTTGGCCAAGCCCTCGATCGTTGTAAGCGACGCACCGTCTGCCTGCACAGCAAGAATCGTGCAACTCTTTACCGCTTCACCATCTAGGTGAATCGTGCAAGCACCACAACTCGAAGTGTCACAACCTACGTTGGTGCCAGTAAGCCCGAGAGTTTCGCGAATGTAGTGAACAAGCAACGTTCTTGGTTCTACATCGGCCTCTTGCTTTTTGCCGTTTACCGTGATTGAAACTTTCATCTTCAACCCCCATTTTCGGTTCAACAAAAATTTGTCGAACACTTTCCCCTGTGGCTAATCATGCCCCCACTAGGGACAATCGCACAAATCGGGCTATTTATGGGCTCTTTTAAGCCTTTATTCGTGATTTTTAACTATTTATCGATCTTTTGCAAACTGCGAATAGCAAAGATCAGGCTCAAAACACTTAATACGACTATCGCGATCAAACCACCATAGGCATTAGACCAACTCATGTGGCCGGGGTCGCTGGCGTTCACCCAACCAGATCGTGAAAGTCTAAAAATATTTGTAATCGGATTGATTCGCGCCACAGTGTGCAACCAACCGGTCATCACATTGAGTGGCACTTGAGCAGTTGACAAAAACATCGTCAAAAAAATTGAGAGCTGCATGACTGCCGCGCCGCGCATATCTTGAAATCGATACGCCAAACCCAAGCCCCAGCCGGCACCAATAGTCGAGATTCCAAGTGCGGCAATCCATGAGCACAGGTAACTTAAAACTCCCGCGGTTGGTCGTGCGCCGAGCAAAGTGCCAGCACCAAAAACAATCAGCGTCACGAGCGTGACACGAATCCAAGTTGCAAGCACTGGTCCAACGATTAATGAAATGCGCGAGGTCGGTGCCATTCGCATTCGGTCA
>OFSF01000930.1_pt1 | contig 10693 bp, 11 predicted proteins | sample 1543271 | NCBI WGS metagenome assembly OFSF01 (sample SAMN07774227, study PRJEB24372) | wastewater metagenome | isolation source: Exp Tend VB 100WW | collected 2016-02
AATAGGACTTGACTCCATGTATCCAAATGAAGAGAATCCTTTTCCATGGATGTCAGAAATGATAGATCTGAAAAAAGAGAGAAACTTTTTTGAGACCAGAGTAATTGAGTATCAAACCGGTGGCGCGTTAAATTGGGAGTAAGCAAAACCTAAATTAGCGCCCCGTCCGGTAACCAAGGAGATTGGACGGTTGATTAGTATTCGAAGTCGATTAAAAAAGGCAGAAATGCGAAAACCCTGCATGCAGGGCGATTGGATCTCTTTCCCCGTTTTTTCCACCCCATTTAAAAAGCCGCTTCCTGCAAAGGTTGTGGCTTTTTTTCCAAGATTCATTAGCGTGCAGCACCTAGTTATAAGCCGCGCGCCGATGAATAGCTCGCTCGTTTCCTGGATGGCGCCGCAAGGTGCACTTCAGAGTAATGGTCGGGTTTTCTTAAACAGTAGTTTGTTCTAATCCTCACGTGAAGGAGAATCACTATGGCAATCGCCAAAAAGAAGTCTGCTGCAAAGAAACCAGCTGCTAAGAAGAAAGTAGCTGCTAAGAAACCAGCTGCCAAAAAAGCAGCGAAGAAAGCAGCGAAAGCACCCGCTGCCCCTGCTCCCGCTGCAACAGCGTTAAATCCTCAAGCTGCATGGCCGTTTCCTTCGGCCGCCAAGCCCTGATTTAATGTCAAAGCGCTAAGCGAAAGCAAAGCAAAGCCCGATGCTGAAAAGCGTCGGGCTTTTTTAATGGTCAAACCAATGGCTTAAGGGTAAAAAGTGAGTAAGCGATAACCCATGAAAGCCGCGTCTTCTTTCTTCAAACTCAAAAGAAGTTGCTGCTCAATGATTTCGCCGGGAGACACGACTGCGGGTGCACCCCAGTCAACTGGGTTCAATACCTTGCGCATCACGGGCGTATCTTGTGCATCGGTCAAGGTCAGTTCTATCCATGGCATTGCCACTGGCACAGAATCAGAATTTCTCAAATTAATTTGCAAAGCCCACCGAATTGGCTGAGCACCATAGGCCAAAATTTCCTGCGCTTGATCGGTAGGAATGGCGTCAACAGACGCATAGTCAATGACAACGGCATCGGTTTTTTGCAGTGGCCGAATTTGGCAACCCACAAGCTGGCAAGCCTCAAGCAGTAGAGGTTTCAAACGCGGATGGTAGGTGGCCAGCGGGTCTTTGAACAAATAAACAGTTTGAAGCACAAGGCCCAGCAGCCCCAACACTGCCCAAGTCACCAAGCCCCAAAAGCTCATGAAATTTTAGGCGGAGGCGCCGCGTTGAGCCGTCATCAAAATCCAGCCATCTTCTCGATCGGCGACCGACAGCTTGATATGCGGCGCATAGGCCTGAATCAGCTCTTCTTCTTGGCGCTCTAATATACCTGCCAACACCAAATGCCCCCCTGCTTGCACATGACTGCACAGCAAAGGCGCCAACACTTTCAGGGGTGTGGCCAAAATATTGGCCAGCACCGTGTGGTAAGTGCCCTGCGCCAATTCGGGCAAGCCCGCATTCAAAGACACTTCGTTGGCTTGCGCGTTCAGTGCCGTTGAAGTGACAGCGGCTACATCGATGTCCACCGCGTCAATTTGCTCGGCACCAAATTTGGCCGCGCCAATGGCCAAAATACCAGAACCACAGCCGTAGTCCAACACCCGCTGACCCTTTAGGTCATGCGTGGCAATAAAGCGCAAACACATGCGCGTGGTGGGATGCGTACCCGTACCAAACGCCAAACCAGGATCTAAACGAATGATTTCGCGCGCTTGAGAAGGCGGCTCGTGCCAGGTGGGCACAATCCAAAATTCTGGGGTAATTTCAACGGGTGCAAATTGCGATTGCGTCAAACGCACCCAGTCTTGATCGGGCACGGCTTCAACAGACATGACTTCACAGGCCTGAAAAAAGTCTTGTGCGGCCAACAAGAGAGCGGCTTCGCGCGCTTCTTCTTCTTTGGCAAAGAGGGCCACCACTTTGGATCGCTGCCAGCCATCTTTGGGGGGCGGCATACCAGGCTCGCCAAACAAAGCTTGTTCGTGCTCTGTTTCTGCGTCTGCGTCTTCGACTGAAACACTTAAGGCATCCAAGGCTTCGAGGGCTTCACTCAAAGCATCGACGCGGTCTTCAGGGCACAGCAAGTGAAGTTCAAACATGCTTAGCCTTTGCGGTGTCTCAGCCACTCTTCCAAGTAGTGAATGTTGGTGCCACCGTTGACAAATTTAGCATCGCGCAGAATTTCACGGTGCAAAGGAATGTTGGTGCTAATGCCTTCCACCACAGTCTCGGCCAACGCAGTTTGCATGCGTGCGATGGCTTGCTCGCGGGTGTCGCCATGGGCAATGATTTTGCCAATCATGGAGTCGTAATTCGGAGGCACAAAATAATTGTTGTAAACATGCGAGTCGACCCGAATGCCAGGGCCTCCGGGTGCATGCCAGGTGGTAATGCGACCAGGAGAGGGCGTGAATTTGAAGGGGTCTTCGGCATTCACTCGACATTCGATGGCATGGCCTCTCATTTGAATTTGCCGCTGCGTGAAAGGCAACTTTTCGCCAGCGGCCACCATGATTTGGGTTTTGACAATGTCAATGCCCGTGACCCACTCGGTGACAGGATGCTCAACCTGAACACGCGTGTTCATTTCAATGAAATAGAACTCGCCGTTTTCATACAAAAACTCAAAGGTACCGGCACCGCGGTAGTTGATTTTTTTGCAAGCCGCCACACAGCGCTCGCCAATTTTGTCGATCAGTTTGCGGGGAATGCCAGGCGCTGGCGCCTCTTCCAACACTTTTTGGTGACGCCGCTGCATGGAGCAATCGCGCTCACCCAGATAAACTACGTTCTTGTGCTTGTCCGCCAAGATTTGGATCTCGATGTGACGCGGATTTTGCAAATACTTTTCCATGTAGACCGCAGGATTGCCAAATGCAGCTCCCGCCTCGGCCTTGGTCATTTGTACCGCATTGATGAGGGCCGCCTCGGTGTGCACCACCCGCATACCTCGGCCGCCGCCGCCGCCAGACGCCTTGATGATGACGGGGTAGCCAATGCTTTTGGCTGTTCGCCGAATGATGACGGGATCGTCAGGCAACTCGCCCTCGGAACCAGGCACACACGGCACGCCCGCTTTGATCATGGCCTGCTTGGCCGAAACCTTGTCGCCCATGATGCGAATGGACTCAGGCGTGGGGCCAATGAATTGAAAGCCGCTTTTTTCAACGCGCTCGGCAAAGTCTGCGTTTTCACTCAAGAAACCGTAGCCCGGGTGAATGGCTTCAGCATCGGTCACTTCGGCAGCCGAAATGATGGCCGGCATATTGAGATAGCTGAGGCTGGAGGCTGCGGGGCCAATGCAAACAGCCTCTTCAGCCAACTTCACGTATTTGGCTTCGCGATCAGCCTCAGAGTAAACCATGACCGCTTTGATGCCAAGCTCTCGGCATGCGCGCTGAATTCGCAGGGCTATTTCGCCACGGTTCGCGACCAGAATTTTCTTGAACATAAAAATCCCGGTGAATTATTCGATGATGTACAAGGCTTGACCGTATTCCACAGCCTGACCGTTTTCGCACAAGACCTGTTTCACAGTGCCCGATTTGTCAGATTCAATTTCGTTCAAAATCTTCATGGCTTCAATGATGCAAAGGGTATCACCCTCTTTAACGGTGTCGCCCACTTGAACAAAGGGTGCCGCGCCTGGGCTAGAAGACCGGTAGAAAGTGCCCACCATAGGCGACTTGACAGTATGGCCAGCGGCGGCAACTTCGGCCGCAACGGCAGCGGCAGTGACCGCGGCAGCATCGGCAATTTCGGCGGCTGTAGGGGGTGCAGGAGGTGCAGTCGGCAATGCTGGCGTTGCAGGTGGCATGACTTGATGGCTTAAAACAGGGGCACCAGAGGGTGTGGCGCCTTTGACAATTCGAACCTTGCCTTCTGCTTCAGTGATTTCTAATTCTGTGACGTTGGAGTCAGATACCAAGTCAATCAAGGTTTTCAGTTTGCGCAAATCCATGTTACCCCCTGTGTTTGCTAACGAAAGGGCTGAATCTACACTAAAAAAACCTCCAAATAGCTACATTGGCTCTCCAAAGCCATTTAAGTGACCAATTGAAGCCAAGCATTGAGGTCAGATTGCTCTAACTTGCCGGCTTTTTGCTTTAAAAGTCTGCCATTTGCTGCGAAAAGGACGCTATAAGGCAAAACACTTTGGGCATTGCCCAATGTTTGGCCCAAGGCTGTGCCATTGAAACCAGCCAAGCCGTTGGGAAATCGCAAAGGCTTTTGAGTCAAATAGCGGCGAACCATGCTGGGCTGATCTACAGCCAGACCAACAACTTGAAAGGATTTAGCTTGATTTGCAGCATAAAAGGCGTCAATTAAAGGAAGTTCTTCAATACAAGGGGGACACCATGTGGCCCAGAAATTAACCAAAAGAGGTTTACCGCGCAGGCTTTGAAAGCTCAAGGTACCCCCTTCAGGCTTTTCAAATTCTTGCAGCCAGAAGTTTTGAACGGCCTCGTCCATCACGCCTTGAGGCTGAAATTTCTGCCACGCGAAAAGGGCACCTGCCAAACCAGCAGACACCCCAACGCCAGCTAACAGCCAGTGCCGACGCGGCATGCTTTTTTCACTGTCTTCTTGCTTCATACCAACCTCATGCCTCAATTAATCGTTTAACAGCTTCACCGTTGCCTCTGGGCGAGCGCCCTTGTCCGTCCGCTTTCAAGGCGCCTCGGACGTCGTCAAAATCATTGACCAACAGATGAACGCCAATTTCCTCGCCCAATTCCTCGCAAAAACTGTGAATGCTCAATGCTTCCACAGGTTCGCCATGCAAGCCATTCACCGAGCGGGCCTCAAATGCCACGCCTTTGTTGATGAGATCGACTTCGCACGACTTGGCATCGTCACAAAACAATTGCAAGTAAATGTCTGACAAGCGCGTTGCGGTGCCATGCCAGACCGCTCCCCCCAAATAGGGCCTGAACTCGGCCAAGCGCGTCATCCACATCAAGGCATGCTTTCTGAGGGCTAACAACTCTTGGGGCTGTGAGTCGGCACAAAAAAGTTCAATGTACTCACGCACTTGCGCTTCAACTTGCTCGTTGTTGGGCATAGGCGTGCGGGGTGGCAAACCCAAGACCTTCAAGGCGCGCCGCTTGGCGGGGCCGTACTCCAAGCCCTCCTCTACCACCCACTGCGCTGCCGAAGCTGCAATTTCATCTGTCAAATCTGCCATGACGCCATTGTGCACCGCCTAAAATCCCCCTATGCATATACATATATTGGGCATTTGCGGAACCTTCATGGGCGGCTTGGCCGCCTTGGCCAGAGAAGCCGGTCACAAAGTGACGGGTTGCGACGCTGGCGTTTATCCGCCCATGAGCGATCAACTCAAGGCTTTGGGCATTGAGTTGATGGAGGGCTTTGGGGTTGAGCAAATGCAGCTCAAACCAGACCTCTACGTCATCGGCAATGTGGTCAGCCGCAGCCGCCTGCCTTCTGGCGAACCTAAATTTCCCTTGATGGAAGCCATTTTGGAATCGGGTGCACCCTACACCAGTGGCCCGCAATGGTTGTCAGAGCATGTGCTGCAAGGACGGCATGTATTGGCTGTCGCAGGCACGCATGGCAAAACGTCTACGACCTCTATGCTGGCCTGGATCCTGGAAGCTGCCGGACTTGAACCCGGCTTTTTAGTGGGCGGTGTGCCTTTGAATTTCGGTGTTTCGGCGCGCTTAGGGAAAGTGGCAGCAGGCCACGCACGCAATTACTTTGTGATTGAAGCCGACGAATACGACACCGCCTTCTTCGACAAGCGCAGCAAGTTCGTGCATTACCGCCCCCGCACCGCCGTCTTGAACAATTTGGAATTTGACCACGCCGATATTTTTGACGACCTGCCCGCCATTGAGCGCCAATTTCATCACTTGGTGCGCACAGTGCCAGGCCTTGGCCGCTTGGTGGTCAACGGTTTGGAAGAAAGCCTAACGCGCGTGTTGGCGCAAGGTTGCTGGAGTGAAGTACGCAGTTTTGGCGCCGCGGTTTCAGACTTTTCGGCCATCGGAGAGCCCCATCACTTTGAGGTGCTTGGCCAGGGTCAAAAACTTGCAGAAGTGAAATGGGATTTGGGCGGCGTGCACAACCAGCTCAACGCATTGGCCGCTATTGCAGCCGCGGAGCATGTGGGTGTTGAAGTCAGCGTGGCAGCCCAAGCACTTTCAAGCTTTCAAAACGTGAAGCGCCGAATGGAAGTGCGCGGCAGTGTGGCAGGCATCACGGTTTATGACGATTTTGCACACCACCCCACAGCCATTCGCACCACGCTTGATGGCCTTAGAAGGCAAATTGGAAAAGGCCAGCGCATCTTGGCCATTTTTGAACCCCGCAGCAACACCATGAAACTGGGCACCATGAAATCACAGTTGCCATGGAGTCTTGAACAAGCCGACTTGTCTTTTTGTCACAGCGGCGGCTTAGAATGGGATGCCCATGCCGCCTTGTTAAGCATGGGCAACAAAGCACAAGTAGCCTCCAACATTGACGAGTTGGTCTCGCAAGTGATGGCGCAAGTTCAAACGGGAGATCATTTGCTGTGCATGAGCAATGGCGGTTTTGGCGGCGTGCACGATCGCCTCTTGCAGGCACTGAAGCAAAAGTAAAAAAGGCCGCCAATGTATGGCGGCCTTGGTACTTTCAGAAAAGTGCGTCGACTTATTTCTTGCGACGCGCTTCAACTGCCTTGGACAAAGTTTCTAAAACTTTCTCGCTGTCAGCCCAGCCAATGCAGGCATCCGTGATGCTTTGTGCGTACTTCAAAGCGTTCACATCGTCTTTGCCGGGCGTGAATTTTTGCGCACCCCCTTCAATGTGACTCTCTACCATCACACCAAAGATTTGACGCGAGCCTTTGCTCATCTGCGCGGCAATTTCTTGCGTCACCACCAATTGACGCTCATGCTGCTTGCTGCTGTTGGCATGGCTGCAATCAATCATCAAGGTGGGTGGCAATTTGGCGGCTGTCAAATCATGGCAAGCCTCATTGACACTGGCCTCGTCGTAATTGGGGGCTTTGCCGCCGCGCAAAATCACATGGCAATCGGGATTGCCTTGAGTTTGCACAATGGCCACCTGACCATTCTTGTGAACTGACAAGAAATGGTGTCCCCGCGCTGCGGCTTGAATGGCATCTGTGGCAATTTTGATGTTGCCGTCGGTGCCATTTTTAAAGCCAATGGGCGCAGAAAGGCCAGAAGCCAGTTCGCGATGCACTTGGCTCTCGGTAGTGCGGGCACCAATGGCGCCCCAACTGATTAGATCGCCAATGTACTGCGGTGAAATGACATCGAGGAATTCACTGCCAGCGGGCAGGCCTTGTCGGTTAATTTCGATCAGCAACTGACGTGCAATGCGCAAGCCTTCGTCAATGCGGTAGCTCTCATCCAAGTAAGGATCATTGATCAAGCCCTTCCACCCCACTGTGGTTCTGGGCTTTTCAAAATACACCCGCATCACAATTTCCAAGGTGCCTTGGTATTTGTCACGCAGGGGCTTTAATCGACGTGCATAGTCCAATGCAGCAGAAGGGTCGTGAATGGAGCAAGGCCCAATGACCACCAACAAGCGGTCGTCTTTGCCCGCCATGATGTTGTGAATCTTGCGACGTGTTTGTGAAATCAAGGTTTCCACCGCCGTTCCCGCAATGGGAAAGAAGCGCATCAAATGCTCTGGTGGCGGCAACACGGTAATGTCCTTGATGCGTTCGTCATCGGTCTGGCCTGCACGATCTGTAGGGCTTGCATAGCGAGGCTCCGAAGTGGCTTTGGCTTTGTTGATCATGTGGGACTCCTTTTGAAATTTAAAAACTTGGAATGGCTTTTGGCGAGTGGCAAAAAAAAACCGCCGGGGGTTGAGTCCGGCGGTTGGTAGAGGGGTTCAGTGACTTATGCGCTGGCCTCTCGTCCGCCTAGGACAGAGAATGCAAAATAAAAGCTAAAAGAGCTAATGCGCTTGGTCATGGAGATCGAATGTAGCACAAGTTTTTGGCAGATTTCTGACAATTTACAGGCCCCAAGGCATTTAAGCCGTGCCGCCCACCGTCAAACCTTCAATGCGAAGGGTGGGTTGGCCCACACCCACTGGCACGCTTTGACCTTCTTTGCCGCAAACGCCCACACCGCTGTCAAGCCGCATGTCGTTGCCAATCATGCTGACTTGTTTCAAGCATTCAGGGCCACTGCCAACCAATGTGGCGCCCTTCACAGGGTATTGAATTTTGCCGTTTTCCACCCAATAGGCTTCGGAGGCAGAGAACACAAACTTGCCACTGGTGATATCGACTTGGCCACCGCCAAAGTTGGTGGCGTACAAGCCCTTCTTCATGCTGGCCACGATTTCTTCGGGCGACTTGTCGCCACCCAACATGTAAGTGTTGGTCATGCGCGGCATGGGAATGTGGGCATAACTTTCGCGTCGGCCATTGCCTGTAGGCTTGACGCCCATCAGACGCGCATTCATGGCGTCTTGAATATAGCCCTTCAAAATGCCGTCTTCAATCAAGACGTTGCGCTGGCTGGGGCAACCTTCATCGTCCACATTCAAAGAACCACGTCGATCTGAAATGGTGCCATCGTCAAGCACGGTGACACCTTTGGCCGCCACGCGTTTGCCAATCATGCCGCTGAAGGCGCTAGAGCCTTTGCGATTGAAGTCGCCTTCAAGGCCGTGGCCAATGGCCTCGTGCAACAACACGCCTGGCCAACCTGGGCCCAACACCACGGTCATGACACCTGCAGGCGCTGGTCTGGCGTCTAAGTTGGTCAGTGCAGCATGCACCGCATCGTTGACATACTCATTCAACATGGCATCGTCAAAGTAAGCCAAACCAAAGCGGCCACCACCACCGCCACTGCCGACTTCACGGCGACCTTTTTGTTCGGCAATGACTGTGACAGAAAGGCGAACCAAAGGACGGACATCGGCTGCCAATGTGCCGTCTGCTCGGGCCACCATGACCACGTCATATTCGCTGGCCAGACCGGCCATGACTTGCACCACACGCGGATCTTTGGCGCGTGCCAGTTGCTCGACTTTTTCAAGGAGCTTCACTTTGTCTGTGCTGTTCAGGGTGCCCATCGGGTCGAGTGAGGGGTACAAAGAACGAATGCCTGCGACTTTGCGCGCTGGCACTTTGGCTTTGCGATTTTGCTCTGCTTGCGCAATGGCACGAACAGTGAGCGCTGCATCCATCAAGGAAGCTTCTGAGATGTCATCTGAGTAGGCGAAAGCTGTCTTCTCGCCAGCTACAGCGCGCACACCCACACCTTGGTCAATGCTAAAGCTGCCAGTCTTGACAATGCCTTCTTCCAAACTCCAACCCTCAGATCGGGTGTACTGGAAATACAAGTCGGCATCGTCGACCTTGTGTGCCTTGATGGCAGAGAGCGCTTTGGAGAGATGGGTTTCATCCAAACCAAAAGGTTCAAGCAAGAGGGACCTGGCCGTGGCCAAACGTTCGATGGTGGGTTCGCGTGAAATCATGGTGACATTGTAGGCAAGCCCAGAAGGCCCTGCACACTGCAGGCTTGAGAACCACCCATTTTGAGCTGGATCTAAGTCTGAACCAAGCGTTTGGCCTTGGCAATGGACATCAAAATACCCAGCCCCAAGCCCAGCGTGACCATGGCAGTGCCGCCGTAACTGATAAAGGGCAAAGGCACACCCACAACGGGCAAGATGCCGCTGACCATGCCCATGTTGACAAAGGCATAGGTGAAGAAAATCATGCTGATACTGCCCGCCAACAAACGGGTAAAGAGAGTGGGGGCCTCGCGCGCAATGACCAAACCTCTGAAGACCAAAAAGAAAAAGCCTGAAATCAGGAGCAAAGTGCCCACTAGGCCAAACTCTTCAGAAAATGCAGCAAAGATAAAGTCAGTGGTTCTTTCGGGAATGAACTCCAAATGAGTTTGGGTGCCCTGCATAAAGCCTTTGCCCCAAAAGCCGCCCGAACCAATGGCAATCATGCCTTGAATGATGTGGAAGCCCTTACCCAGCGGGTCTCGTTCAGGGTCTAACAAGGTACACACACGTTGCCTCTGGTACTCATGCAGCACTTTCCAATCGACGCCTTCTGCGCACAACTGAGACTCAAACATGACCAGCAAAATGATGCCGATCAAACCAAGCACAACAGGCGGCAAAATCAAGCGCCAACTTAAGCCTGCAAAGAACAGCACGGCCAAACCGGTACTTAAAACCAGCAAGGCAGTTCCCAAATCGGGCTGACGCAAAATGAGTCCCACCGGTACCAAGAGCAAAAGTCCCGCCACCAAAAAGTCCAAAGCGCGCAGTTGGCCTTCCCGCTTTTGGAACCACCAAGCCAACATCAAGGGCATGGCAATTTTCAGAATTTCACTGGGCTGAATGACGATTCCCACGTTGAGCCATCTTCGAGCACCTTTTTTGGTAATGCCAAAAATGGCCACGGCCACCAACAAAAGAATACCCACGGTGTAAATGGGCACCGCCAGGGTCATGAGGCGTTGGGGTGGAATTTGCGCCACGACAAACATGATGCTGCCCGCGATGAACATGTTTCTGGCATGGTCCACAAAGCGCGTGCCGTGGTCAAAACCCGAGGAAAACATGATGATCAGGCCCGCACACGCCAAGATAAAGATGGCAAAGGCCAAGG
>OFSF01000931.1_pt1 | contig 10690 bp, 6 predicted proteins | sample 1543271 | NCBI WGS metagenome assembly OFSF01 (sample SAMN07774227, study PRJEB24372) | wastewater metagenome | isolation source: Exp Tend VB 100WW | collected 2016-02
TCCTAAATCCACCCGCACCACCACCACCGCCGCGAGAGTCATATGCACCGGCCACATACCCACCGCCACCGCCACCACCGACAATCAAATATTCAATACTTGGTGCGATGCCAATACTGCTTATAGTAAAGCTACTTGTTCCAACGGTTGTGAATTTATGTATCTTGTAGCTTCCACTCGTGGTAACTAAATCGCCACCAGTTGCTATCATATATACTCCACTCCAGCCCATTTTAGAATAAATTCGGTCAACCGTAAATGGATTTAATGCCGACAGTGTCGGACTCGCGACTGCATTAACTGTAAAATTGTTTGAACTATTGTCTTTTGTTACCGAATCCTGACAAATCAACAACGATGTGTTTGTTATTGCAGTTAATGCAGTTGTAGATGGAGTGAAATTTGATGTGTAAACGGCGGTTCCGTCTACAATTCTAAAATTAGAAATGTATCCCGGAAAATAATAAAAGTATGGGCTATAATTTAAGGCACCAATATGAAGCGTGTTGTTGTCGGGCCAACTCGCGATTGTTCCAGAAGAACCGAAGGTACCGTCAATATACATGCTAACAGTCGTTCCACTTCTTACTATAGCAACGTGGTACCAAGTATTTGTATTAAATGTACGAGTCACACCAACCCCACCACGATCTTTGAAACTGATACCCAGACTTGTCGTGCTTACCCCATCCGATGAAAATCCTAACTCCCATCCGCTTGAACCCGCAGTTGTACCGGCTATGTGACTTCCATAATATCCACCATACGTTGATGGATTTCTTGTAAAATATACCCAGCATTCTAATGTAAAATTGTTGGCAGAGTTTAACCAACCACCGGTTCTTGTTGCTGTCAAATACTGACCACTTCCATTAAACTGCACGCTTTTTTTAAACTCACTTCTAGTATTGGAACTTGATAGTTTAAATCCATTTCTAGGAACATTGTATGGCACAACGTCACTTACGGTTGGAGATCCGACCGAAGAAACTGTAAAATTGTTTGAGCTGCCGTCAACAATTGTTGCCGCATTACATGTTAGTAATGAAGTATTGGTTATTGCGGTTAATCGAGTTGTTGGAACACTGAATGATGATGTGTAAAGTACAGTGCCATTAAGTACTCTTGTATTAGACATATAGCCGTCAAAATAACCAAATGGTGTGGTGTACTGACCTCTACCAATTGCCATTACATATGCGGAATTTGAGTTTGAATATGCAAATCCAACCGAATTTTGATATGTGCCAATTAAATTAAAAGCGATTGCGGTACCATTGATATATGCGCTTAATAACTTTGAGGATGTATTAAATGTGACGGCAACATGATACCAAGTATTTGTATTTGTAAAAACATTTTCCGCTGTACTATATCCAACGATAGAAGCTGGACCACCAGACGCACCTCTGGATATGAATATACGAAGCCCGTTAGAAATCCCATTACCAAAAACTATGCTCATACCGAGTTCGGTCGAAGTATTGGCACCATCACTAATCCAATTTTTGGCGGCTGTTCCTGGCAATGTATTAAAATTTACCCAACCTTCTACAGTCCAATTAGACAAGCCGTTGTGTAAAAAATTAAAATTACCAATACTACCAACGGTCAAATACTGATTACTGCCATTAAATTGTACACTCTTATCAATCGTTGGACTTTTGACTATTTTTACTGGCATATTAGAAAAAACCTCCATCCATATAACTTGCTGTCAATGCATTCGACGATGTTGTAGAATACGAAGCAGTTGTTGCGTTTAATATATACGACGCAGTTATTGCGTATATTGCATTTGACGCGGTAGCTATATAAGATGAAGTTTTTGCTAATAACGAATAAGAAGATGTTAGTGAGGTATTGGAATAGCTTGCTGTTCCAATGAATATATCCGTTGTGCTTTCATCTACATTGACCCATGCAATATAAGAAGAAGTGTGTGAGAATGAAGAAGATGCTGCAAATGAAGACGTACCTGAATTTAATACATAACTTGCGGTTTGTGCAAGTTCAACATGAGAAGCGGTCAGCGCTTGTGTAGCGTAAGAAGCCGTTCCTGCAAATGTATCTGTTGTTGCTTCGTCTACATTTGCCCATGTTACATACGAAGCTGTTTTTGCATTCAACACATACGAGGCCGTTTGAGCCAATGTGACGTATGATGCGGTTTGAGCTAATAAAACATATGAAGCAGTTTGTGACAGTGTAACGTAACTTGCTGTTTCTGCAAGTGTGGAATAAGAAGCCGTGCCCGTGATTGGTCCGTTTACAATCAACGAGCCGGTGATCTTCACAGATCCTGTAAACAATTGAGTGTCTGTAGACTTTGTTCCAAATATGTTGCTGCCAGAAGCATAATCAATCGAACTTGTGATTGTAACAACGTTTAAGTTTGTTACTTGAATTGACGAAGCTGTTAGTTGACCAACCGTTACATTTGATGTTGGAATTATATAAGATGCGGTCGCAGCAAACGAAGAGCTAATTGCTTGTAGAATATAGCTTGCTGTCAATGCACTGGTTGCGAACGAAGAACTTACAGCTTGTAATACATACGAAGCGGTCTGTGCTAGTACCACATAAGATGCGGTTTTAGCATTTTCAACATACGAAGCCGTATTTGCATAATCCGCATAACTTGATGTTAGTGCATACGACGCGGACGGTGAATTTAATACATAAGAGGCGGTAATTGAAAAATTTGAGAATGAAGAACTTTGCGCTTGTGTTACGTATGATGCTGTTTGAGCACTTACGACATAAGAGGCGGTCTTGGCATATTCCGAAACGGACGAGCTTTGTGCCAATGTTACATAACTGGCAGTTTGTGCTAGTGCAACATAGCTTGCGGTCTGAGCGGAGGATACATACGACGCAGTCTTGGTATATTCAGACACCGATGAACTTTGAGCTAATGTTACGTATGAGGCAGTTTGTGACAATGCCACATAAGATGCCGTTTGCGACAATGTCACATAAGAAGCGGTTTGAGATAATACAACATAACTTGCTGTTTCGGCAAGTGACGCATAAGAAGCCGTTCCTATGATTGGACCATTGACAGCAAACGAACCTGTTATCTTTACCGATCCTGTAAACAGTTGAGAGTCGGTTGACTTTGTGCCGAATATATTACTACCAGAAGCGTAAGTGATCGAACTTGTAATTGTTACTACATTCAAGTTTGTGACTTGAATCGAAGAAGCGGTGATTTGGTTAAGATTTACATTTATACCAGACACCAACGCATTTGCAGTTGAAGCAAAACTTGATGTTCCGGTGAATGTATCGGTTGTTGACTCGTCTACGTTTGCCCACGCAACATAACTTGAAGATTTAGCATTTAGTACATACGACGCTGTTTGAGCAAGTGTGACGTATGATGCAGTTTTTGCATTCTCGGAATACGACGCACTAACTGAGAAATCGGTATAACTTGATGTTAGTGCATAAGAAGCGGACGGCGAGTTTAGTACATACGAAGCGGTGACTGAGAATGCTGCATACGATGAACTTTGTGCCAGTGTTATATAACTTGCAGTTTGAGCAAGAGTCACATAAGATGCTGTTTGTGCATTTGCAGCAAGAGAAGCACTTTGTGCTTGTGTTACATACGAAGCTGTTTGAGCATTTTCAACATACGATGCCGTCTTCGAGTAATTTGCGACCGACGAACTTTGAGCTAATAAAACATACGAAGCGGTTTGCGAAAGTGCGACGTATGATGCTGTTTGTGACAGTGTAACATAAGAAGCAGTTTGTGCTAATGTAACATACGACGCTGTATTTGAATTTTCTGAATACGAAGCGGTTAAAGATTTTGAAGCAAAACTTGCTGTACCGGCGAACGTTGACGTGGATGTTATATTTTTAACATTTGTATAATCAACATACGAGGCTGTATTTGATGTTTCTACATACGACGCGGTCTGAGCAAGTGACACATATGAAGCAGTTTGTGACAACGTTACATAACTTGCGGTTTGCGCCGCTATTACATATGACGCAGTTTGAGCTAATCTTACATACGATGCGGTTTCACCGAGCGTCGCGTAACTAGCAGTTATTGCATATGACGCACTTGGTGAATTTAGAACATAAGAAGCGGTTTGAGCAAACGACGCGCTGATTGCAAACGAGGCAGTTCCTAGCAATGATGATGTTATACCACCACTTACATTCATGCTACCAGTCAGAATTATAGAACCCGTGACCAACAATGATCCGGAAACTTGAAGTGTGTCACCGTCTGACAACATCAACGTGTCGCCAGCATTTCCGACGTAAGAAATGGATCCAGTTACAACCAACGATCCAGAAATTGTAACCGCTTGGTTTAGATTGTTTACGTATGATGCAGTTTGAGACAAGGACGCTGTTCTTGCGTAGCTTGAAGAAAGTGCATATGATGCACTGGTCGAATATGACGAGCTTACGGCTTGCAATACATAACTTGCCGATTGAGCCAATGCAACAAAACTTGCTGTTTGGGAAAGTGTCACATACGAAGCAGTCTGTGCCAATGTTACATATGATGCGGTTTGAGACAATACAACATAAGAAGCGGTCTTAGAGTATTCCGAAACGGACGAGCTTTGTGCCAATGTTACATAAGAGGCAGTTTGAGCTAGTGTAACATACGAAGCAGTCTGTGCTTGTGCTACATAAGAAGCTGTTTGCGCATTTTCAACATACGATGCCGTCTTCGCATAGTCGGCGTAGCTCGCCGTTAACGCGTATGAAGCCGACGGGGCGTTTAACACAAAAGATGCAGTGACAGAAAAGTTTGCGAACGAAGCACTTTGTGCTTGTGTCACATAAGATGCCGTTTGGGCTAATGCAACGTATGAAGCTGTTTGTGCTAGATTCACATACGACGCAGTTTGTGAGATCGCAACGTATGAAGCTGTCTTTGCATACTCGGTAACAGAGGAACTTTGAGCTAATATTACATACGACGCCGTTTGTGCTAAATTAACATACGAAGCGGTTTGCGCCAACGTCACATAAGAGGCAGTTTGTGCTAACGCAACGTATGATGCGGTCTTAGAATATTCCGTCACTGACGAACTTTGAGCTAATGTTACATACGATGCTGTCTGTGATAGTGTAACATATGAAGCTGTCTGAGCTAATGTTATATAAGACGCGGTCTGTGCTAGTGTTACATAAGATGCAGTTTGTGCATTTTCAACGTATGAAGCCGTCTTTGCATAATCTGCATAACTTGCCGTTAATGCGTATGAAGCCGACGGGGCGTTTAACACAAAAGACGCCGTGACAGCAAAACTTGAGAACGAAGCACTTTGTGCTTGTATTATATACGACGCTGTTTGAGCTAGTGTAACATATGAAGCAGTTTGCGCCAATGTTACATAAGACGCTGTTGATGCAAGTGCAGAATATGAAGATGTACCTAATAGACTTCCAGTGATTCCACCGGAGACATTCAATGTATCAGACATCAATACACTGCCGGTAAATTGATGTGTGTCTGTAGATTTTGTACCAAATATATTACTACCGGATGCATATACAACCGAGCTGGTTATCGTGACTACATTCAAGTTTGTAACTTGAATTGACGATGCGGTCAATTGAGTAACATTGATGTTTATACCGGAAACTAAAGCTCCAGCTTTTAATGCAAAACTTGAAGTACCTGCAAATGTGCTCGTAGAAGTAATTCCACTTACATCGCTATATGTAACTGAACTTGCGGTTTTGGCGAGAGTGGCATAACTCGATGTACCAGCAAATGTGTCTGTGGTTGCTTCATCAACATTTGCCCATGTGATATATGATGCGGTTTGTGCTTGTGATACATAACTTGATGTTCTTGCATTCTCTACATACGATGCAGTTTTTGCATAGTCTGAATAACTTGAAGTTAAAGAATATGATGCGCTTGGTGCATTAAGAACAAAAGATGCTGTCGTGGCAAAATCAGACACAGACGAGCTTTGTGCTAGTGTTACATAGCTCGCTGTTTGAGCTAAAGTCACATACGAAGCTGTTTGAGATAATGTTACATATGATGCCGTCTGAGACAATGCAACGTATGATGCAGTCTTGCTATATTCTGTTACAGACGAGCTTTGAGCCAATGTTACATAAGAAGCAGTTTGTGCCAATGTTACATATGAAGCCGTTTGTGAAAGTGATACGTATGAAGCTGTCTTTGCATATTCAGTAACTGACGAACTTTGTGCCAGCGTTATATACGAAGCTGTTTGAGCTAGTGTAACGTATGAGGCAGTTTGAGACAGTGTTACATACGATGCTGTCTTACTATACTCCGTTACAGATGAACTTTGCGCCAGTGTAACATAGCTTGCGGTTTGTGCTAAAGTTACATACGATGCTGTTTGTGATAAAGTCACATAACTAGCTGTCTTACTATATTCTGTTACAGACGAGCTTTGAGCCAGTGTAACGTATGAAGCTGTTTGAGCATTTTCAACATACGAAGCTGTTTGTGCTAGTTTAACATAACTTGCTGTTTGCGCTAATAATGCATATGAAGCTGTGTTTGCATACTCCGCATAACTTGCTGTTATAGCATATGAAGCAGACGGTGCATTTAGAACATATGAAGCCGTTTGAGTGAATGAAGAAGACAATGCTTCAGCCGCATAAGATGATGTGCCAAGTAAGCTGCCGGTAATCCCATTGACAACATTCAATGAATTTGCCATCAATACACTACCAGTAAATTTATGTGTATCTGCGGATTTTGTGCCAAACACATTACTACCACTTGCATATACGATTGAACTCGTGATTGTGAGTACGTTCAAGTTTGTTACTTGAATAGCGGAAGCTGTAATTTGATTTAAATTAACATTGATGTTTGACACCAATGCACCTGCGGTAGAAGAGAATGATGCTGTACCAGAAAATTGACTATTTGAATTTATGCCAGAAACATTACTGTATGAAACGTTTGATGCTGTAACTGCATATGACGATGTTCCATCTATGATAGAGTCTACATATAGATAGTCAACCGACATCGATGTAACAGTTGCATACAATGTATCTACTAACAAATTGCTTGCTGTGATATAAGAAGCACTTACTATAGATGCTGTTATCGAGGATACATTGATATTTGCTCCATCTAATATACTAGCTGCTTTTGAAGCATAACTTGCCGTACCAATAAATGTATCGGTTGTAGACTCATCGACATTGGCCCATGCAACATATGATGCAGATTTTGCATTTAGTACATACGAGGCGGTTTGTGCCAATGATACATAACTTGCAGTTTGAGCTAATGTAACATACGACGCAGTTTGAGAAAGTTGGGCGTATGAAGCGGTGACAGCATAATGTGCATACGACGCAGAGTCTATGACTCCCAACACAAAAGAAGCTGTTAACGCCATGTCCGCATGACTTGCGGTTCCGGCAAATCTGCTGACCGAAGTTATACCAGAAACATTATTATAAGAAACATTAGAGGCAGATTTTGCCGCTAGAGCATACGATGCGGTTGTAGCATATGATGCCGTCCCAACAATAGTTTCACTTACAACTAGTCCACCGGTTATGTTTACGGAACCGGATACGTTCAACGCGTAGTCGTTCGATTGAGTTCCTATACCCAAACTTCCACTTATAAATACTGTTTCAAGAAAACTTGAACTTTTATAAGAAATTAACCCCTTGCGTGCTACGAATTCGTTGGACATAGTTATGAGATATCGTTGCCCTCCCATATGCTAGGAGAGTATACAACATTACTGATTGTAAATTTAATTTTTTTCATGTTTTCTTGCTTCACTTTCCACAAGAAAACCGATGCAACTGTTACCTGCCCTATTACATCAGTATTCTTGTTGTGCGAACGCCCCATGTTCCAGAGGCTGGCGTAGCTACTAATCTAACAACGTTGGAATTGATATCGATTGATAATACCATTGGATTTGTATCTCCAACATCCGTGGTCGAGAATTCCGTGAAAGCCAATACGTTACCGGTCGCGTCCCATGCAGCTATAACCTCACTTGTTCTGTAGTTTGTTCCACTACGAGCACTTACAAACCATTTTGCAGCATAACCAGCTGTGTCGGCGAATGAGTCAACCGGTGTTGCTGTTGTTATGCCTGTGGTTTCTGCGGTTACAAATGTTGCAGGTAGACCGGCTGTATTTATTGTCAATACTTTCGTGGTTGCTCCGCTGTCAACATTTAGAGAACCGGTAATTCTTACACTGCCGGTAAATAATTGATTACTGGTCAGACTATCGCCAAACACGTTTGAACCAGAAGCGTATACAATAGAAGATGTGATTGTTACAACCTTCAAGTTTGTTACTTGGATTGCAGAAGCAGTCAAGTTCGTTATTGTATAATTATTTGTTGTTACTAGGGAAGCAGCTTGTAGCGCAAATGACGCAGTGTTCACATCCCCGCCCGATGCGTATGAGGCGGAAATTGCATTACTTGATGTCAAGAACGCTAATAGATCGGAAAAAATACTTCCTGTTACGGCCAAGTCACCCAACATACTTACTTTACCTTGCAAGACGGTGCTACCAGTTACGTTTAGTTGACCACCAACGTTAACGTTGGTGTTGATGCGAGCGCTTCCGGTTACGGCCAAGTCGCCCAACATACTTACTTTATCTTGCAAGACGGTGCTGCCAGTTACGTTTAGTTGACCACCAACATTGGCGTTGGTGTTGATGCGAGCGCTTCCGGTTACGGCCAAGTCGTCTAGAGTGCTAATCTTACCAGTTACAACGGTGCTACCGGTTACGTTTAGTTGACCGCCAACGTTAACGTCTGTGTTAATGCGTGCACTACCTGTTACAGCCAAATCATCTAAAATGCTGAGTTTGCCGCCGATGATAGTACTGCCGGTGACGTTCAACTGCCCAGCAATTGCCGCGTCAGTGTTTATGCGGGCGCTACCAGTCAAGTCCAAATTATTGGTGATTGCCGTCGTTCCCTTGATTACTAGCCCATTTCTGACGATTAGTTCATTACTCATATTGTTGGTTTGGTTAAAGTATTATATTGATCTGTTGTTGTATAAATATACATTTGCCTTGTAAAAACCTTTATTTAAATTATAAATCTCAAAATTTTTATTGTCCAACTACCGGTTAGTGGATTTGCAATCAAATTTACGTTTCCGCTGGTCATATTTACGGATAAAAATCCAGCTACAGTACCAAGTGCATTGGTGGTATATTCGGCATATGAAGATTCGCCGGTTGACGGATTCCATATACACATAACTTCGCTAGTTTTTAAATTTGTACCATCGCCAATAGATAGTGTCCATTTGGCACTGTTTCCTAGAGACCCCGTAAAATAATCAACAACGGAGTATGATGAAACGTTTGTTGCCAACTTGGCATCCATATATGCGGTTGTGCCATCTCTAACTACCAATCGATTGATAGTAGCAGTAGACGACGATATACTTCCCGTTATTACCGCATCGGCATTAACGATTAAGCCGTTTTGTACAATAAACGGATTACTCATTCCATATGTGTTACTCATACCATCATCCTTATAAGTTTCATTACCCAGCTACCCGTGAGTGGAACAGCTTGTAAATATATATAGCTACCAGAGTTATAAACGTTAAAATTCACAGGTACGCTACCAATTTCATTAAATTGGTTGCTATAAAAAGTAGATGTTGTAGTATTCCAGCTTGCCACGACTTTGTTTGCTCTTGAGTTTATTCCATCTTCTATAAATACAAACCATTTTACTGAATTTCCCTTATTTATAGGAATAATATCAATATTTTGAGAGGCACTAACGTTTGCTGTTAAATTTGTGCTCAAAGAACCAGTTACGCCGCCGCCGATTAGGCTCAAAGACGGTATTGTTATTGATCCAGCAGTGCTAAATGTAGATGCCGATGTAGCTGTTTCAATGCTGATAACTGTGTTTACGCTATCAACGTTTTCTGCTTTATCTACGAATAATGTCTTTTTGTTTGCTGTGTTCATACAATTGTATGTATTAGTTTAATTGTCCATACTCCACTTCTTGGAGTTGCTATTAAATTCACGTTTCCGCCTACAATATTAGCTCTAAGTGTAACAGGTACACTTCCTATTTCTGATACTTCTGTTATATAATAATGTATCTGAGAATCGCCCCAACTGGCTACAACTTCGTTTGTTTTATAATTTGTACCACTGTGTATAGAAACTAACCACATTGCCGCGTTTCCTTTAGTGATTGGAATAATGTCAATTGGTTGTTCAAAATATACATTTAACGCCAAGTTTGTACCTAATTGCGCTTTTGTTATACCACCGGTCAATTCCATCGTACCAACCGTTACTGGAAATGAGGTATATAAAAAGCTGGCTGTTGCAGCATAAGATGCCGTAATGGCATAAATTGCATGATCTGCCGTATCTGCTCTATTAGCATATTGAACTAATGTAGGAAATCCAGCCGTTTTCTTTGTATAAATTTCTTCAGCTTTGCGTCTTGCTGAATTTACTCTAGACATTGACCCACCTTGACCCTGAGTAACAGAGAATTTGTTATATGAATTTTTAGGTGTAAACGTGGGCATGCTTATATAAGTATTTGGCTATTATATAATCATTCGTATTAGTTTAACCGTCCACGCGCCTGACAATGGATTTGCCACCAAGCTTACGACTCCGCCTACGTTGTTTGCAGTTATAACTACA
>OFSF01000932.1_pt1 | contig 10684 bp, 10 predicted proteins | sample 1543271 | NCBI WGS metagenome assembly OFSF01 (sample SAMN07774227, study PRJEB24372) | wastewater metagenome | isolation source: Exp Tend VB 100WW | collected 2016-02
ATTAAACAAACCGTCTTCCTTATTTGTTGAACTATAAACAAGATCAGTAAATTTAGGATCAATAAGTTTATAAATTACAGAGCCTAGAGACAAATTAACAAGACTATTTGTATCAAGAACTTCCTCATTGCTCATGGGGATATTTTCACCCCAAGAACTAAAACCAGCAGAAACAATATGACCAACAATCTTTTGTTTGTTGTGTTCAATATTAGTTGGCTTATGCATGAAGTATGGAGCAATTCTGATGGCAGTCTCAGAATCAATACCATCATCATTTTTATTAAATTGATTAACAACAGCGGCATCAAAAGCCACTCCCATAAGATCAATGTTTTTGCTTAAATCAATTTTATTACTAGGCAAAAGATCTTTAAGATTATTTAAGGAAGCCCTTGAAATAAACGAGTCTTCACCAATAGTGCATTGGCGCAAAGGAATATTAAAAGATGTTTTATATTTAAAGTCCATTATAAGTCTACAGTGTTTCTCCAAGCTTTTTTAGTTTCAGCGCGTTCGTCTTCTGGAGTTTCGTTTTTCTCCTCATCTTCAGCTTTCTTGATTGTTTCTGGAGAGACGATCTTTAAACTATTACCCTGAGTTTTAACTTTATCGCGATACTGCATCTTATTCTGAGATTTTTGAGCGGAATCGCTTTCTTCAATATCTTCCATGGTACCGCTCTCTTTATTTTCATGATCCTCTGAATCACTATCTTTATCCATTTTACGCAAGATAGCTTTTTGCAAAGCAACTGGTAGTTTGAGTTGTGCTGGAGTTAATCCACCGCCTTCAGCTTTTTCTAGTAAAGAATTTCTCATGTTTCCATAAGCGGCTTTACATTTTCCCATAGAACTTGGCATATCTAAATTCCTAGTGTCAGTCAAAGCCATCGGGTCCATAATGCAAGCGCTCATAAAATGCCGATACACATAATCTTCATGATCTTCCATGATAACAGATGACAGAGAAACTTCTGCTACTCCGTTTTTATATTCAACTGTCTTTTTTAGTGGAGTAGGTACGTCTTCTGGTTTCATGATTTTTTACTGTGATAAAGGATTGCGGCGGAATAAGAGTCTAATTCGTGAGCATCGGAAATTTCTAAAACTTCACTGAGAAGTTCTAAGGATTCGATTTGATCAAAGTCTCTTACACATTCTAGAGCTTTTGTTTCCCAATTATCTATTTCATAAGCGCAAATAATCTTTTTACAGAGTTCTTCTAAAGCTCCGTTTTGCTGTTTAGATAACTTTTTCAAACCAAGGGTTTGTTTCGAGCTTGCTTTAACAGAAGATTCTAAAGCCTCGATTTTATAAACAATATCTTGAATGCTTTTGCGGGAATAATGAGCTTCAGTGATCGCTCCTTGTGGGCGACCAGCGCTTTTAGGAGTTTTGTTTTGAACAGGTTGATTCTTAACATTTTTACTGTTAACTTTTGCTTGTGGAGGCTCAGGCGGTGGGACAACTGGCACTCCACCAACCAGCGGATTATAAAATCCTTTTTCACGATCATCAACAAAACCCTGTTGAGCGGGAGAGATTTCGTCTGCTTGAGGGAATCTGCCAGTATTGAATACAGTAAGACCTTGCTGCGGGGTAATAACACCCAATTCCATAAGACGAGTGGTAACACGCAAAAGCTGAGTGTTATCTTTAAAGTCGATCTCTTTGAATCTAGCTTCTGGATAAGAGCGGAAACCAAGAGCTTTAGAAATGCGCTTAATTTCTGGTTGCAAGAATTCATTAATGAAAGCTAAACGGCTTTCTTTTAAACGATCAACAAACATATCAATCTTTGTCGCGATATTGCCATATTTATCATCACCAAAGAAAATATTTTGCAAACCTTGCTCAATATCCTTGTTTAATGTTTCATACTTTGCTGGTCCAAGAACTTTGTTAAGGTCTGGAATAATAAAGTCAGCTTTTGTTGTGTAGTCTGAGATGAGGACTCTTCCAACAGACTCGTTTCTGAACAAGTCTTGCATGGCTTTGAGATTGTGATGATTGATTCCTCCCTTGTCTGGGGGAGCGCCCATTGTGATAAGTAAAATGACGTTCTCAACTGTTCTCGTAATGGCTTGGTCCATTTTTTTGAGTTCAAGTTTAGCATTGATGTCTTCAAGGACAGGGAAGCCAAAAGGGATAGCGAAAGGTTCATAATCTTGTTTTTTATAAAAGGCAAAATGAAGGCGAGCAGGGTCAATAAGAATTTTTAAACCGTTTTTAGCAAAACTTCCGTTTCCAATCTGTTTCTGAACTTCAGGCGAAAAAGAATTAAACAAATCTTTATCATCTTCATTTTGTGGATGACGTAATCTTTCTAGATCATACTCAGAAAGGACTTTTTCGTAAGCGACTGCACTAAAGGTGGTAGCTCTTTTAGCTACAATATCAAAAGGATTAAGTAAAATATACTTAATTGGAATAGTGTTCTGTCCAATATCTCCCTCTGCTGCATACATTGTAGAAAGCTTTTTAAAATCTTCTAAATCAAATTTACCATCTGTGCGATAAATAAAAATATTACCTCCTCGATAGTATTCGCGAAAGAATTGATCTTTTAAATTCCACATTTTAATCTTACGCATCCAGCGGTAGAAGAAGTCTTTTGATTTTTCTGTTCCACCCTCAAGATAAATATCTCCATTAGAGAATTCAGACATTAAATCTACAGCATTACGAAAAACAGGAACATTAGCGTAAGCTTTTTGACAAAGCTCAATAGCTTCTCTTACATAGACTCCATCATTAGCAAAACTATACGGGAGCATACCTGCGCGGATGCTACTGTAACGATCAAATGTAGGCGCTAAAGCAGCGCGATTCACTCTAGACCCTGTAGACTCTGATCTGCTCAATCCATCGCGAGAAGCTTTGGCAAACATCATGGAAGAAGCGTCTGATGTATAAAAAGGTTCTCCAGTAAGAGCAGGATCGAAATTAGGCTGAGACAAAGACTGAGCTTGATTTTGAATCACAACATTTGGTTGAGATTGACGTTCGAATTTCGTCCAATAATCGGACTTTTTATTGTATGATCTTGCCATTTGATTATATTACACAACAAATTTTAAAATCCAACTTTAAAGTTACTTTAAAGTACTTTAAAAGAACATTGGCTCAAATGTAGTCATAGTCTCTTCTTGATTTTGATTCATAATATCAAAGTATGTTTGTATCATCCAGTTACCTAAGACTAGCGCTGAATAAGAATCTCGTCTAGCCTTATCTGGACCAGATTGGCGGCGAAGATTTGCTGGTAAATCAAACGATTGTGTACCTTGAGCCGTACTAGAGATTTGAATTAAAGCACACTGGGCTTTAGTAAGATCAATCATATCTTTTTGATGCTCAATAAAATCAATCATTTTAGCAGCAGCATTTTTCTCATCCGCATCAATAAAACGAGAGAATTTTATTTTGTCAATAGGAATTCTCTTAGAGCGTTGACGCTGATAGTCGTCGTTAATTGCTGAAGAAGCAAACCAAATACTTTTATGATCAATAGAAGATTGTAGCATTTCATTCGCTGAACGAATCCAAGTAGAAGTTGGTTTACGCAAGTAACAGATTTTCTTTTCTTCTAAATTGTATTGATTTCGCGCTTCTCTTAAAGCTGTTTGATAATCCTGAATGTTATCGAAATCAGCGTCGAATAAATTAATTTTAACTCCAGCCTCCTTGAACATTTCGCTCTCATTAGCTGCGTTTAAAAATTGTACGCCACCGTTATAATCTCCAATAATGCATACAATATTAAAATGAGTTAAAAGATAAAGAAAGTAAAAAATATGCTCCTTCAATGCAGTGCCAGGCATAGCATAACTGTGAACAAGGGTAGCTTTTCTAGTGTCTTTGTTTAGTTTAAAGACATGCATAGCAAAATCATCCGAACTCTCACTCTCAGACCAAGAGGGGTCAAAAGATAACAAGTATTCATCACTAGGTTCTCCTGCGACTTCAACCGCTTGACCCTCTCCATCAATTACTGTACAAGCTGCCATTTTACTAACCTTAAAATATCCACTAGAATCGTCAGTAAATAAAGATCCAAACTCTCGATCAAACTGAGATTGACTCATTGTTGATTTTGCTTGCTGAATTAATGACTGATCGTATAGTTGAGTAGGCGCACAGTCATAGCTTAAGTGCATAATAACACGATGAGCAACATCTGACTTTTCAGGAGTTAAGATTAAGCTCTCGTAACGCTGATAAAGTTTGTACAGGTATTCAAACTTGTAAGACGCAGAAGACAAGCCAATGATTTTATTGTTTGGCCATTGTTTTCTGTCCTCTTCTGTCATTTCTCCTTTGTCAATCAATTGACTTTCTAGATTATAGATCTCTTGCCTCTCTGTAGGATTCTCCACGACAGAAAGGAAGGGAACAATAACTTCGTTATAGATTCGTTCGGGCATAAGCAAGAACTCGTCAATAATCATTCGTTGAAAACGGAAACCACGCAACTTCTCACCATCACCCAAAGGAAGTGCTGTGATCTTGCTTCGACCAATCTCCATTACCCACTGATCGTTTGATTTAGAAACTCTTGTTACAGCCTCTGCAAACATAGAGGCTTTAGGAGTCTTCATAATGTCCTCAATTTTATTAAAGATCATTCGGCTTTGTCGAAACGACTTAGATATAATACCGATATGCACTCCTTGATGCAGCACAGCATCTAAGGCGGCGAAAACACCAGTTGTAAATGATTTACTTTGACCTCGACTCCAAATTCCTAAGAAGTAATCAGTAAGCATCATAGACTTAATAGCCATGTGCTGAAAGGGAAACAGTTTAACACCAGTTAGCAACTCACAAGTAAAAGATGGGTTTTCTTTTAAGAATTTATAAAACAATATCTTAGCATCTTTCTCTTCAAGATAACCTTCCATTGCAAGAATCTCATTGTTAATGTTCTTGAAATGTTTTCTCCGCTTTTGATTTCCTTCAATCCACGCCATTTAGTACTCCTTGGTTAATATAAAATTGTAAATCTACATTCCATAATTTTCTACCATGGAATAAGATTCTGGGAATAAGCTTTTGGCTATTTTCCCTACTTCCAGAAAATACAAACTGGCAACAGTCTTTAAATTCGTTTTGCACGGCTCTCATATTATGGTAAATATAAGAGAGGTTGCATTTGTGAGAAGCTCTAGTGTTGTTTTTTTCAATTTGATCCATATCGCTCTCTACAACAACAAAGATGAAAGAGCTTTGTTCACGCGCACGCTGTATTTCGCGTTTAAACCGCTCAAGGTTGTCTTGGCTGAGTGTAGACTTGAAATCACCTTCGCTCTTTCTATCGACGAACGTATAGCTAAAGTATTGGTTTTCTATAGCATAGTCTCCCAAGTCTAACTTTAGTGATTCGCTGCGATCAAAATCTAAAGGTTGCTGCTCTCTAGTGTCAATAAAGATTTTCGCATCAATTTTATTAGAGAAGTCCTTTGGAAGATGAGCGGAAAATTTTGGAGAGGCATTAACATTTTTACAAGCCTCTACATAACTATTAAAAAACCTTTTATATGTAGAAATGGTTGGCAAGTTATAGCTTTGTAAATCAACCTCGCTAGGAGCAATGCCATCCTTGATTTTATTCTCTAGCATGTTCATTAAAACAAGAGAACATTCCCAATCTCTACTATGCTTAGTGGCAAAGAAAGTTTTTTGATTCTCTCTGTTTAAAAAATAAGTATTAAAGTATTGATCTTTATTTTTGAAAGGTAGTAGATCCTTTGTTAGCAGATCTCTGCGAGCATAGTGTTTGGTATAGTAATCATGAAGAAACATATCATGCTTTTTGATATGAGCATGAAGACTTCTCTCTGAGTCAAACTCAGCACCACATTCTAAACATTTAAATAACATCTTCTTTTGCGACTCCAAGTACACGCGCCTTCCATTCTCCCATACTTTCCAAACGATTAGCCTCGTCTGAAACGATTTGTTTTTGCATCTCCGCGATATTCACCATATTCTTACGTTCTTCCTCGTCTTGAAATAGCTGAACTAAAGAAATAATTGAAGCATTGTCTTTAAACTTGCTTTTCATTCTTTCTGCGCGATCACCTTGTAGCTTTTTAGTAAGGTTTTCGATTCGACCTTCGCACTGATGGTATTCGCCAGATTTTGCTTTAATGATTTCTGCCAAACGAACAGTCATGTCTTGTTGGTCGTCAATATCGTCGAACTGGTCATTTAATTTGTTTAAATGTTTGCCAATAACTTCTAGGTTAATGATTTCTTTGCAAACGTTCATGTAAAGATTCAACTCATCTGCGGAAAGGTCTGGCTTGTCCCAAGTTAAACGAACGAATTCTTCCTCAAACAAATAACGATCTTTAACGGAAATATAATTATTAATAATTGCCACAAAGCGCGAATTAGCAAGATTAATACCCAGCTTATCCACGCACATGCGATACTGTCGAGAGACTTTATCTTCCTCTAGTTTTAAACCAGTAGCGTCATTAATCTTCTTGAGAATTCTTCCAAAAGCTTTTGGCGGGGAATATTCTGTAAGAGAAGCGTTCTCGCTGCCAATAACAAAATCAGGATTAACTGAACGAATATAGTCTAATACTGTTCTTTGCTCTAGCCCAAGCTTCTTAACTTCCCTATCGCTAAAAACCATTTCTGCAATTCTAAAAGAAGAGACTCCAGACTGTGTTTGAAGCAAAATAAATTCTTTCTGAGTATCGCTTAACCCAATCTCATCGCTTTTGATTTTTTTAGTAGTGCTGTATTGGAATTTGTTGTTAATTAAAAATTTGCGCACCAAACGGCCCTCTTTTGTACGGCCATCTAAAGATTGATCATTATAGCAGTTGCGAGTAAGCTCATTCAAGTCCGACATTTTAGCGTAATTGTCGCGAATGAATTGTTCTTGATCTGGCGTTAGTTCGTTCATATAATATCTTTATTTTTTAATATCTCTACAGCCTTGTCTTTGAATAGCTTTTTAAGATTTTTGATTTGTTTATATCCTACTTTGCGGTTTTTCTCGCTGCTGCGATAACCTAGAAAAATAGCTACTTCCTCATCGCTTTTCTTTTCAAAATAAAGCATACAGTAAGCAATATAATAATTGGCCGATAAAATCTTTTTCATTTCCACATTCAAGCTCAAGATAGCTTCATCAAAATCTAAATTATGGCTAGAAATAGATTCTACTTCGCGAGCGTGATTTTCTAATTCTAAAGGAAGCTTAATATTGTAACCATGCTGCTTGCTTTTTTCCCAAGTGCTATACAAAGAACATTCTTTTGTTTGCAAACCGCTGCGATTAATCGCGCAATGATTGTCTCCTAAATTATGGACGCAATTTGCACACGGTTTAACATAGTTCGTATAATTATTACGAATGATATTTCTCATCTGATTAGAGATGATGCGAGAAACCCAAGGTTCAAGGGGTTTACTCTGATCCCACATATGCCACTTCTTATAGATGTGGATAGTGATAATTTGTTCGACATCCTCAAATGATAACCATTTAAGAATGTTGAGTTGCCACTTGTTTTTTCGTTTCCGAATCTCAGTGGCAATTATTGGTAGTTTTTCCTCGAAAGAAATTTTATTTACGGCGCACATCTCTATTTTTAAAGTCATCTAGAGAGACGGAGCGACTTTTTCTATCAGGAGGCTGGGGACTACCAAATAAATCCCCTAATTTGTATGTACGATTGCCAAGTTCGTGTTCAACTTCATAAGCAAAACTTCTAATGATTGGCACTTCTCTTGCATTTGAGAATTCATCACTGTTTCCCTCTAATTCGTCTTCGTCGATAAAGTCATCATCTTCTTTTGAAGTGTTCTTTTGAACTTTAGGAGCGGAAGCATTAATTGGTGAAGCAGCAGATGCGTTTAACTTTGTACCGCATTTACCACAAAAATTTGGAGCAGCATAGCTGTAATCCATTTTACTTCCACAATTAGTACAAAAACATGATGCCATAAGTTATTTAATTTGTTCTATTCTTTTTTTAATTTCGTCCGTGTCTCGCTTAATATAATCAAGTTTAGTATTAATTAATTCAACTATGGATTTCATTTTCTCGTCCAGAAGCATGATTTTTTCTTCTGACTTGCTTATTTTTAATTCTAAATTTTGTAGATCGGGAACTGATGCGTAATTGGTGTTCAACCATAAAACCGCAATTGCGGCGATGGCGATAGATCCAGTTTTAACAGCGTTAAACCAGTCGAATGTGATTTTTGGGGGCATGTAACTAATTACACTTAACGTTTGCGCAAAGTCTCTAATTTAGCCACGATAAATCTTAAAATTTCGCTACGATAAATATCTTCATTTCCGAATTTAAAAACATGAATACCTTTTGACTTACTATCCTCATCGTCAAAGAGTTCAATCATTTCCTCAAAGCCGCTCAAGCGAATGTCACTCTGCATTAAATCGCCGCAAACAAATAGTTTCGCGTTTTCACCGATACGAGTAATAAGAGTTACTAGTTCCTTATGAGAAAAATTCTGAGATTCGTCAGCAACAACAACTCTGTTAGTCCAGCTAGAGCCGCGAACAAAGTTAATTGGCATGACTCCAATGACCCCATCTTTTTTCATGTTAATTGCTGTAGGGGCAGTGATAATCTCGTCCAGCTTATCGTCCAAGGGAATAGAGAAGGGAAGAAACTTTTCGTTTACATCTCCTGGCAAGCTGCCAATGCCTTTGTCGGCGCTTTCAGCAATGCTGCGAATATAAGTCATTTCTAACTCTCTTTTAGAAGCTAGCAAATTAAGCGCTGCATAGATTGCCATGTAGGTTTTACTACTACCTGCTGGTCCAGCGATGAAAATCGCCTTTGTATCAGGATTGAGACAAATATCTAGTAATTCTTTTTGTTTATTAGAGAATTTAAATTTGCGCTGTTTGAAGTCTATCTTACGTTCCATTGAACCAATCTCAACAGAATTGTCCACTGATTTTTTAGGTTTAGCCATTCATAAATGATTACACATTTAGAAAATATTTTCCCGAATAGTTACGCTTCCATTTAAAGTATTTCCTGGCTGAACAGAGAGAGACTGTGCAGAAATCTTTCCACTTACTGTTATAACCAATTGACGATTATGATCAGCTTTGGGATCAAAGCTATCTCCAGTAACTACATACCTGAATGGTGAAAATTTAAAATCTATTTTTTTCCCATCTCCAGAACCATTAAAATCAATGATGCTGCCTACGTTTTCGCCCTCTACTGTTACTGTTCTTTCCACGCTGTTTAAAAAAACTCTTTCAGGAATCTTGCTGCCAATAGTGTAGACTGCGGAACGAGAGCAGCTAGTGCTAATTTGTATGCTTTTCTTTGATTGGGGCAAAGGCTCTAGGTTTCCTGTTACGCCTACCGCTAGAGCGTGCATAGCTTCGAAATAAGTCCCTGTTCCAGCACCTGAGAGTAGAGATGGCGCACGGGCCATGCCAGTGAACTCAGTGCCCTCAATATTATTGACATCAAAACTATTAAAATCAGCAGTAAAGGAAACAGGTTGATAAGGGGTAATTTGAATAGAATAAGAATTCAAATAACAATCTTTAAACAAGAAATTTCCAACGCGAATCTGATGACCAGTAGTGAAGTCGCCTGTTAAGGCTAATACTCCTGTTTGCGACAATTGTCTAGAAAAGGCATTCTCACCAATGAGAGGAAACCAAGAAAGGCTAAGCTTTGCTTGAGATGGACCAGTGGGGGCATAGTCATTACTAATGGGATTCTTACCCAAGAATTTTCGCGGCTCTAGTTGCGTATCAAAATTTATGCTTACACTATTAGCCGCCAACAAATCGCTCGTTCCACCAATACCAGTAGTTGGCGCAGTATTTACGTTGCTAAAGTTGGCAAAGACTGGAACGTTTGTGTATTGGATGAATTTGGACATTGACTTTTTATACCTTTAATATTAAATTACACTAATAGGAGCTAAATATGCCTGGCGCTCTAATAAAACGTCAAAGCCTGACCAGCCCATAGGATGCTCTGGCGTATAGTAATCTCTTTTCGCGCTATTCTGGTAAAACCATAAGGGTTGCACATTTGTATAGTGACTAGCCTTATTGATTTCTTCCTCCTTAGATAAATCGAAACGACACAAGGGTTTGATGTGATCCAATACCCAACCATTTGTAGAGCCGTAGTTATTCCAAGTCATTCCCTCTTGAAACTTTGATTCTAAATATTGTTTAAAATCGCTAACGGTAGATTTGATTTTGGTGCAAAAATAATCGCTTTTAACTTTTCGTATTTTTGACACTACTAGTCTTCGTATTGCTAATTGTTGGCGCAAAAAACTATCGTATTTAGGATGGTCTGCGGGATCTTCAAATTTTCCATTAGAGAATTCAAGATGCTTTGATCTTTGTTGATACATGCAGAATTTACAAGAACTCTGGTAATAGTTTGGTTTTTTTTTGGTTAATTTATAGAAATCAGAGAGCGGCTTTTCTATTTTGCAAGAACAGCAAACTTTACAAGTCTGGGATTTGATTTTTTTTAGTTTTGGTTCTTGAGGTTTGCCAACGCAAAGTCTGCATTTGTTTGCCAGATTGTCTTTGGTTCTAGGGTTTTTATTGAATCGGTTGAATGGTCTTTCAATTCCGCAGAATGAACATGTTTTATGATCTGGTTTGCACTTTTTTGTTCTCATGTTTC
>OFSF01000934.1_pt1 | contig 10667 bp, 9 predicted proteins | sample 1543271 | NCBI WGS metagenome assembly OFSF01 (sample SAMN07774227, study PRJEB24372) | wastewater metagenome | isolation source: Exp Tend VB 100WW | collected 2016-02
TAATGCGATCTTGCCTGCTAATGGTTTTGGCTTTGGCATCCGCTTTAACTTTGCCTCTTCTAAATCCCAGTACTCAATTCGGAATTTTTCTGACTCAGCAATTGGTGCGTAGGTAGAAAGTGCTTCTGCTCCGCGCATTACATTGATGGCGTTGATATAAAACTCACCAGCAACTCGAGCTGTTTGCTTATCTTTGCCATAAGAGAACATGCCAACACCTGGAACTAAAATAATTAATGGATCCGCACCTCGCATTGCAGGTGAATCCTTCTTTGCATTACGGTCATAGTAAGCGGCGTAATTTTTACGATACGCCTCATGCAACTCATTTGCTCGCTTAATTACCTCATCCAGTGGTGCATCTGGCTTTGTATCTAAAACCATTGGTGAGATCTTGGTTCGCAAGAAGTGATCAGGACATGATGTGCCAAGGGCTGCAAGCGCCATTAACTTTGAGCCTTGCAAGAAATCTAGGACAACATCATTATCGGTAAAGCTGCCAAGCATTCTTACATCCTTTGATGCAATACCGCGAAGGTATGGCGCAAGGGCTGCTGCTCGCTCTTTACGTTTTGCACTATCTAAAGGTGCGTACTTTGATTCCTTCTTACCAAATGGATCTGCTTTGCCCTTTGCCTTTATGAACTCTTCAGCTTTTGTAATTGCCCAAATAGATCGCTCTTCACACTCTTTACTTGTCACACCCCAAGTTGTTAAACCATGCCCGCCTAATACACAGCCTTTAGCCTTTGGGTTTTCCTTTGCAATCTTTGCCATATCAAGTCCTAATTGAAAACCAGGACGTCGCCAATCTACCCACAAGATTTCTTCGCCAAAACATTCAGCGGTTAACTTCTCACCATCTTTTGCTGTAGCTAGGGCAATAATTGAATCAGGGTGCAGATGATCAACATGATCAAACTCAACTAAACCATGCATTGAGGTATCAATTGAAGGAGCTGCTCCACCTTTACCAAATGCACAGTAATCAAAGAGTGCGACCATCTCATCTTCACGCTCTACCCCTGGATATACATTTACTAAATCTTTAAATTTTTCTAGATCAAGGGCAGCAAGACCTGCCTCTTTTAAAGTGCCAAGGTCTCCACCTGATCCTTTTACCCACAGCACTGTTGTGTCTTTACCAGTTGCTGGATTTGCGACCACACCTTTTGCTGAAGTATTACCGCCAGCGTAATTTGTAAATCTAGGCTCTGCGCCTAATTTATTACTGCGGGCTAATAACTCAGAAACTACTTTAGGTGTCGACATTAAGCTCCCCATCCGGCTTGTGCGCCACCGACTCGTTCGGCAGCAATCTTTTCAGCATAACCACTCTTTGCATAAGCACTCTTTGGATCAGTTGCTAATCCTTGCTCACTTCGCAATTCACCAAGCAAATCACGAACATCAGTGTTGTAGGCGTCCATCAAAACATCATTAGCACCTAATACATCTCCTGCTAATTGTGCTTTCTTTAATGCATCAGCATCAACGATCAAAGCTTTTGCAACCGCCTCCTGCACATTAGTAATAGATCTAATCTGTGCTGGAATCTTTGGCTCAATGTTGTGGCATTGATCTAATACATAGGAAACAGTTGTTCCCTTATCAAAGCCGCCACCTTGATTAACTTCATGCATAATTCTAAATAATTGGAATGGATCTGCAGCTCCAACAATTAGATCATCATCTGCGTAGAATCTTGAGTTAAAGTCAAAGGCACCTAAGCGCTTTTTACGAAGTAAGAAGGCAACGATGTATTCAATGTTGGTTCCTGGTGCGTGGTGTCCGGTATCAACACAAACAGATGCCTTAGGTCCAAGCTCTGTGCAATGCACATATGAGGTGCCCCAATCTGGCACATCTGTTGAATAAAATGCTGGTTCAAAGAATTTATACTCAAGAAGCATTCTTTGGTTATCACCAAGGCGAGCATAAACCTTTTGCAAGCTTTCAAATAAGCGATCTTGTCTTCCAGCTAAATCATCTTGGCCTGGATAATTTGTACCATCGGCAAACCAAAGCTTTAGATCTTGGGCGCCAGTGATATTCATAATCTCTATGCACTCAAATAAGTGATCAACCGCCTTTTGGCGAATCTTCTTATCAAAGTGGCAAACAGAGCCATATTTATAATCATCATCTTGGAAGGTATTTGAATTAACTGTTCCTAGTCTTACCCCAAGCTCTTTGGCATGCTTGGCAAGCTTTGCGTAATCATCTGTCTTATCCCATGGAATATGCATAGCAACAGATGGGGCAGCGCCAGTGAACTTATGTACTTGGGCTGCATCAGCAATTTTTTCAAATGGATCACGTGGCACACCAGGTTGTGCGAATACTTTAAATCTAGTTCCAGAATTTCCATACGCCCAAGAAGGAGTCTCAATCCAAAAACGCTTAAGTACTTCCTTAGCCTCTTGCTTTGATGCCATGTGCGTTGCTCCTTTGGTTTGGGTTAACTTTTTATTTAAGGTAGAAAACTTCTTCTAACTGTAAAAATCCTTCATCTGGTCGCTTGCCATCTAAGGCAACAAAAAATGGCGCCATATCTGCCTGCCATTTTGCATTGATCTCTTTCTTTTCCATTCCAGCTTTAGCATCCTTTAATGATGGGGTTTCAAAGTAGCCAATTAAAGTTCCATCGGAGCGATCTAAATGAAGTGAGTAATTATGCCAACCAGTTTCAGAGAGAGCGTTTAACATCTCTGGCCAGACGGATGCGTGGCGCACCACATACTCATCCATCATCTCTTTTCGCACCTGTAATCTAAAACAAACTCTCTGCATTTGATTAATACCTTGCCTTCATGTAATCCAATGATTTCTTAGCTAAATCATCTGAATCACTCCAAAGATTTCGCCACACACATAGTGTGTTAGAAAGAGCAGGATCTACTACAGCTGAGGAAAAAGATTCAAAGGTAATTGGTCCTTGGTATTTAACCTCTTTTAATGCCGCAAAGAAGGTATCAAAATCAACATTTCCACTTCCTAAATATCCACGATGGCTCTCACCAATATGAACAAAGCCCAATCTATCTCCAGCTTCGATAACAGCTTTTCGCATGCCATCCTCTTCAATATTCATGTGATAGGTATCAAGGTGAACATATGCGTTGGCTCGGTTTACTTCCTCTAAAAACTTTAATCCTTCAGCTCCTGTATTAATAATGTTTGTTTCATATCGATTTACTACCTCAAGATTTATATTAATTCCCTTATCAGCTGCATAATCAGCCAATCGTTGCATCGCACCGACTGAGTTAGCTCGGTTCTCTTTGGTGGCCGGGTGTGGATATTTAGCTAAAGATGAGTAGATAACACCACAAAGCTCAGTGCCACCTAGTGCGTGCAGCACATCAGTTGCTTGGCGAAGTAATTCATCACCTTTTTTAACAATTGATTGATCAAGGCTAGTCACATCAGTTTTGGCAGATAGGCCAAGGGATGCGTGCGCTCTTAAATTATGTTTTTGCAGTAAATCCTTTGTCATCGCAATATCCACATTCCATGGATCTAATAACGCAATTTCTATGTAGTCATAACCAGCTCGAGCAGCTCCGCTGATGGCAGTGGCTGCGCCCTTTGCGCTCCAATCCCCCGCCCAAACAAGTGCGTGGCCACCATATTCAAGACGTTTGGTAGTTGGCATTTTTCCTTACTTGTTAGCGATAAAAGGATTCTTTACGCGTATCTTTCCACTCTTTAAAGGCGGTGTCCAACTTTTCACTTTCCTATATCAAAATGTAAACAAAAGGTGAATAAAAAGAAGATAGGGCAGCCTCTTTACGAGGCTGCCCTATCAGCAGATTAATTAAAGCTTCTAAAATTAATTAGAAGTCGAATTGATCTACGTTGTCCTTTGTGAACACAGTTGCTGGGCCAAGGATAATTTCATTTCCTACTGCTCCTGCTGTAACTGTGCGCTCTGCATCACCCTTGTCGCCAGGGCCTGAACCGACCTTGTCGCCAACAGCAACTGCGCCACCGTCACGTACGTGCTTAGCTACGTAAACAGCAACATATCCAAAGTTTTCAACATCCCATAGTGAAGCCTGGGCGTTTGAACCATCTTTGATGTATGTCTTCATGTCATTTGGAAGACCAAGACCAGTAACAGCAACCTTGCCCTTTGCAGCTGAGCCAGAAACATACTTAGCAGCAGCAACAATACCTACAGATGTAGGAGCAACAATCGCCTTGATCTTTGGATACTTCTGGATAAGTCCTTGAGTCTCAGTTGTTGACTCTTCTGGCTTATCTAGACCGTAAGCAGTTGCAACTACCTTAACATTTGGATACTTAGCTGCAAGCTCCTTCTTCATGAAGTCAATCCATACATTCTGGTTTGTTGCATCTGGAGTTGTTGAAAGAATTGCAATATCTCCAGCGCCACCAGCAATGTCAGAAGCAGACTTAGCTAATGCTTGTCCGATACCTTCTGATGAAGCCTGGTTTACGAATACTGAACGACCATCTTGTGCAACATCTGAATCGTAAGTAACAACTGTTACACCCTTGTCCATTGCATCCTTAAGAGCAGGAACTAGAGCATCTTTGTCGTTAGCTGCAACGATTAATACGTTGTAACCAGCTTGTACAGCTGCGTTAATTTCTTTTACCTGTGCGGCAGCAGTGATTTCAGTTGGGCCCTTGTAGGCACACTCTGCACCAAGCTCAGCACATGCACGTTGAACACCCTTATCAGCTGCTTGGAAGTAGCCAATTGTTCCTAATTTAGGAATGTGAGCGATCTTTAGTGCATCGCCTGAACCACCGTCAGATGATGAACTGCAACCAGCAAGAAGAACTGCTGCTGCAAGTACGGAGAGAACTTTTTTCAAAGTATTTCCTTTCGTTGATAGTCACAAAATTATTTAATTTTGCAACACGTGCCTAGGAAAGTAGCTACGACTCCTAGGTCCGCTGGGCAAACTTAGTATTGGCTGGGAAGTACTGGCAAGTTGAATTGATAACGATTAGGTGTCGAAACGCCTAACCCATCACCAATCCGCCGTTTACGTTGATGGCAGCCCCAGTTATATAGGAGGAGGCATCAGAGGCCAGGAAATTGATCATGGCCGCCACCTCATCGGGGCGGCCCAATCGATTTAATGGAGTTTGTGAAAGCCACTCATCTAACCTGCCAACTGAGCGATCTGCAATCATTTTTGTTTCAATTCTTCCTGGCAATACCGCGTTCACTGTCACACCACTTGCGCCATACTCTTTTGCAGCAGAGTAGGTAAGACCAAGTAAACCTGCTTTAGCAGTTGCATAATGCGCGTGATTAGCAGAGCCTGTTAATGCAACTTGGGATGAAATATTAATTACTCTTCCCCATTTCTTACTCACCATACTTGGCGCGCACGCTCTAATTAATTTAAAGGCTGCTGTTAAATTAACATTTATCGCTTCATCCCAAAGATCATCACTCATTTGGATAATGCTTGCATCACTCATAACACCTGCGTTATTAACTAAAATATCTATGTCGCCAAGTTTTTGCTTTACTTGGGCAACTAAGTTTTCAGCTGCTCCTTTTTGGGATAGATCTGCTTGGAAGATCTCAACTTTAAAGCCTTGAGCATTTAATTGATCAGCAATTTGATTAGCTTCTTTTTGACTACTTGAGTACTGCAAAGCAACGCTGGTTTTTTCCTTTGCCAACGCTTGCACAGTGGCAGCGCCAATTCCAGTTGCACCCCCTGTTACTAATGCAACCTTCACTTTATGCCACCGCTCTTCATAAAATTATCCATAACCTCTTTGTTTGCAACCCGGTTTGGTATCTGACCATTTAGTAAGCCTAATAGATCATCGACCACCATTTTTGAGTGATGGGCAACAACTTGCCTAGAAGCACCTGCAAGGTGTGGGCTTAAAACCACATTTGATAATGATCTAAATGCTGAATCTCCCGGCAGTGGCTCAGTTGGATAAACATCAAGGGCTGCTCCTGCAATCGCACCAGATTTTAAAACCTTTAATAACGCTTCGTAATCAACGAGTGCGGCACGGGCGGTATTTATAAAGTAAGCGGTTGGCTTCATAAGATCAAAGTACTTAGCGCTAAATAATCCAGTACTTTCCTTTGTTACCTTCGCTGCCATAACCACAAAATCACTGCTCCTAGCTAATTCATCTAACTCCACACTTTTTATTGAAAGCTTTGCTAATTGATCAGCCTTTGCATATGGATCAAATGCAATTACCTGCATACCTAATGCGATAACTCGCTTTGCAATTTCTTGTCCAATAAAGCCGGCGCCAACTATGCCTACTGTCTTGCCCATTAACTCATCGCCTTGAAATCTTTGAAAAGGTGCATCTGGATCCAAACTCCACTCAGAGGTGACGCCTTTTCTATCCCCTGCCTTATCTGAATAGGAAACAGAGGTTAAATCATCGGTGTAACGAAGAAGATGATGGGTAGTTGGAATACTTCTTGCAATTGAGATCATTAAACCTAAGGTGTATTCAGCAACTGCAACTGCATTTCTACCTGGAGTAAATAACACTGGAATACCTTTAGCAGTTGCAGCATTGATATCAGTATTTGCTGCTGGCTCATTTCGACAAGCTGCAATTATCTTCAAGTTTTTGGCAGAGTTAATTACTTCCTCCGACATACTTTCAAACTCAATGATGGCAACTTCAACATCTGATAATTTACTTATTAACTCACCCTTATCCATCTTCTCACCCGTTATTGCAAAGCCGCCTTGTTCAACCTTAAAACCAGCAGCAGTTAACCGCTTGATCTCAGATTGATCCATTCGGGCGGTAATAAAAGTTTTCATTTACTTAAGCCTATAAGAGGCAGAAGGCGCGCTCTTATCAAACTCATCCTTAATAGATTCATACAGGGAGCGAAAGCGGGCGTAACGTTCCTGGTAATAGGAATGAACCTTTTGATCTGGTGAAAACCTTGCCTCTATCTTCACATTTGTTTTTAAAGTCTGCCTAATATCTTTAAACATCCCAGCGCCCATGCCAGCTAAATAAGCATCGCCAACTGCTGCTCCTACTGAATCCTCTAAAACGGCAATTGGCATACCCAATACATCTGCCTTTATTTGATTCCATAACTCACTCTTACTTCCGCCACCAATACTTCTTATCTCATCAATTTTTATGCCAGCTGCTTTGCCAATCTCAACATTGTGAGCGAGAGCAAACGCTGTTCCTTCTAGTACTGCTCTAAACATCATTGCTGGTGTTGTAGTTAAAGATAAGCCAAAGAAAACTCCACGAGCATTTGTATGCCAGATCGGAGATCGCTCGCCCATCATGTATGGAAGAAAAATTAATCCTTCACTACCGGGTGAAACACTTTGGGCATCCTTTGATAACTGCTCAACTGATTGTTCACCTTTTAAAATATTTTGTTGCAGCCAGGCCACACTCGCACCCGATGCCACCATGGCGCCCAAGCGAAGTTGTCTGCCTGCTATTGCATGTTCAATTGCGACAAAGGCGTCATTAAAATTATTTCCATCAGTTGGCATTAAGAGCACTGTTGAGGTGCCAGTCATTTCAGCCACCACACCTGGATCTATAACTCCTGCTTCCAGGGCTGCCGAACAACCATCAACTGAGCCAAAGTAAACAGGTGTGCCAGCTGCAATCTTTGAATCGTTATTACTTAATACCTCACCTTGCAAAATGATTGAGTTAGCAATTTGGGGAAACTTATCCTCACTAACTCCAACAAATTTCATTACCTCATCAGCCCACTTTGAGTTATCAGCGCTTCGAAGTTGCAAAAGTGAGGCATGTGCTGCGTCAATGCCAAATTTGCCAGTTAACTTAAAGTTTAAGTATCCAGGAATTTGTAAGAAGTACTTTGTCTTTTGATAATTAGCTGGCTCATTTTTAATCATCCATTTAATTTTGGCCGCAACATAATATGGATCGGCTCGATTGCCAGTTAACTGGGAGATATTTGAAAACTGATTTGCTAACTCATCTGCTTCTGCTTGGGCTCTGCGATCCATCCAAATCATCGCATCCCTTACCGGATCACCTTTTGCATCAACTGCAATTAATGTCGGTGCTTGTGCGCTGATTGCAACACCAATTATTTGCGCACCAGGTGCGCCGGCCTGGGCGATCTCAACCGCCTTACAAAAACTTAGCCACCAATCATTTGGATCTTGTTCAACCCAACCTGCTTGTAAATACTTAGTTGGATACTCAGCTCTGCCTTGGGAGATGATGTGGCCAGCGTTATCAACTAGTACCGCCTTGGTCGCAGTTGTACCAACATCTACGCCAAGTAATAACTGCTGCATTTGCTAGCTTTTTAAAGCTTTAAGCTCTCTTCGTGCTTTACCTTTTTGCACCAATACAGGGGCTGCAACTGAGATCAAAAGCAAAATACCGGTAACAATTGTTCGCCATTGTGCGTTGATCTCTTGCAGTGTTAACCAAGATTCAACTGAGCCAGCAAGTAATACACCTGCAACAACTCCCCACATGGTTCCAATTCCACCAAATATTGAAACTCCACCTAACAAGATGGCGGAGATAACTAATAACTCAAGACCAACACCATTATCAGCTTGGGCAGTTGAGAAGCGGAATGTGTAGATAACTCCTGCAACACCTGACATAAAGCCAGTGAAGGTGAAAACAATCATCTTGTGTCTGACCACATTAACACCAGCAAATTTGGCGGCCTCTGGGCTTTGACCAATAGCTAATGTGCGACGACCAAATGGAGTCTTATGAAGAAGTAAACCAAATAAAATTCCAAAGATAATAATTAATGGCAAGGTCTTTGGCATAAATGACTTACCAATGGTGTCAAAACCAAAGCTAGTCCAAAACTCTGGGAACTCATTTACGGTGTTCTCACCAAGTAGACCATTTGCAATACCGCGGTATAGCGCCAATGTTCCAATGGTTACAGCCAATGAACCCAGACCTAACTTGGTAACTAAGAATCCATTTACAAAACCACAGGCGGTTCCAACCAAAATACAGATAAGAATTGCCATCCAAATCGGAGCACCCTTGGCATAACTCCAACCAAGCATTGAGCTTCCTAGTGCCAAGATGGATGCAACAGATAAATCAATCTCGCCCAAGATAATCATAAACAACATCGCAAAGGCGATGATCATGATCTCTGAAGTATTAGAGAAGATGTAAGAGAAGTTAAGTGGGGTTAGAAAGTTTGAGGTGGTGAGTGAGGCAAATACCCAAACAAGAAGAAGTAATCCAATAATTGCAGTATCCCAACTGCGTCTTACTGAACCTAACTTGGCAAATTTTGACATGACTAAATCCTCTCTCTTATTCGTTGCGCCAGCAATTGTTTCTCATTTCTTACCGCCAGTACCCGATCGGCATAGATTGCAATAATTAATAGCAAACCATTAATCGCTGCCTTCCAGAACGCATCAACGCCAAGGGCTGCTAAGCCACCTTGAATTGTCTGCACTAGTAATGCGCCAATTACTGCGCCAACTACAGTTCCAGATCCACCCATAATTGTTACGCCACCAATTACAACGGCTGCAACAACTGCTAACTCCTGACCATAAAAAGCGGTGGAATCAACCTGGGCAAATCGCATTAAATAAAATACGCCAGCAATGCCAGACATAACACCTGAGAAAACAAATGCTAGGAATGTGCGACGGAAAACCTTTAAGCCAACAAGGTCTGCCGCCGGTGGGTTAGATCCAATTGCATAAGCATCTCTGCCTGACTTTGTGTACTTCATAAAGAGTGCCATCAATATCATTGCAATAATTACCATTAAGAATGTGAAGGGCAGCAGACCAAAGTAAACCTTTTGGCCAAGTGCTAACAAGCTCTCTGGCATCTCTTGTGCGTTGTAATCAACTGAGTTTGAAACAACATAAACCAAGCCGCGCACAATATATAAAGTGCCTAGCGTTACAACCAATGAAGGCAATCTAAGACCTGCCACAAGCAAGCCATTTACAATACCTACTGCAAGGCCAATAACTGAACCAATCACAAAGCATTGCACCCAGGTAAAGCTTGGATTTTTTGCACAAAAATCTGCAACTGTCCAAGCAGATAAGCCAACGGTGGAAGCAATTGATAGATCAATATGGCGCATAACCACAATTGGTGCGATACCAATTGCCAGCAGTGCCACAACAGAGGTTGAGGTTAGAAGATCTCTAGTGCCATCACCTGTTAAAAATCGTGGGTTAATTAATCCGGTGCCGCCAACTGCGACAATTAAAATAATGAAAAGACTTGATTCCCGGCTTGATGGACGAAGTTTTTTTAAGAAGTTCATATTAAGCACTTCGCTTTCCGGTAGTTGCAGCGGCAATTATCTTCTCCTGCGTTGCCTCTTTACGAGATAGCTCGGCAACTTGCTTGCCTTCACGCATCACAATAATTCGATCTGCCATTCCTAAAACTTCAGGAAGTTCAGATGAGATCATCAATACTGCTTTACCTTCACTGGCTGCTTGATTTACCAAGCGGTGAACCTCTGCCTTTGTAGCAACATCAATACCGCGAGTTGGCTCATCAACAATTAATAGATCAGGATCTGTTGCAAGCCACTTAGCCAATACTGTCTTTTGTTGATTACCACCAGATAGGCGATCTACTGGATCTGCTTGGTTTGCAAACTTAATACTTAATTTTTCTTTCCAAGTATT
>OFSF01000936.1_pt1 | contig 10652 bp, 1 predicted proteins | sample 1543271 | NCBI WGS metagenome assembly OFSF01 (sample SAMN07774227, study PRJEB24372) | wastewater metagenome | isolation source: Exp Tend VB 100WW | collected 2016-02
GCCGCAGATGGTATATATTGGATAAATTTACCAACTGTTGGGCCAACTCAAGTATATTGTATAATGAATAGTCTATATGATGGTGGTGGGTGGATGATGATGATGAAAACAACAACCGGAACAACATTTAATTATAGTGCAAACTATTGGACAACGGCGAATACATTAAATGCATCACAGCTCGATAGAAATGATGGAGATGCTAAATTTAATGTTATGAATTATTTTGGAGCAAAAGATATGATGGCAGTTTGGCCCGACATTCGCAATGGCGGTTCTATTCCAAGTTCTAATTTAGGGTGGACTTGGTTGGAAAACGACTTTAATTCCACAACAAGAATTATTCCAATTAATTTCTTTGGAATTACTTATCCAACTATGAATCCCGGTGGTAGTGGAAAATTCATAAAAGATGCAAAAACATTTAATGGTTGGGCATCTGGGGTATTCAGTAGTCAAGCCGACGTAAGATTTTATGGATTTAATTATACTAATAATTCAAATTATGGTGCGTTTGCAAGAGTGCGATGGGGATTTGGGTGGAATGAAAACGGAGAAGGTTTATATCCGAGTGGTGGTTCTGGTGGGTATATCGGGTCTAATGACGTGTCTGGAGGAATAGGAATGGATTCTGGATATGGAAGTTTTTCCGCAGGAGACAAAATCGCTTGCTGTCAAGATTCAACCGGTATAAATAGATCAGCAAGAGTAGAAGTATACGTAAGATAAACAACAAATACGGGACATATCCAAAATGAACGACAAATATATAAAACATGCAGAGTATTTAATAAAATCTGAAGATCCAGAAGTTTCATCTTTTGCATCTGATGTTTATAATAATGCCATTTTATTAAAAAGTGGATCTATAACCAAAGCTCAATTTGATGATGGCATATATATATCAACTGGAAGTGTGCTTCCTAGTATTAATTTAGAAGTATTGCCAGAAGGACAAGTCTCGTTCACTGGAAGATCTGGCTCATTATTTAGTATAACGGACAATCTTGAAGGTAGCTTAATGGCAGTTGGTGATGCATCTGGTCTTCCTATCTTAGAAGTGTTTAGTGATGACCGTGTTGTAATGGGACAATTCAACAAGAACACGCTTGTTGTTAGTGCAAGCAGCGTTGGTATTGGAAGAGTCCCAAACCAAACATACAAACTAGATATTTCTGGTTCTTTAAATGTTAGTGATACAATTTATGGTACGTTCGCTGGATCTATTTCAACAGCGTCGTATGCATATACCGCATCTTATTTGTTAGGAAGTATTTCTGACGCCACCAGTGCATCGTTTGCTACAATAGCTTCTTATGCAAGAACTGCTTCATACGTTGTACAAGCGATCAGTGCTTCTTATGCTTCTAACGTACCGTTGACCGCTTCTTTTGCCATAACGGCACAAACAGCATCGTATGTTATACAAGCAATTAGTGCGTCGTATGCGACGAATGTTCCAAATACCGCATCTTGGTCCATATCTGCGAGTTTTGCTAGAACCGCGTCGTATGTAATGCCGCTAGTTCAAGCTGTTATTGTTAGCGGATCGTTGCTTGTAAGTGGATCCACAAACTTCAGTGGTTCGGTTAGCTTCAACAACAACGCCGGAGATACAGTATTTAGTTCTATCGGTGATGTATTTGAACTGACAGGATCGATGCAAGTTTCTGGTTCGATAGTATTGACCGGTAGTATGTATGTCAACGGAAACATAACTTCCAGTTTGTTTGGTACGGCTTCGTATGCGACAAATGCAATTTCATCATCATATGCATCAAGTGCATTAACATCTTCCAACGCAATAACTGCTAGTTACTTAGATCAAACAGCAACGGCGTCTTATGCATTATTAGCATTGACTTCTTCATTTGCTCAAAACTTTAATCCGACAGCAACGGCTTCTTTTGCAGTAACGGCGTCGGCGTTGATGCCAAACATAAATGTAAACCTTGATCAGATAACCGCTTCTGCTATTCAAGTAACAAACTTGAAGGTAGTGACAATCACAAGCTCAATTGATTATGCCAGCGGAAGCAATATATTCGGTACAAAATCTACTGACACACATACATTTACCGGTTCGATGCTAATAACAGGATCGATGATTATAGACGGTCAAATTACCGGTACATCCTCGTTTGCTCAAACTGCTTCGTATGCAATCAACGGTGGAACAAGACTAGAAACAGGTTCTTCGTATAACATCACAAGTAGTTGGGCGGAAGCAGCTAGAACCGCTTCATACATAAATGATTTAAATCAAAACGCTAAAATTTCTGGATCGTTCACCGTGTCTGGAAGTTTGAATGTTAGCGGCGCTTTGAATTTTAACGGCGACTCTGGCGGTGTTCTGTTTTCTAGTAACGCGGATACATTTGAATTTACAGGATCAATGTTGATCTCCGGATCAATGGTGATGACCGGAAGTATGGATGTCACAGGTGGGTTTACGGGATCGTTGTTGGGCACGGCTTCATACGCCACACTGGCAAAAACGGCAAGTTTTGTTTCACTGGCTCAAACCGCTTCATATGTAACAACTGCACAAACAGCTAGTTTCGTACAACAAGCAGTTAGCTCAAGTTTTGCAACAACAGCAAGTAATGTAAGTTATAACAATGTATCTGGTATATCGTCAACTAGTACGTTTGCTGGCACAGCAAGTTTCGCTAATAGCGCAAATAGCTCATCTACGGCGATATCAAGTAGTTACGCACTAACTTCCACCAGTGCATCCTATGCATTAAATGCAACAAATGCAGTCAGCGCATCGTTCTCTGAATTTGCTGTCACCGCCAGTTATGCATCAAATGCATTGCTGCCAAACGGTGTGGTAAGTAGTTCTGCTCAATTGAGCAATGGTGGTGGCACCGCATTTACAAATTCTAACAATATTACTGTTGGCGAATTAACAGCGAGCAATGCCAACATCGTTAACTTAACCGTACAATTTATTACCAGCTCTGTTATCTTTAGCAGCGGCAGTAATAAATTTGGTAACCTTGTAACAGACACACAGCAATTTACTGGAAGTGTAGAAATCAGTGGGTCACTTAAGATCACAGGATCTATGAGTGGAAACTTAACCGGTACAGCTAGTTTTGCCACAACATATGCAGACTCTGGGTCTGTGGCTACACGCCTAACAAATTTAGTAACAGACAGTGGTTCATTCTCTAGTAGAGTTACAGACCTTGTAACTGATAGTGGATCGTTCTCTGCAAGAGTAACAAATTTAGTAACAGACAGTAGTTCATTCTCAAACAGACTGACAAACTTTACTGGCAGTGTATTTGGTACAGCGAGTTGGGCTATACAAGCATCTACTGCTAGTTTTGTGCAAAATGCAATTAGTGCTTCATATGCAGCAACCGCTTCGCTTGCTAGAACAGCGTCGTTTGTTTCTACATTAAACCAAGCCGTTGTAATATCTGGATCTCTTATTTTAACCGGATCGATCAGTTTTAATAATAATAACACTGGAAGTGTCATATTAGACCTCAACGCAGATACATTTGAAGTTAGTGGATCGATGCTTGTAACAGGTTCAATCACACTAACAGGAAGTATGAATGTCAATGGTGACATAACTTCCTCGTTGTTTGGAACTGCCTCGTATGCATCTAGAGGAATGTCCGCATCATATGCAATTTCATCATCATATGCATCAAGTGCATTAACATCTTCCAACGCAAGAACTGCTAGTTATTTAGATCAAACCGCCACAGCATCATATGCGTTGTTGGCATTAACCGCGTCATTTGCGCAAAACTTTAATCCAACAGCAACGGCTTCTTTTGCCACAACGGCGTCGGCATTGATGCCGAACATCAATGTAAACTTTAATCAAATAACAGCGTCTGCGATTCAAGTAACAACTTTGAAGGTGGTTACAATTACAAGTTCAATTGATTACGCCAGCGGAAGCAATATATTCGGTACAAAATCTACTGACACACATACATTTACTGGCTCAGTGCTAATAACCGGTTCAATGCGTATAGATGGTCAAATTACCGGTACGTCTTCATTTGCTCAAACAGCTTCATACATAAACGATTTAAATCAGAACGCTAAAATCTCTGGATCATTAACTATTACTGGTAGTTTGAATATCAGCGGTGCTTTAAATTTCAGCGGAGATTCATCTGGTAATGCAGATACATTTGAATTTACTGGATCGATGTTGATCACGGGTTCTATTATATTGACTGGTAGTTTAAATGTCTTCGGAGATATAACTTCTTCTTTATTTGGAACAGCATCTTATGCGTCAAGAGGAATGTCTTCTTCGTATGCAATTACATCTTCGCATGCAGTGTCTTCGTCATATGCAGTCAGTGCCTCGTATGGAGTCAGTGCGTCATATGCAGTTTCATCCTCATACGCATCAACATCAAGTTGGAGTATACAAGCTAAAACAGCATCTTACGTAGTACTTGCGCAAACAGCTAGTTATGTAACATTGTCTCAGACAGCATCGTTTGTATCACTTGCACAGTCGGCATCGTATGTTAAAAATGCTCAAACATCTTCATTCGTTTCTACATTAAATCAAGCGGTGGTAATATCAGGGTCACTTGTTTTAACGGGATCAATAGTTTTTAATAGTAGCAACACTGGAAGTGTAGTGTTGGATATCAACGCCGACACATTCGAATTTACAGGATCGATGTTGATCTCGGGGTCAATGGTAATGACTGGAAGTATAGATGTTACGGGTGGATTCACGGGATCTTTGTTTGGCACGTCATCATATGCTACACTAGCAAAAACCGCAAGTTTTGTAACATTGGCTCAAACAGCTAGTTTCGTGCAGCAAGCAGTTAGCGCTTCGTATGCAATAACATCAAGTTATTCATCTACCGCAGGTGCTATTGTTTCGGGTATAAATGTAAACCTAGGTCAAATTACTGCATCAAGTATTCAAGTTACAAACTTGAACGTGGTAACAATTACGAGTTCCTTGGTATATGCAAGTGGAAGCAACGTGTTTGGAAACAAATCCACGGATTCACACCAATTCACCGGTTCTGTTTCTATAACAGGATCGTTGACAGTAAATGGTCAAATGACTGGCACGGCATCTTTTGCTACCACATTTGCTGATTCAGGTTCATTTGCATCAAGAACAACCAATCTAGAAACTGCGTCTGGCTCGTTCTCTACGAGAGTAAGCAATCTTGTAACAGACAGCGCTTCATTCTCAACAAGAGTATCAAACTTAGTTATAGACAGTGGATCTTTCTCGACTAGAATAACAAACTTGGTTACAGACTCAAGTTCGTTTTCTTCAAGAATAACCAATGACTCAAGCTCATTCTCGTCAAGAGTTTCGGATCTTGTAACAGATTCAAGCTCATTCTCAACACGAGTGTCAAACTTGGTAACCGATAGTTCATCGTTCTCAACGAGAATATCCAACCTTATAACCGACAGCGGCTCGTTTTCTACAAGAGTAACAAACCTTGTTACCGACTCAAGTTCGTTCTCGACGAGAGTAACGGATTTAGTTACGGACAGCAGTTCGTTCTCCAGCAGAATAACTAATTTTACAGGAAATGTATCCGGTACATCAAGCTATGCAATTACCGCATCAAACGTTGCATACTCAAACGTATCTGGTATAACCACAACAAGTAATTTTGCCGGTACATCCTCATTTGCTACAATTGCAAATTCATTGGTAGCTGGTATAAATGTTAATGTAAATCAGATTACGGCATCTGCAATTCAAGTAACAAACTTGAATGTAATAACAGTAACTAGCTCGTTGATATATGCAAGTGGAAGTAACGTGTTTGGAAACAAATCTACAGATTCACATCAATTCACCGGTTCCGTGTTGGTGACTGGCTCGCTGACAGTAAATGGTCAAATAACTGGCACGGCATCTTTCGCAACTACCTTCGCTGATTCGGGTTCGTTCGCATCGAGAACAACCGATCTAGAAACTGCGTCCGGTTCGTTTTCCACAAGAGTTACCAACTTGGTCACCGACAGCAGTTCGTTCTCCACAAGAGTTACAAACCTAAGGACAGATTCAAGTTCATTTTCCGAAAGAATAACTAACTTCACGGGAAGTGTGAGTGGTACCGCAAGCTATGCAATTACCGCATCAAACGTTGCATATTCGAACGTATCTGGTATAACTACAACAAGTAATTTTGCTGGTACATCTTCATTTGCTACAATTGCAAATTCGTTGGTGGCTGGTATAAATGTTAATGTAAGTCAAATCACAGCATCTGCAATTCAAGTAACAAACTTGAATGTAATAACAATTACCAGTTCTATTGATTACGCAAGCGGCAGTAATATTTTTGGTACAAAGTCAACGGATACACAACAATTTACCGGAAGTGTGAGTATAACTGGATCCTTATCCTTGACCGGCACAATATATACAACCGGAAGAGTCGTTAGTGCCGTTATAAAAACAACAGATTATACAGTTACCACTATGGATAATATCGTTGTTTGTAACCATGCAACCACTCCATTCACAGTGACGCTCATAGACGCAACTACAAATACCGGACGCGAATTTGTTATAAAAAATAAAGGTGCTGCCGGTGCAACAATTGATGCAACTTCTCTTGGACTATTGGACGGAAGCAATACTTATTTATTGAATCAATACGAATCTATAAAAGTTGTCAGTGACGGAGTAACTTGGAATATACTATAATATGTCATACGAAAGAATCAAATACGGCGGCAAAATATCAGGAAGTCTACAAGTATCAAACGATCTTGTAGTAACTGGGTCTGTGGTTGGTACTGCGTCTTATGCAATCGGATCGCCATATTCGGAATCTATTGCATTAAGAGCGTATGCGTTGGAGGTTGTGTCTGGTTCGCACACATCACAAATAGCCGATTTAAAAATAGATTCATCTTCGTTTGCTAATAATATTTCATACTTGGTTTCGGACTCTGCGTCATTTTCTAGTCGTGTGACGAACCTTGTAACCGACTCAAGCTCATTTTCAACAAGAGTCACAAATTTAAAAACGGACTCTGGCTCATTTTCAACAAGAGCTACAAATTCAGAAACTGCATCAGCGTCATTTGCAAGTGATGTAACAACTCTGTATACTGCGTCGGGATCGTTCTCTACCAGACTTACAAACTTGGTTACTGACAGTGGTTCGTTTTCCACGAGAGTAAGTAATCTAGTTAATGATTCCGGTTCATTCTCAACACGTGTAACTAATTTAGTAAATGATAGCGGTTCATTCTCAACAAGAATTACCACGGACAGTGGTTCGTTTTCTACTAGAATCGCAAATTTAGTGTCGGACAGTGGCTCGTTCTCAACACATGTAACTAATCTAGTATCCGACAGTAGTTCATTTTCGACTCGTGTTACAAACCTAGTTAATGATTCAAGTTCATTCTCCACACGAGTAACAAACTTGGTTACCGATAGCAGTTCTTTCTCTACAATAGTAACAAATCTCGTTAATGATTCTAGTTCATTCTCAACGAGAATCACAAATGATAGCGGTTCTTTCTCCACCAGAGTTACCAACTTGGTGTCTGACAGTGGATCATTCTCCACCAGAGTCACAAGCCTTGTAACCGATAGCAGTTCATTTTCTACAATAGTAACAAACTTAGTATCTGATTCCGGTTCGTTCTCCACGAGAATAACCAATCTAGTAACCGATAGCTCGTCATTCTCTAACAGGCTAAGTAACTTTACCGGTAGCGTATTTGGTACAGCAAGTTGGTCTATCCAAGCTCAAACAGCTTCGTTCGTATCACTCGCACAGTCGGCGTCGTATGTATTAAATGCTGTGAGTTCTTCTTATGCAGCAACCGCATCACTATCTAGAACAGCATCATTCGTTTCTACATTAAACCAAGCCGTAGTAATATCCGGATCACTCACCTTAACCGGATCAATTAGCTTTAACAGTAGTAACACTGGAAGTGTGGTGTTGGACATCAATGCCGACACGTTTGAATTGTCTGGGTCGATGTTGATCTCTGGATCAATGGTGATGACCGGAAGTATAGATGTCACCGGAGGGTTTACGGGATCGTTGTTGGGTACGGCTTCATATGCAACACTGTCAAAAACGGCAAGTTTTGTTTTATTGGCCCAAACGGCATCGTATGTAACATTAGCTCAAAGTTCATCGGTGAGTGAGTATAGCAAGACAGCTAGTTTTGTGTTAAATGCTATCAGTGCATCTTATATAACAAATGCGCAAACAGCTTCGTTCGTAACATTAGCACAAACTGCTAGTTTTGTAACACTGGCACAAAGCGCATCTGTATCTGAGTTTAGTAAGACGGCTAGTTATGTACTTAACGCTATTACAGCCAGTTATGTGTCCAATGCCCAAAGTGCTAGTTACGTAACATTGTCTCAAACAGCTTCGTATGTAACAACCGCACAAACGGCAAGTTTTGTTACACTCTCACAAACCGCATCTTATGTGGAATTGGCACAAACCGCCTCATACGTTACACTAGCTCAAACCGCGTCGTATGTTGAGAACGCACAAACAGCTTCACTTGCAGTATCCGCTAGCTTTGCAGCATCAACAATATCTGCATCTTTTGCGACCACTGCACAGTCGGCTTCGCTAGCAACACTTGCACAGACAGCAAGCTTTGTAGCCTTGGCGCAAACTGCTTCCTTTGTAACTTTATCTCAAACTGCAAGTTTTGTAACGCTATCACAAACCGCGTCGTATGTTGAAAACGCACAAACTGCTAGCTTTGTTTCATTAGCCCAAACCGCATCATTTGTAACAACTGCACAAACAGCAAGTTTTGTACAACAAGCGGTTAGTGCAAGTTTTGCAAATAGTTCATCTGTTGCTGTATCAAGTAGTTATGCACTAAATTCTACCAGCGCATCGTTTGCTGTCACTGCTAGCTACGCAAGCAAGGCCGAACTTCCTGTCGGAGTAGTAAGTAGTTCTGCACAGATTAGTAATGGTGGTGGCACAGCACTAACAAGTGCAAACAATATCACTGTTGGACAATTAACTGCGAGTAATGCTAATATAGTTAATCTAACAGTTCAATTTATAACAAGCTCTGTTATCTACAGCAGTGGAAGTAATAAATTTGGTAACCTTGTAACAGACACACAGCAATTTACTGGTAGTGTAGAAATCAGTGGATCATTTAAAATCGCAGGGTCAATGAGTGGCAACCTAACTGGCACAGCTAGTTTCGCTACAACATACGCTGATTCTGGATCTGTAGCTTCACGTTTAACGAATCTAGTGTCAGACAGTGGTTCATTCTCTAGTAGAGTTACAGACCTTGTAACTGATAGTGGATCGTTCTCAACAAGAGTAACAAACTTGGTATCTGACAGTAGTTCATTCTCAACCAGAATTACTACAGACAGTGGTTCATTCTCAACCAGAGTTACCAATTTAGTTTCTGATAGTTCTTCTTTCTCCACAAGAGTATCAAATTTGGTGAATGACAGTGGATCGTTCTCTACACGAGTTACAAATCTAGTTAATGATTCGGGTTCGTTCTCTACACGAGTTACAAATCTAGTATCTGATAGTAGTTCATTTTCGACACGTGTAACTAATCTAGTGTCAGACAGTGGCTCGTTCTCAACGCGTGTAACTAATTTAGTAAATGATAGCGGTTCATTCTCAACAAGAATCACAAATGATAGTAGTTCGTTTTCTACTATAGTAACCAATCTAGTGTCTGACAGCGGTTCATTCTCTACAAGAGTAAGTAATCTTGTAACTGATAGTGGATCGTTCTCAACACGAGTAACAAACTTGGTATCCGATAGCTCTTCATTCTCTACTAGAGTAAGTAATCTAGTTAATGATTCTGGTTCGTTCTCAACAAGAGTTACAAATCTAGTAACCGATAGTAGTTCATTCTCAACGAGAGTATCAAATTTAGTTATTGATAGTAGTTCGTTCTCAACAAGAATTACTACAGACAGTGGTTCATTCTCTACAAGAGTAACCAATCTAGTATCTGATTCTGGTTCATTCTCAACCAGAATTACTACAGACAGTGGTTCATTCTCTACAAGAGTTACAAATTTAGTGTCGGATAGTTCTTCTTTCTCAACACGTGTTACAAATCTTGTAACAGATAGTAGTTCATTCTCTACTAGAGTAACAAATTTAGTGTCTGACAGTGGATCATTTTCAACAAGAATAACCGATCTAGTATTAGACAGTAGTTCATTCTCAAACAGACTGACAAACTTTACTGGTAGTGTATTTGGAACAGCGAGCTGGGCCGTTAATGCTATGACATCTAGCGTTTCAATCTTTGCGCAAACGGCTAGTTATGTGTTGAACGCTATCAGTGCATCTTATATAGCAACTGCACAAACAGCAAGTTATGTTACACTAGCACAAAGTTCTTCCGTTGGCGAATACGCAAAAACGGCTAGTTATGTATCTAATGCTATTACCGCGAGTTATGTGGCTAATGCACAAACTTCTAGTTTTGTACAACAAGCAGTCAGCGCGTCATATTCAAATAATTCAACCAGTGCTTCATATGCAGTAACATCAAGTTATGCATCTACCGCAGGTGCTATTGTTTCAGGTATAAATGTAAGTGTAAACCAACTTACGGCATCAGCAATTCAAGTTACAAACTTGAACGTGGTAACAATCACAAGT
>OFSF01000940.1_pt1 | contig 10616 bp, 9 predicted proteins | sample 1543271 | NCBI WGS metagenome assembly OFSF01 (sample SAMN07774227, study PRJEB24372) | wastewater metagenome | isolation source: Exp Tend VB 100WW | collected 2016-02
TCTTGATGGTGTCGGCACGGCGTTCCGAGAGGTCCTGATTATAAGCTTCGCTGCCGATTGCATCGGTGTGGCCGGCGAGGACGAAGGTCGAGCCCTTCATGCTGGCATCCGACAGCGCCTTGCCGAGCTCCTGCACCGCCTCGGTCGAGCCCTTGGCGATCTCAGCCGAGTTGTAGTCGAAGTGAATCTCCAGATCGATCTTCGGCTTGTTGGCGGCGATATCGGCGATCTCCTGGCGTTCGCCCATTGACAGCGAGCGGGTCTGCCGGTTGCGGACGGTGCTGAGGAAGCTCGCCTCCTTGGCCGAAGCGGCCGGGTCGACCTGCGTGCCGGCGGAGAGGCCGCGGGTGGCCGACTTCGGCTTCAGCGCATTGAGGATCTGGGCGGCCGGAACGGTGTCGCTGCCGGCCAGTGCGACGCCCGCCGTCATCGACAGCGCGGCGCCGATTGTCAAAACAGACAAGAAAAGGGAGCGGGTCATGGTTTTGGTCCTTAAATGTCAGGCCAGCCAATCCGGCTGCTATCGTTTTGATGCCGGGAACCTAGGACGGGTTCAACGTCCGCAATGTGATTTATGTCACATTTGAGTGGGCGGGCCCTGCTGCCATGCAGGGGCGCGCGGCGATGAGGAGGAGGATATGGCCCACGTCAATCGCGTGCTCCGCTCGATCAATGACGAAGATGCCGCGCGCTGCGTCGATATCTTCCTGCGCCCGGACGGCACCCTCGGCTTCGAAGAATATCGGCGTGACGTCGAAGATGGCCGCGGCTGGTTTCCGATCGGCGGTCATGCATCCCGGGTCTTCCCAGAGGAGAGCGCCGCGCTCGCGGCGGCGCTGGCGGACGTTCCCTGGTTGCGGAGAGCCGTTGGATCGCCATAGGCGGCCCGAAGCGCCGCCAGACCTCCGATCATGCACGGCTGATTTCCCTCGCGCGGCTCTCCACAGCGGCGCGAATCTCACTACATTGCCGGAGCAATGCCCCGCGCCGCCGAACCCTTGTCCCTGAACAATGCCGCCGCCCGCCATATCTGGCTACGTGCGCAGCGGCTCGATACGAAGGCACCGTTCGGGGAGGGCGCGTCGGCCGTGGCCGCCGCCGTCGACCATCTCGGCTATGTGCAGATCGATACCATCAACGTGATCGAGCGCTGCCATCACCACATCCTGTTCACCCGGATTCCGGACTACCGCCGCGCCGACCTCAAGCAGGCGCAGAGCCGGGACAAGAGCGTGTTCGAATACTGGACGCACGCGCTGTCCTACGTGCCGTCCAAGGACATCAACATTTTCCTGCCGGCGATGAAGGCGCACAAGCGCGAGGGCCATAAATGGTTCTCGTCGGTAACGCCGGCGGACACCCGCAAGGTGCTGCGGCTGCTGCGCGAGGGTCCGCTGACCATCCGCGACATCGATGACGACGTGCTGACCGAGAAGGAGCATCTCTGGCAGAGCCGGAAACCTTCCAAGCGTGCGCTGCAACTCGCCTTCTATGGCGGCGTGGTAACGATCAGCGAGCGCGCCGGCATGTTGAAGACCTATGAGCTGATGCACAGGCATTTCGGCTGGGACAAGCCGCCGAAGCCGGCGCCGGCCTCGGCTCGGACAGCCTATCTGCTCGATCGCGCGCTGCGCTCACAGGGCGTCGTCAGCCTGGATTCGATTTGTCACCTCGATGCGCCGAGCAAGAAGGCGGTGCGCGGCCTGATCGAGGCGAGGGTGCGCCGCAAGGAGCTGGTCCGGGTTGCGCTCGACGGCGCCGGCAAGCAGGAGCATTGGGCGCGGCCGGAGGTGCTGGAAGCGACCGGCGAGGGCGATCCGTCCCTGGTCCACATCCTCTCTCCGTTCGATCCCCTGATCATCCAGCGCAAGCGCACCGAGCTGTTCTTCGGCTACGGCCACAGGTTCGAGGCCTATGTGCCGAAGGAGAAGCGCCTGTTCGGCTATTTCGCGCTACCGGTGCTGGTCGGCGACGATATCGTGGCGGCCCTCGATCTGAAGACGGACCGGCGGAACAGGAAGCTCCTGATGCAGAAATGGAGCTGGGTCGGCAACGGCAAGAAGCAGGCCTCGCGCAAGGAACTGAAGCGCCGCATCGAGGAGGAGCTCGACCGCTTCGCGCGCTTCCAGCTCGCGGAGTAGGTCCGGGAGCTCTCTATCCGTCATTGCGAACCAAAGCGAAGCAATCCATCGCACCGCAAGATGGTCAGATTGCTTTGTCGCATCAGCGCAAAATTGCCCCGCAATCTTGTCGCGGGCTCCTCGCGATGAGGCCGTGGATAAAGTCCGATCTTCCCGCTTGCACCGCGTGTTGCGACTTTTTGCCATTGCCCAATGCCGGGCCAGCCAATATTCCTCAGGGCAAGCAACAGCCTGGGGGAAACAGATGAGCCAGACCGCAACCGCTGCGCCTGATCGCGGCACCCGCAGCGAGGTCGAGACGTCCACGATCCGCGCGATCTCCTGGCGGCTGATTCCGTTCCTGGTCCTGGCCTACTTCTTCTCCTATCTCGACCGCGTCAATCTCAGCTTCGCGGCGCTCACCATGAATGCCGAGCTGAAGTTCTCGCCCTTGGTATTCTCGTTCGGTGCCGGCATCTTCTTCATCGGCTATTTCGTCTTCGAGGTGCCGAGCAATCTGGCGCTGGAGCGGTTCGGCGCCAGCAAGTGGATCGCCCGCATCATGGTGAGCTGGGGCATCCTCTCGGCGTTGATGGCGGCGGTCTATGACGAGCACAGCTTCTACGCGCTGCGCTTCTTCCTCGGCGTCGCCGAGGCGGGCTTCTTCCCCGGCATCATTCTCTACCTCACCTATTGGTACCCGGCCGAATATCGCGCCCGCTTCCTTGCTGCCTTCGCGATCGCCGTCCCGGTCTCGACCGCGATCGGCGCACCGATCTCCGGCCTGCTGCTCGGGCTCGACGGCGTCATGGGGTTGAAGGGCTGGCAGTGGCTGTTCATCATCGAGGGCGTCCCCTCGGTGCTGCTCGGCATCGTCACCTGGTTCTATCTCACCGACCGGCCCGAGAAGGCCGATTGGCTCTCGGCCGAGCAGAAGGCGTGGCTGAAGGGCAAGCTCGACGCCGAGGTCGCAGCCAAGCAGGCGGCGAAGCACTTCACATTTCTCGAGGCGCTGTCCTCGTCGAAGGTGCTGGCGCTGAGCGCGATCTATTTCGGCTTCGTCGCCTCGCTCTACGGCATGCAGTTCTGGCTGCCGCAGATCGTCAAGGCATTCGGTCTGACCAATGCGCAGACCGGCTTCGTCACCGCGATCCCCTATGCGTTCGGCACCGTCGCGATGATCCTGTGGGCGCGCCGTTCCGACGCCACGCGGGAGCGCGTGTTTCATGTCGGCGCGCCGCTCTTGCTCACCGCACTGGCGCTCGCCGTGTCCAGCTACATCACCGATCCGACCATGACCATGGTCGTGCTGACGGTTGCCGCGATCGGCGTGTTCTGCACCTTTGCGGTGTTCTGGACGCTGCCGACCGCCTGGCTCGCCGGCACCGCGGCCGCCGGCGCGATCGCGCTGATCAACTCGATCGGCAACCTCGCCGGTTTTCTCGGGCCCTACCTGATCGGCTGGGTGAAGGAGACGACCGGCAGCACCTCGACCGGCCTGTTGGTGCTGTCGCTGCTGCCGCTCGCGGCGGGGCTCTTGGTTTTCCTCGGGAGCCACGAGACCAAGACCGAGTTCGTGGAAGCGAAGTAACGGCGCAACGGCTCCTTGGCTGCGTGGGATGGGCAGAGCGAAGCGAAACCCATCAATTATGCGCGGCGAAGATGATGGGTTTCACTGCGTTCTACCTATCCTACAGTCTGTCTCCTGCGCTTAGATCGGATAGCGCCACTTCAGCGCGCGTCGGACGAAGAAGATCGCCACCAGCGTGGCGCCGAGCGCCGCAAGCCACGTCCACTTCAGGGTGCCGCCCTGTGTGAGCGCGTAGTCCTCGGAAAGCGTCAGTGCCACCAGAATGCCGATGAGCCCTACGCCAGACCAATAGAGCGGCGAACGCAGCATTCCAGTCGCGGCATGTTCAGCCGCGCGTTCGCGCGCTCTGCCGACAGACCAGATCAAGAAGCCGGCGTAACCAAGGGCAAAGATCTATGACATCCCCGCAACCTCGCACGCCGGTGCTTCCGGGATCGTGAAGGGCTGAAGCGAAAGTCGCGGTATTGGGCGGAGAAGCCCGATCTCGGCCTTCCACCTCACGAATAGGTTACTACTGACGATTATTGACATTCATCAGTGATAAATCGATACTCTTCATCAGTCGTCAGTCCGATGGAGATTTCAGATGTTCGTTCGTTCCGTTTTGTCGAGCTACTACAGGCTCTTAACCGGAGCGTCGCTGGCTTTCGCGGTGTTCGCGCTGACCGGCTGTAACGAAAAGGCGGCCGAAACCGCCGATCCGGGACGCCCCGTTCTGGTGGCGACCGTCCATTACGAAGCTGAAACCCCTGAGCGCAGCTTTGTCGGCACCATCAAGCCCCGTATCGAAGCCGATATGGGCTTCCGGGTCGCCGGCAAGGTGGCCAAGCGGCTGGTCGAGGTCGGACAGACAGTCGACGTCGACCAGCCCTTGGCCACCCTCGACGAGGTCGACCTGAAGCTGCAGGCGGAGCAGGCGGAGGCCGAATTCCGCGCCGCCACCGGCGTGCTGGCGCAGGCCGCGGCCGCCGAGCAGCGCGCCAAGGACCTGAAGGTCAAGGGCTGGACCACCGATGCGGCGCTCGATTCCGCCAAGGCGGCCGGCGATGAGGCCCGCGCCCGGCTGAACCGCGCCGAGCGTTCGGTCGAGCTGACCAAGAATTCCCTCTCTTATGCAACGCTGGTGGCCGACACCCGGGGTGTCGTCACAGCGACCATGATCGAGCCCGGCCAGGTGGTTGCCGCGGGCCAGGCCTCGATCCGTGTCGCCCGACTTGGCGAGAAGGAAGCCGTCGTCGCGATCCCAGAGACGCTTCTTGCTCGTGCCAGGTCGGGCGTTGCCACGGTGACGCTGTGGTCGGATGCCAAGAAGACCTATGCCGCCAGGCTGCGCGAGGTGGCGCCGCAGGCCGATCCCGCCACCCGCACCTATCTCGCGAAATTCTCCCTGCCCGATGCCGACGAGGCCGTATCGCTCGGCATGACCGCGACACTGACGCTGGCCGACAAGGCGAGCGAGCGGGTGGCCAAGCTGCCGCTGTCGGCGCTGTACAGCCAGGGCGGCGATCCCTCGCTCTACATCGTCGACGACAAGGGCGAGGTCGCGCTGAAGCCGGTCAAGGTGAAGGCCTATGAGAGCAACAACGTCGTGATCTCCGGCGGCGTCGACGACGGCGCCAAGGTGGTCGCCCTCGGTGTGCAGAAACTCGATCCGAGCCAGAAGGTGCGGGTCGTGTCGTCGCTGTCGTTCTGATCCTCGCAATATCAGCAGAAACGGTTCTGGGACCTGGTCTAGAACTTGGAGAGTTCGATGAAGCGCTTCAACCTTTCGGCCTGGGCGGTCAGCCATCCGACGCTGGTGCTGTTCCTGATGATCATCCTCGGCGTCGCCGGCTTCTTCTCCTATGAGAAGCTCGGCCGCGCCGAAGACCCGTTCTTCACCGTCAAGGTGGTGAACGTCTCGGTGATGTGGCCGGGCGCGACCTCGCAGGAAATGCAGATGCAGGTCGCCGATCCGATCGAGAAGAAGCTGCAGGAGCTGCCGTTCTTCGACAAGGTGCAGACCTATTCCAAGCCGGGCTTCACCGCGATGCAGGTCTCCTTCAAGGATTCGACCTCGCCGAAGGACGTGCCCTATCTCTTCTATCTCTTGCGCAAGAAGCTGGTCGACGTGCAGGGCGAACTGCCCTCCGGCATTCTCGGTCCGGTCGTCAACGACGAATTCTCCGACGTCGATTCGATCCTCTATATGATGACCGGCGACGGCGCCGATTATGCGCAGCTCAAGAAGGTCGCGGAAGGTTTTCGCCAGCGCCTGCTGAAGGTGCCTGGTGTCACCAAGATCGATCTCTACGGCGTCCAGGACGAGCGCATCTTCGTCGAGTTCTCGCATGCCAAGCTCGCGACGCTCGGCATCACCCCGCAGGCGCTGTTCGATTCGCTCGCCAAGCAGAACAACGTCACGCCGGCGGGCACCGTCGAGACCTCGTCGCAGCGCGTGCCGCTGCGCGTCACCGGCGCGCTCGACGGCGTCAAGGCGGTGGCCGAGACGCCGGTCGAGAGCAACGGCCGCGTGTTCCGGCTCGGCGATATCGCGACCGTCTCGCACGGCTATGTCGATCCGCCGACCTTCAAGGTCCATCAGGAGGGCAAGCCCGCGCTCGGCATCGGCGTCGTCACCGCCAAGGGCGCCAACATCCTCGAGCTCGGCAAGGAGGTGCAGCAGGCGACCTCCGAGTTCATGAAGGCGGTGCCGCAGGGCATCGACATCCAGCAGATCGCCGATCAGCCCAAGGTGGTCGAGCATGCCGTCGGCGAGTTCGTGCACTCCTTCGTCGAGGCGCTCGCGATCGTGCTGTTCGTCTCCTTTGTCGCGCTCGGCTGGCGCACCGGAATCGTGGTGGCGCTGTCGGTGCCGCTGGTGCTCGGCATCGTCTTCATCGTGATGAACGCGATGTCGCTCGATCTGCACCGCATCACGCTCGGCGCGCTGATCATCGCGCTCGGCCTTCTGGTCGACGACGCCATCATCGCGGTCGAGATGATGGTGGTGAAAATGGAACAGGGCTGGGACCGCATGAAGGCGGCGTCCTTTGCCTGGGAATCTACTGCGTTTCCGATGCTCACGGGAACGCTGGTCACAGCCGCTGGCTTCCTCCCCATCGGCTTTGCCAATTCGGCGGTCGGCGAATATGCCGGCGGCATCTTCTGGATCGTGGCGATCGCGCTGGTGGCATCCTGGTTCGTCGCGGTGATCTTCACGCCCTATATCGGCGTCAAGCTGCTGCCGAACATCAAGGTGCACCAGAACCACGATCCGCACGCGATCTACGAGACGCGGATGTATCGTGGCCTGCGCAGCGTCGTGCAGTGGTGCGTCGATCACCGCATCAAGGTGGTGGCGGCGACCGTCGGCGTGTTCGTTGCCGCGATCATAGGCTTCGGCCACGTCCAGCAGCAGTTCTTCCCGCTGTCGGAGCGGCCCGAGCTGTTCCTGCAGCTCCGCCTGCCCGAGGGCACGGCCTTCAACGTCACCGAGAAGGCGGTGAAGCAGGCCGAGGGGCTCTTGAAGGGCGATGACGACATTGCGACCTACACCGCCTATGTCGGCCAGGGCTCGCCGCGCTTCTGGCTCGGCCTCAACCCGCAGCTGCCGAACGAGGCGTTCGCCGAGATCGTGATCCTCGCCAAGAACGTCGAGGCGCGCGAGCGCATCAAGGCCAAGATCGAGCAGGCCGCCGCCGACGGCGCGCTGAACGAGGCGCGGGTCCGGGTTGACCGCTTCAACTTCGGTCCGCCGGTCGGCTTCCCGGTCCAGTTCCGCGTGATCGGGCCCGACGCCAACAAGGTGCGCGACATCGCCTACCAGGTCCGCGAGGTCATGCGGCAGAACAAGAACGTCAAGGATGTCCAGCTCGACTGGAACGAGCAGTCGCCCTATCTGAAGCTCGCCGTCGACCAGGACCGGGCGCGCGCGCTCGGCCTGACCCCGCAGGACGTCTCGCAGGCGCTGGCGATGCTGATCTCGGGCGCGCCGGTCACCACGATCCGCGACGGCATCGAGAAGGTCGGTGTGGTCGCTCGCGCGGTGCCGTCCGAGCGGCTCGATCTCGGCCGCGTTGGCGATCTCACCATCACGTCACGCAATGGCGTGGCGGTCCCGCTGCAGCAAATCGCAAAGATCGAATATGCGCATGAGGAGCCGATCCTGTGGCGGCGCAACCGCGACATGGCGATCACGGTGCGCTCCGACGTCGTCGACGGCGTGCAGGCGCCTGATGTCACCAACCAGATCGCGCCGAAGCTCAGGGATATCCAGGCTCATCTCGAGCCGGCCTACCGGATCGAGCCGGGCGGGGCGTTCGAGGAATCCGCCAAGGGCAATGCGTCGATCTTCATCCTGTTCCCCGTGATGGTGATGGTGATGCTGACGCTGCTCATGATCCAGCTGCAGAGCTTCTCGCGCCTGACCTTGGTGTTCCTGACCGCGCCGCTCGGCATCGTCGGCGCCTCACTCGGGCTCAACGTCGCCAACCAGCCGTTCGGCTTCGTGGCGCTGCTCGGCCTGATCGCGCTCGCCGGCATGATCATGCGCAACACCGTGATCCTGGTCGATCAGATCGAGAGCGACGTGGCGTCCGGCCTGACCCGCCGCGAGGCGATCGTCGAGGCCACCGTCCGGCGCGCCCGGCCGGTGGTGCTGACCGCGCTGGCCGCGATCCTGGCCATGATCCCGCTGTCGCGCTCGGCGTTCTGGGGCCCGATGGCGATCACCATCATGGGCGGTTTGTTTGTTGCGACTTTCCTGACCTTGCTGTATCTGCCGGGTCTTTACGCCCTCTGGTTCCGCAAGACCCTCGAGGAGAGCGGCCCCGAGCAGATCAATACTGCGCCGCAACATGCCGGCAATGCGCAACACGCATTTCCACTTGCTGAAGCGGCTGAATAATTGAAGATTGAGCAGCAGGCCAACATGACGCTGATCCAGGAACATAGCGAAACCGACACCCGCGAGCGGATTCTCGTGGTGGCGGAGCGCTTGTTCCGGCAGATCGGCTACCAGAAGACCACGGTCGCCGACATTGCCAAAGAGCTGCGGATGAGCCCCGCCAACGTGTATCGGTTCTTCGATTCGAAGAAATCGATCCACGAGGGCGTGGCGCGCGGCCTGATGGGCGAGGTCGAGGTCGAGGCGCAGCGCATCGCGCGCTCGGAAGGTCCGGCGGCGATGCGCCTGCGCCAGATGATGACGACCATCAATCGGATGAACACCGAGCGCTATGTCGGCGATTCCAAACTGCACGAGATGGTCGAGATCGCGATGCAGGAGGACTGGGAGGTCTGCGTCGCCCATATGGAGCTGATCGGCCAGATCATCGGCGAGGTGATCGCGCAAGGCGTGGCCTCGGGCGAATTCGAGGTCGAGGACCTCGAGGTCGCCGCGCTGTGCGCCTGCACGGCGATGATGCGGTTCTTCCACCCGCAGATGATCGCCCAATGCGCCACCAAGCCGGGCCCGACCATCGACCAGATGATCGATTTCGTCGTCGCCGGCCTGTCGCCGCGCGCCCGCGCCCATTGAGCGCCAGGGCTGACGTTTTCGTCAGTTGACTTCCTTGTCATTCCGGGGCGATGCGTAAGCATCGAACCCGGAATCTCGAGATTCCGGGTCTGGTGCTCGCGCACCATCCCGGAATGACGAGGGCGCACCCGTGACCGAGAAAGACCTGCATTTCTACGAGCCGAAGAACGGCCACGGCCTGAAGCACGATCCGTTCAACGCCATCGTGGCGCCGCGGCCGATCGGCTGGATCTCCTCGCGCGACAAGGGCGGCAACGTCAATCTCGCGCCCTACAGCTTCTTCAACGCCTTCTGCTATGCGCCGCCGATCATCGGCTTCTCCTCCACCAACTGGAAGGACAGCGTCGCCAACATCCAGGACACCGGCGAGTTCGTCTGGAACCTGGCGACGATGGATCTCGCCAAGCACATGAACGCGACCGCGGCGCATGTCGCGCGCGATGTCGACGAGTTCAAGCTCGCCGGCCTGACGCAGGTACCCGGCAAGCTCGTCAACGTCCCGCGCGTCGCCGAAAGCCCGGTGTCGTTCGAATGCAAGGTCAGCCAGATCATCCAGCTCCAGGGCGCCGACGGCAAGAAGGCCGAGGCCTGGCTGACGCTCGGCGAGGTCGTCGCCGTCCACATCGACAAGGCCTTCATCAAGGACGGCGTCTACCAGACCGGTCTCGCGCACCCGATCGTCCGCGCCGGCCGGCGAGGCGACTATTTCGAGATCAAACCGGAAAACATGTTCGAGATGGTACGGCCGGATTAGACCGGCCGGCCTCGTAGCCTAGCCCCCCCTCCCGGAACTGCCACCACGCCTATCGCCACCTGCTTCGAGGCGATGAGATTGGGTAGTTCATCAATATGGCCCACCCGCAGACTGCCAATCAGCGAACCAACTTTGGCTTCGTCAATGTCCACGAGTCCGACGATTGGGTAACTCCGTCGCCCGAACCCGCCCGAACCAATGAGGGCCTGACCCAAATTGCCTGCACCGACGATGACGACTGGCCATTCGTGGTCAACCCCAAGTTCTCGTTGAATCTGAAAAATCAAGAAGGAAACCTCGTACCCAACCCCACGAGTCCCATAACTGCCGAGGTAACTGAGATCTTTACGGACCTTGGCAGCGTTAATACCGCCCATTTCGGCGATTTTCTCCGAGGACACGCCGACTACCCCCGACTCTGCCAACTCAAGCAGAATCCGCAAATACATCGGAAGCCGAGAAATCGTGGCTTCTGCGATTTTGCGACGAGAACGATCTGACATATAAAAACGCTACGCCCGATAGTTCGTGAGCGAGAAGTCCCACAGCGTGACACAGACCCGCGCCAATGGTCATCGGTCACCGCTGTTACTCGGCCTCCTTGGCTCTAACCTCGCATCGTGACGTTGA
>OFSF01000948.1_pt1 | contig 10559 bp, 11 predicted proteins | sample 1543271 | NCBI WGS metagenome assembly OFSF01 (sample SAMN07774227, study PRJEB24372) | wastewater metagenome | isolation source: Exp Tend VB 100WW | collected 2016-02
CGTGGCAGAACTGGATCTTCCAGCGCCCCAACGCCGTCGGCGAAAAGGGCGCGCTGAAGGTCTACGGCAAGGGCGACAAGGCCGCCTTCGACTGGAACCGCGTCTGAACCGGCACGACTCTCGGAACGTACTTCGAAACGACTTCAAGGAACCGACATGAGCAGCATCGACTACAGCCAGAAGATCCCCAACAACGTCAACCTGAGCGAAGACCGCACCCTGCAGCGCGCGCTGGAGCAGTGGCAGCCGAACTTCATCAACTGGTGGGACGACATCGGCCCGGAAGGCTCGACCAACAGCGAGGTCTACCTGCGCACCGCCGTCAGCGTCGACCCGCAGGGCTGGGCGCAGTTCGGCCACGTCAAGATGCGCGACTACCGCTGGGGCATCTTCCTGAACCCCGGTGAGACCGACCGCACCATCCACTTCGGCGACCACAAGGGCGAGAAGGCCTGGCAGGACGTGCCCGGCGAGTACCGCGCCAACCTGCGCCGCATCATCGTCACGCAGGGCGACACCGAGCCGGCCTCGGTCGAGCAGCAGCGCCACCTCGGCCTGACCGCGCCGAGCATGTACGACCTGCGCAACCTGTACCAGATCAACGTCGAGGAAGGCCGCCACCTGTGGGCGATGGTCTACCTGCTGCACAAGCACTTCGGCCGCGACGGCCGCGAAGAAGCCGAGGCGCTGCTGGAGCGCCGCTCGGGCGACGAGAACAACCCGCGCATCCTGGGTGCCTTCAATGAAGCGACGCCGGACTGGCTGTCCTTCTTCATGTTCACCTACTTCACCGACCGCGACGGCAAGTTCCAGCTCTGCGCCCTGGCCGAGTCCGCCTTCGACCCGCTGGCCCGCACGACCAAGTTCATGCTGACCGAGGAAGCGCACCACATGTTCGTGGGCGAGTCCGGCATCAGCCGCGTCCTCAACCGCACGGCGCAGGTGATGAACGAGCTGAAGACCGACGACGTGGGCAAGCTGCGCGCCGCCGGCGTGATCGACCTGCCGACCATCCAGCGCTACATCAACTTCCACTACAGCGTCACCATCGACCTGTTCGGCGCCGACGAGTCGAGCAACGCCGCGACCTTCTACAGCACCGGTCTGAAGGGCCGCTACGAAGAAGGCAAGCGCGTCGACGACCACCAGTTGCGCGGCCAGACCTACAAGGTGCTGGAAGTGCGCGGCGGGCAGCTCGTCGAGAAGGAAGTCCCGATGCTCAACGCGCTCAACGAAGTGCTGCGCGACGACTACATCAAGGACTCGATGGCCGGCGTCGGCCGCTGGAACAAGGTGCTGGAGAAGGCCGGCATCCCGACCCGCCTGACCGTGCCGCACAAGGCTTTCCACCGCAACATCGGCTCGCTGTCGGGCGTGAAGGTCGCGCCGGACGGCCGCGTGGTGTCGGACGCCGAGTGGAATGCCATGGTCGACCAGTGGCTGCCCTCGGGCGGTGACCGGGCGTTTGTCGCCAGCCTGATGGGCCGTGTCGTGGACCAGGGCAAGTTCGCCAACTGGATCGCCCCGCCGGTCATGGGCATCAACCGCCAGCCCGTGGACTTCGACTACGTGCGTTTCAACTGATGCGCTGATCCGCATGTTGCCTTGATACTCGACAAGGGGCCTGCGGGCCCCTTCTTCACGCACTGGAACTGGAGACTGTCCATGGACATGGCCGACACCGCCGTCATTCGCCAGCACCTGATCGATCCCGAGATCTGCATCCGCTGCAACACCTGCGAGGCGATCTGCCCGGTGGGCGCGATCACGCACGATGACCGCAATTACGTGGTCGATGCGGGCAAATGCAACCTGTGCATGGACTGCATCTCGCCATGCCCGACCGGCTCGATCGACAACTGGCGCATGATGCCGCGCGTGCTGGCCTACACCCCCGAGGTGCAGCTGGAGTGGGACGAGCTGCCCGCCGAACTGACGCCCGAGCAGCTGGCCGAGGCGGGGGTGGCGGATGGCGCCGCGCCCGACATCGAACCCGCGCCGGTGTCGCTGCCCGCCGCGGCCGATGGCGAGACCACATTCAACAGCGCGCAGTACGGCGCCACGCTCCCCCCCTGGTCCGCCGCGCACCCGTACACCAACCTCTACGGCCCGAAAGCCGCCGAGAAGACCATCACCGCCACGGTGGTCGGCAATGTGCGCGTCACCGAGGTCGGCCAGCACGCCGGCAGCGACTACGACACGCACCACGTCGTGCTCGACTTCGGCACGATGCCCTTCCCGGTGCTCGAAGGCCAGTCGATCGGCATCGTCCCGCCCGGCGTGGACGACAAGGGCCGCGCCCACCACGCCCGCCAGTACTCGATCGCCAGCCCGCGCAACGGCGAGCGCCCCGGCTACAACAACGTCTCGCTGACCATCAAGCGCGTGCTGGAGGACCACCAGGGCCGCCCGGTGCGCGGCGTGGGCTCGAACTACATGTGCGACCTGCAGGTCGGCGACAAGGTGCAGGTGATCGGCCCCTTCGGCACCAGCTTCCTGATGCCGAACCACCCGAAGTCGCACATCGTCATGATCTGCACCGGCACCGGCTCCGCCCCGATGCGCGCGATGACCGAATGGCGCCGCCGGCTGCGCAGCTCGGGCAAGTTCGAGGGCGGCAAGCTGATGCTGTTCTTCGGCGCCCGCACCCAGGCCGAGCTGCCGTACTTCGGCCCGCTGCAGACGCTGCCCAAGGACTTCATCGACATCAACTTCACCTTCTCGCGTGAAGCCGGCAAGCCCAAGCGCTATGTGCAGGACGCGATGCGCGAGCGGGCTGCGGACCTGGCACCGCTGCTGAGCGATCCGAACGCCTACTTCTACGTCTGCGGGCTGAAGGCGATGGAGGAGGGCGTCGTGCTGGCGCTGCGCGATCTGGCGACGCAGGCGGGGCTGAATTGGGACACGGTCGGCGCGGCGCTCAAGGCGCAGGGGCGCTTGCACCTGGAAACCTACTGATCCGCCGAGCCGCTAGAGGCTGGAGATGCGGCAAATCCCGTATTGATTGTCCGACCGATCGGTCGACAATACGCTCTTTCTGGTTCCGCTCCGCGCTCCGACATGCACTCCATGGCTCCCCCGGACTATGTCCAATGGCTCCAGTCGCTCAAGGAGCAGATCCGCACGGCCCGCATCAAGGCGAGCCTCGCGGTCAACAGCGAGCTGATTCGCCTGTACTGGCGGATCGGCACTGAAATCCTGGGGCGCAAATCGGCGCAGGGTTGGGGCACGAAGGTCAATGACCAGTTGGCGAAGGATCTGCGCGCTGAGTTCCCGGACATGAAAGGTCTCTCGCCTCGAAACCTTGTCTACATGCAGACCTTCGCCAATGCCTGGTCGGGGGATGAAGTCACGCAACAGGCCATTGCGCAATTGCCTTGGGGCCACCACTGCACGCTGCTGGACAAGTTGAAAGACCGTCCCGTCCGCGAGTGGTACATCAAGAAGACCACGGAGCATGGCTGGAGCCGCTCGATCCTGGAGATGCAGATCGAGTCCCAGGCCCACCGACGGTTCGGCGCTGCACAGACCAACTTCGAGCGCACGCTCCCCGCGCCGCAATCGGACCTGGCCCGCGACCTGCTCAAGGATCCCTACGCCTTCGACTTTCTCGGACTCACGGACGCCGCCAATGAGCGCGCCATCGAAAAGGGACTGATCCAGCACCTGCGGGATTTCCTGATCGAGCTGGGCGTCGGCTTCGCGTTCGTGGGCAGTCAGTACAAGCTCGACATCGAGGGCGACGAGTTCTACATCGATCTGCTCTTCTACCACCTCAAGCTGCACTGCTACGTCGTCATCGAACTCAAGAACACCGAGTTCAAGTTCGAGTACACCGGCCAGCTCAATGGCTACCTCGCGGCGGTGGACGATCTCGTGCGCGACCCCGCGCACGATGCCCCGACCATCGGACTCATCCTCTGCAAGAGCAAGAAGCAGACGATGGTCGAGTACGCCCTGCGGGGTGTGCAGACGCCGATGGGGGTATCGACCTACCGCACCGCGCTGCCGGACGCCGTGGCGCAGGCGTTGCCGAGCATCGAGGTACTGGCCGCAGAGATCGAGCGGCTGCCGGACATCGGCGGTGATGCCGAATAACCACCGATCGACTGACTGACCACAAGGAATTTGTGTGACCACCCTGTCCATCACCTCCCGCCAACCCGGCGTCGCCCAGGTCACGATGGCCCGCCCGGCCGTGTTCAACGCCTTCGACGAGCAGATGATCGCCGAGCTGGACGCCGCCTTCACCCAGCTCGCCGCCGATGACAGCGTGCGCGTGATCGTGCTGGCCGGCGAGGGCAAGCACTTCAGCGCCGGCGCCGACCTGCAGTGGATGCAGCGCGCCAGCACCGCCTCGGTCGAGTGGAACGTCGCCGATGCGCGCAAGTTCGCCGGGATGCTGGCGCGCATCGAGGCCTGCCCGAAGCCGACGGTGGCGCGGGTGCAGGGCGCGGCACTCGGCGGTGGCGTGGGGCTGGCGTGCGCGTGCGACATCGCCATCGCGGCCGACAACGCCAGCTTCTCGGTCAGCGAGGCCAAGTTCGGCATCCTGCCCTCGGTCATCGGCCCGTATGTCACCAACGCGGTCGGCAAGCGCCATGCCAAACGGCTGGCGTTGACGACGACGCGCATCGCCGCCCCCGAGGCGCTGGCGATCGGGCTGGTGCAGCAGGTCGTCACGCTCGACGGGCTGGACACCGCGGTCGATGCGACCGTGAAGGAGCTGCTCGCCGGCGGCCCGGACGCGCAGCGCGAGATCAAGACGCTGTTCGGCCAATTGGAGGTCGGCCCGATCACGCCCGAGGTGCGCGAACTCACCGCGCAGACCATCGCCCGCGTGCGCGGCACCGACGAGGCCCGCGAAGGCTTTGCTGCATTCCTGGGCAAGCGGCCCGCCAACTGGATTCCCCAATGACGACCACGACCACGACGATCACCTCGATTCCTCCTTTGAACCTCGCGCCGATGCTGGTCATCGGCGCCGGCATCATGGGCGCCGGCATCGCCCAGGTGGCGGCGCAGGCCGGCCATCCGGTGCTGCTGCACGACGCCCGCGAAGGCGCCGCCGCCGAAGCAAAAGCCAAGCTCGCCAAGAGCCTCGACGCGCTCGTCGCCAAGGGCAAGCTGACGGCCGACGCGGTCGCGCAGACGCTGGCGCGCATCACGCCCGTCACGGCGATCGAGGAAGCGGCGCCGGTGCGGCTGGTGGTCGAGGCCATCGTCGAGAAGCTCGATGTGAAGCGCGCGCTGTTCAAGCAGTTGGAAGGCATCGTCGCCACCGACTGCGTGCTGGCGACCAACACCTCGTCGATCTCGGTCACCGCCATCGCCAACGGGCTGGCGCATCCCGAGCGGCTGGTCGGCATGCACTTCTTCAACCCGGTGCCGCTGATGAAGCTGGTCGAGGTCGTCAGCGGCCTGCAGACCGCGCCGGCTGTCGCCGAAGCGATCTTCGAGCTGTCGAAGGCCTGGGGCAAGACGCCGGTCCACGCCAAGTCCACACCTGGCTTCATCGTCAACCGCATCGCGCGGCCGTATTACGCCGAGACGCTGGCGCTGCTGCTTGAACAGGCCGCCACGCCCGCGGTGCTGGACGCCTGCCTGCGCGCGGCGGGCTTCCGCATGGGCCCGTGCGAGCTGATGGACCTGATCGGCCACGACACCAACTTCTCGGTGACGCAGTCGGTCTACGAGGCGAACTTCTACGACAAGCGTTTCGTGCCCTCGCTGGTGCAGCGCGAGATGGTCGATGGCGGCTTGTTCGGTCGCAAGACCGGGCGCGGTTTCTACGTCTACCCGAACGACGGCGCCGCGCTGCCGGTGGCCGTGCACGAGGCACCGAACACCGCAGGCGAAGTCACGGTGCACGGCACCGGCCCGATCGCCGATGCGCTGGAGCAGGCCGCCACCGCGGCGCTCTCGGCGCAAGGCTGGGGACCGGCGCGGGTGACCGACAGCGGCTGGACCGGCCTGGAGATCGACGGCGCCCGCCTGATGCTGACCGACGGCCGCTGCGCCGCGCAGGTCGCAGCCGACACCGGCTGCCGGGATGTCGCGGTGTTCGACCGGCCGGTGGTGCTGCCGGTGGCGGCGGGCACGGCGCTGGCGTATGCGGTGGCCGGCGGGGCGTCGGCGGCGTGGCGCGGGCAGGCCGCGGCGTGGCTGGCGGCCCTCGGCTTCGCGCCGCTGCCGCTGGCGGATTCGCCGGGGCTGGTCGTCGCGCGCACGGTGGCGATGCTCATCAACGAGGCGGCGGACGCGGTGCTGCAGGGCGTGTGTTCGACCGCCGGCGCCGACGCGGCGATGAAGCTGGGCGTCAACTACCCGGCTGGGCCGTTCGAGTGGTTCTCGCGCTGGAGCGCGGCCGAGGTGATCGCGCTGCTGGACGCGCTGGACGCGCACTACCGCGGCGAACGCTACCGCGTCAGCCCCTGGCTGCGCCGTGCCATCTGAGGACAGGACGCCATGAAATTCGCCGAGTTCTTCCCAGGCCAGGTCATCGAAGCCGGCCCGTACCACGTCACCGAGGCCGAGGTGCTGCAGTTCGCCGGTGCCTACGACCCGCAGTGGTTCCACACCGATCCGGATGCGGCGGCGCAAGGCCCGTTCGGCGGCCTGATCGCCAGTGGCTGGCACACCTGCGGCATCGCGATGCGGCTGGTGGCGGACGCGGCGCTGGCTGGCTCGGAGTCGTTTGCCTCGCCGGGGCTGGCTTATCTGAAGTGGAAGCATCCGGTGCGTCCGGGTGATGCCCTGCGCGTGCGCGCCACGGTGCTGGAGACGCGCCGCTCGGCGAGCCAGCCGCACCTGGGCATCCTGCGCTGGCGCTGGCAGCTCTTCAACCAGGCGCAGAACCCGTCGGTCGAGGTGCTCGACCTCGAAGCGACCAGCCTGTTCGACCTCAACCGCACCTGACCCACTCCCACCTGATCCGGACCCCGCCATGACCCACGCCTACATCTGCGACGCCATCCGCACCCCCTTCGGCCGCTACGGCGGCGCCTTGTCGAGCGTGCGCGCCGACGACCTCGGCGCGGTGCCGATCCGCGCGCTGATGGCACGCAACCCGAACGTCGACTGGGCCGCGGTGACCGACGTGCTCTACGGCTGCGCCAACCAGGCCGGCGAGGACAACCGCAACGTGGCGCGCATGTCGGCGCTGCTGGCGGGGTTGCCGATGGAGGTGCCGGGGGCGACGATCAACCGGCTGTGCGGCTCGGGCATGGACGCGGTCGGCTCAGCGGCGCGGGCGATCCGGGCGGGTGAAGCGGGCCTGATGATCGCCGGCGGCGTGGAGAGCATGAGCCGCGCCCCGTTTGTCATGCCCAAGGCCGAATCCGCCTTCAGCCGCAACAATGCGGTCTATGACACCACGATTGGTTGGCGTTTCATCAACAAGCTGATGAAGGCGCAGTACGGCGTGGACTCGATGCCGGAGACGGCCGAGAACGTCGCCACCGACTTCAAGATCGAGCGCGAGGCGCAGGACCGCATGGCGCTGCGCTCGCAGCAGAACGCGGTGAAGGCGCAGCAAGCCGGCGTCTTCGACAGCGAAATCACGCCGGTCAGCATCGCGCAGAAGAAGGGCGATCCGGTGCTGGTCACCAAGGACGAGCACCCGCGCGACACCAGCCTGGAATCGCTGGCCAAGCTCAAGGGCGTGGTGCGCCCGGACGGCACGGTGACGGCGGGCAATGCGTCAGGCGTGAACGACGGATCGTGCGCGTTGCTGCTGGCCAACGAAGGCAGCGCCGCCCGCTACGGCCTGACGCCGCGTGCCCGTGTGGTCGGCATGGCCACCGCTGGGCTGGCCCCGCGCATCATGGGCTTCGGTCCGGCGCCCGCGACCCGCAAGGTGCTGGCCCTGACCGGCCTGACGCTCGACCAGATGGACGTGATCGAGCTGAACGAGGCCTTCGCGGCGCAGGGGCTGGCGGTGCTGCGCGACCTGGGGCTGGCGGACGACGACGCGCGGGTGAATCCGAACGGCGGCGCGATCGCGCTGGGGCATCCGCTGGGGGCGAGCGGGGCGCGGCTGGTGACGACGGCGGTGAACCAGCTGCACCGCATCCAGGGGCGCTATGCGCTGTGCACGATGTGCATCGGGGTGGGGCAGGGGATTGCGCTGATCGTCGAGCGGGTCTGAGCTGCTGCCCGCCGCCGCGTCAATAGTGCGGCGGCAACTCGTCCCGCAAACTGCGGAACGCCGGCCCGCCACTGTCCGCCCCGCTCTGCTGGCGTAACTGGCTGACCTCGCGGGCGAGCGCATCGAGCTGCTGTTGCTGGCGGATGATGATGGCGTTGAGCTGATCGACCAGGTCTTCAGTGAAGCTGGACTTGATTTCCAGATCGATCAGACGCTGAACCACGTCGTGGTCCAGGGAGTGGGGCTGCGGCTGCGGATGTTCCATGCCGCCATTGGACGACAGATCCGCCGCTTCAGATCACATCACTTTTTGCGGCGCACCGGAGGCGCCGCTGCGGTGATCGTCGGGGCTGCGGCACCGGCTGGCAGGGGCTTGGGCTGCACCTTCTTGGGCTTCTTGACCTCCTTGTTGCCGTTCTGACTTTTCGACATGGCAGTTCCTTGTGGGGTGGAGGTGCGGACCAGTATGGACCTGATCGGCGCTGTGGTTCAGCTTTCCGGGATATTGGCCGAAGAGCTGTCCATGCTGCCCCTCTTGCTCCACTGTCGGCCGCGCGCTGTGCTGGCGCTCGCCCTGCTCACGGCCACCGTGCAGGCGGCCATGCCCATTCCGGCCGATGCACCGGTCCTCATCCCCGCCGACCACGGCGCGCAGATCCTCGATCCGCACACCGGGCTGGCGTGGTCGCGCTGCGTGGAGGGCATGCACTGGAACGGCAAGACCTGCGTCGGCCAGCCGGTGCGCGTCGGCCATGCGCAGGCACTGGCGCTGGCGGCGGCGCGCAAGGACGTCGACGGACTGGCCTGGCGACTGCCGCGGGTCACCGAGCTGGAGCGGCTGCTGCACCGGGCGGGGTCGACGCCCGGGCTGGACCCGGTGCTGTTTCCCGCCGCTCCCGCCGAGGGCCACTGGGCGATGACGGCCAGCGTCGACCTGAGCCTGAAGCCGGTCAACCCGTACAACTACGCCAACATCCAGCGCGGCCGCACCGACGAGAACACCACCCAGCTGTCGTTTCTCCACGGCTGGACGGTGAACACCACGACGGGTGAGGCGCGCGGCGACGTGCTCAAGCGCACCGAGCTGCCGGTGCGGCTGGTCTGGTCGCTGCAGAACTGACATCATCACGGCGTCACAAGGAGCCGTTTTCGATGAGCCTCTACGCCTTCCCGCCCGAACCCCAGGTGGCCGTTCCGGTCGCCGGCCGCGACACGCTGTTCCCGGTGCGTCGCCTCTACTGTGTCGGCCGCAACTACGCCGCACACGCCCGCGAGATGGGCTTCGACCCGGACCGCGAGCCGCCGTTCTTCTTCTGCAAGCCCGACAACAGCATCGTCGTCGCGCCGCCGGGGCAGACGGTCGAGTTCCCCTACCCGCCGCAGTCCACCAACGTCCACCACGAGATCGAGCTGGTGGTGGCGATCGGGCAGGGCGGGCGCGACATCCCGGTCGATCAGGCGCTGGACCATGTGTTCGGCTACGCGGTCGGGCTGGACATGACCCGGCGCGACCTGCAGTTCAAGATGCGCGACAAGGGCCGCCCGTGGGAACTCGGCAAGGCCTTCGACCACTCGGCGCCGATCGGGCTGATCCATGCCGCCGAGGACATCGGCCACCCGGCGTCGGCCGCGGTCTGGCTGCAGATCGATGGCGTTGACCGCCAGCGCAGCGACATCAACGCGCTGATCTGGTCGGTGCCCGAGGTGATCGCCAACCTCTCGACCTACTTCGCGCTGCAGCCCGGCGACCTGATCTACACCGGCACGCCCGAAGGTGTCGGCCCGGTCGAGCGGGGGCAGGTGATGCGGGGTGGCATCGACGGGCTGGGCGAGATCAGCGTGCGCGTGGTCTGAGTCCGGGTCGGGCTCGGAGGTCCGAAGTCGATCAGAACCGCGTCTCCGCCCCCGGCGTGCGCATGCGCTGGTAGATCTCGCGGGCATGCTGCACCCAGCCGTGGGTGGTCCAGCGGTGGTAGAGGATGCTGCCGCGGATCCATTCATCCGCGGCATAGGCGATGAAGATGCCCGGCAACCCGAAATACCGGCTCATCACGACCGAGCCCACCCCGAGCACCAGGATCAGCGACGCCATGCTCGCTGCCACCGGGTAGACCACGTCGCCCGTCGAGCGCAGTGCGCCCAGCACGACGATGTTGGCCACCCGCCCGGTCTCCAGCGCGAAGGCGATCCACAGCAGGGTCTGTGCGGCGTCGATGATCTCCTGGTCGCGCGTGAAGGCCCGCATCAGCCACGGAGCGCTTGCCGCCGCCAGCAGCGCGAGGGCGCCCGAGGCCAGCATCCCGTTGCGCAGGCCCTTGCGCACGAGCTGGTGTGCGGTGCGGAACTCGCCCGCGCCGACGAGGTGGCCGACCATGATCTCGCAGGCCCAGCCGATCGACAGGCTCACCAG
>OFSF01000949.1_pt1 | contig 10546 bp, 7 predicted proteins | sample 1543271 | NCBI WGS metagenome assembly OFSF01 (sample SAMN07774227, study PRJEB24372) | wastewater metagenome | isolation source: Exp Tend VB 100WW | collected 2016-02
TTGTCGCGTACGGACAGGTAGGGCAGCAGGTTGAACTGCTGGAAGATGTAGCCGACGTGGTCCGCACGCTGGCGGTCGCGGCGGCTGGCGGACAACGCGCGCCAGTCCTGGCCGAGCAGGCTCGCCGTGCCGTGGTCCGCCACCAGCACGCCGGCCAGCAGCGACAGCAGCGTGCTCTTGCCGCAGCCGCTCGGCCCGCGCAGGAACAGCGCCTCGCCGGGCGCCACGTCGAAGGCGGCGATGTCGAGCTGGTCACGCGCGCTGCCCGGCCAGCGGTAGCGCAGGTCGCGCAGACTCAGCAGCGGCGCGGTCGCCCCGGCCGACATCAGCGGCCCCAGGTCAGCGTCTGCGCAGGGCGCTTGAGCGTCTGCTTGAACTGGCCCTGCGGCGTGACGACCTGTGCCTGCAGGCGCTGGATGCGCTTGAAGCGGGTCATCAGCCCGCCCAGGTCGATGCGGCGCAGTTGCTCGGGCTTGGCGCAGGTGAACTCGGCGGTGGCGTCCAGGTCGGCGTGTTCACCGACCTTGGCACCGGGCTGCAGGGCCTCGGAGTCGGCGGTGGCGGACTTGAAGACACAGCCCGCCGCAGCGTCCGGCGCGAAGAGCGTGCTGCCCCGCAAGGCGGTCAGCGCGTCCTGTGCGGCCTGCTTCTCGCTCGCGGTGCGCGGCGCGCGCTCGAAACCCAGGAGGCTGTCGAGCGGGGCTTCCAGCGCGATGGACAGCGTCGGGCCGTCCAGCGCGACCTCCAGTTGCACGGCACCATGCACGTGCGCACCCGCCGCCAGCACGGGCGCCGCGCCCAGCACCAGCCCAGCCGTGACCAGCCATCGGTTCAGCGTCTTCGTCATCATGGACTCCTGCGCAGCCCCGCCAGCAGGGTCTGCGCGTTGTGGTGGAACAGCTTGAGGTAGGTGTCGGCCGCGGTGCCCGGGGCGGACAGCGCGTCGGAATACAGCGTGCCGCCGACCACCGCGCCGGTTTCCTTGGCGATGCGCTGCACCATCCGCGGGTCCGAGATGTTCTCGACGAACAGCGCCGTCGCGCGCTGCTGGCGGACCTGGCGGATCAGCCGCGCCACATCGGCGGCGGAGGGCTCGCTGTCGGTGTTCCAGCGCTGGGCCGACAGGAACTCGATGCCATACGCCGCCGCGAAATGGCCGAACGCATCGTGCGAGGTGACCACCCGGCGGCGGTCGGCCGGGATGGTGGCGAAATCGGCGCGGATCTGGCGGTCCAGCGTGTCGATCTGGGCGGTGTAGGCCGCGGCACGCTCGCGCAGCGCGGCGGCCTGCTCGGGGCGCGCGGCCACCAGGGCATCCCGGATCCGGGCGACGTAGTGGCGGGCATTCGCCAGGTCTTGCCAGGCGTGCGGGTCCGCGGTCTCGTGGCCATGGTCGTGACCTGGGCTCTGACCCGGTGCCGCCTTGCGCGCCGGCAGTCCGTCGCTGCACACCAGCACCGGCCCCTTGAACCCGGAGGACTTGACCAGCCGGGTCAGCCAGCCCTCGAAATGCAGCCCGTTGACCACGACGAGGTCGGCCTGCGCCATGCGCTTGACGTCGGCGGGGGCGGGCTGGAACACGTGGGCGTCGGCGTCGGGGCCGACCAGGGCCGTGACGTCGACCGCGGGCCCGCCCACCTGCGCCACCAGATCCGCCAGGATCGAGAAGCTGGCGACCACCCGGAGCGGGCGCCCCTGGGCCTGCCCGCCCGCAGCCCACGGCGCCAGGGCCAGGGCTGACAGCGCCTGCAGCCAGTGGCGGCGCCGGACGAAGAGAACATCGGAAGCACGCGGCATGGTCAGCAGCTCACGGAGACGTCAGAGCGGAGGGGGCCGCCGGCGCGCGTCGGCGCAGCAGCCCGTCGTGTCGCCCGAACAGCAGCGACACCAGGTAGAACGCCCCCGCGACCAGCACGATGGCGGGCCCGGACGGCAGATCGGCATGAAAGGACAGCAGCAGCCCGGCCCAGCCCGACACCATCGCGAACCCGGTCGACAGCAGCGCCAGGTTGCCCAGGTCGCGCACCCAGAAGCGCGCCGCGATGGCCGGCACCATCATCAGCCCGACCGCCATCAGCGTGCCCATCGCCTGAAAACCGCCCACCAGGTTGGCCACCGTCAGCACCAGCAGCACGTTGTGGCTCAGCGCCCCCGGCCCGCCCACCGAGCGCAGGAAGGTCGCATCGAAACTCTCGACCACCAGCGGCCGGTACAGCAGCGCCAGCACCAGCAGCGTCACGCTGGCGATCGCCGCGACCAGCACCAGCGCCGCGTCGTCCACCGCCAGCACGCTGCCGAACAGCACGTGGATCAGGTCGACGCTGCTGCCGTGGGTCGAGATCAGCAGCACGCCCAGCGCCAGCGCGATCAGGTAGAACGCGGCGAAGCTCGCGTCCTCGCGCTGACCGGTGCGCCGCGTCACCGCCCCCGCGCCGAGGGCGACCAGCAGCGCCGCGACGAAGGCGCCCACGCTCATCGCCGTCAGCGACAGGCCCGCCATCAGGTAGCCGATCGCCGCGCCGGGCAGCAGCGCGTGCGCCATCGCGTCGCCCATCAGGCTCATGCGCCGCAGCACGAGCAGGCAGCCCAGCGGTGCCGCGCCCATCGACAGCGCCACGACGGCCACCAGCGCCCGGCGCATGAAGCCGAACTCGATGAAGGGTTGAAACAGCAGCGCCGACCAGTCGCCCGGACCTGGCAGCGTCATGCACGGACCTCGTCGGCCAGCAGCCGCGCGGCGCGCAGCGGCTCCGGTGACAACGCACTCGGCGTCGCCCCCCACGCCAGCACGCGCCGCGACAGCAGCACGGTCTGGTCGAAATGCGCCCGCACCTGCTCCATGTCGTGCAGCACGGCGACGACGCTGCGGCCCTGCGCGTGCCAGCGGTGGATCAGCGCGAGCAGGTCGGCGGTCGTGCCTTCGTCGATCGCGTTGAACGGCTCGTCCAGCAGGATCAGGTCGGCGTTCTGCAGCATCAGCCGCGCGAACAGCACGCGCTGGAACTGCCCCGCCGACAGGTCGGAAATCACCCGGCGCTCGCAGCCCGCCAGCCCGACCGCCGCCAGCGCCTCGGCCACCTCGCGGCGCAGCCCGCCACCCAGCGCCTTCCACAACCCGATGCGCGACCACGCCCCCAGCGCCACCACGTCGCCGACGCGGATCGGGAAGCTGCGGTCGATGCGCGCGTGCTGCGGCAGGTAGGCGACCGTCACGCCCGCAGCCCGCGTGATGCGGCCCTGCTGCGGCGTCAGGTGACCGGCCAGCGTGTCGAGCAGGGTGCTCTTGCCCGCACCGTTGGGCCAGACGATGGCCGTCATCGCGCCGCGCCGGACCTCGCCGCTGACGTTCTCCAGCGCCCAGCGCTCACCCCGCTGCACGCAGACCCCGTCCAGTGTCAACACCGTCCCGCTCATGCCGACAACCCCCAGCCCACCGCCAGCCACAGCAGCGCCACCAGCCCCAGCGCCCCCGCACACCGCACCGCCGCGCTCGCCATCAGCATGACGCGCTCCCGCAATCGGCGCACAGGCCATGCAGCGTCAGGTCGTGGCGCTGCACCTGGAAGCCCGGTGGCGCCAGGTCATCCATGGCACCAGGGCAAGCGTGGATGGGGAACACGCGGTCGCACTGCGTGCAATGGAAATGGTGGTGGTGGTGGTCCTCGTCGCCGTGGGCGTGGTCGTGGTGCGCACAGGCGGCTTCGTAGCGGGCTGACTGGCCGGGCAGATCGACGCGTGTCACCACGCCCAGCTCCTGCAGCGCGTTGAGCTGGCGGTAGACGGTGGACAGGTTCAGCGTGGCGACCTGCTGCTGCGCCAGCGTGCACAGCTCGGCGGGGGTCAGCGCGCGGGCGCTGCCTTGCAGGGCTTGCAGGAGCGCGTCGCGCTGGCGGGTCTGGCGTTCACGGGGTTCCATGTTGCACATGCTAATGCAAAAGCATTTGCAACAGTGTGCGGCCGTAAAAAACCCCGAGGTGGACAAGCCAGCTCGGGGTTTTCAGGTGCGCTCCGCAGCGTGGACGGTGCCTGCGCTGCGGAGTCCCTTCAGGCGTCAGCCCTGTGCATCGACGCCGGAGGCTGCGTCGGCGTCGACCGCCGCCAGTGCTTCCTGCGCTTCCTGCATCGCGATGGCGCGGCGCTCGGTGTCGTCCATCGTTTCCTTGGCCTTGCGGGCCTGGTGGAAGGCCAGACCCGTGCCGGCCGGGATCAGGCGACCCACGATGACGTTTTCCTTCAGGCCACGCAGCTCGTCGCGCTTGCCCATGATGGCCGCTTCGGTCAGCACGCGGGTGGTTTCCTGGAAGGACGCCGCGGAGATGAACGAGTCGGTGGACAGCGACGCCTTCGTGATGCCCAGCAGCACGTCGGTGTAGGTCGCGGGCAGCTTGCCCTCGACGCGCAGGCGCTCGTTCGTGTTGAACAGCTCCGAACGCTCGACCTGCTCGCCGACGATGTAGGTCGAATCCCCTGCGTTGGCGATCTGCACACGACGCAGCATCTGGCGAACAATCACCTCGATGTGCTTGTCGTTGATCTTCACGCCCTGCAGACGGTAGACGTCCTGCACTTCGTCGACGATGTAGCGCGCCAGTTCCTCGACACCCAGCAGACGCAGGATGTCCTGCGGATCGGCCGGACCGTCGACGATCGACTCGCCCTTGTTGACCACCTGGCCTTCGTGCACCAGGATGTTCTTTTCCTTCGGCACGAGTTCCTCGGCGACGCGGCCTTCCGGATCGGTGATCTGCAGGCGCACCTTGCCCTTGGTCTCCTTGCCGAACGACACCGTGCCGGTCATCTCGGCCAGCGTGCCCTTGTCCTTGGGCGTGCGGGCTTCGAACAGCTCGGCCACCCGCGGCAGACCGCCGGTGATGTCGCGCGTCTTCTGGCCTTCGACCGGGATACGGGCCAGCACCTCGCCGGGCATCACGTCCTGGCCATCGCGGACCTGGATCAGACAGCCGATGGGGAAGCCGATCGTCACCGAGTGGTCGGTGCCGGGGATCTTCACTTCCTGGCCGGCGAAGTCGAGCAGCTTGACCTGCGGACGCACGACCTTGACCGAACCGCGGCGCTTCGGGTCGATGACCACCAGCGTCGACAGACCCGTCACTTCGTCCACCTGCTTGGCCACGGTCACGCCTTCCTCGACGTTCTCGAAGCGCATCTTGCCGGCGAACTCGGTGATGATCGGGCGGGTCAGCGGATCCCAGTTGCCCAGGATCGTGCCGGCCTTGATCTGCTGGTCGGCCTTGATGTTCAAGGTCGCGCCATACGGCACCTTGTGGCGCTCGCGCTCGCGGCCGTGCGGGTCGGAGATGATGATTTCGCCGGAACGCGAGATCACCACCAGTTCGCCCTTGGCGTTGGTCACGTAGCGCATCGTGCTGTTGAAGCCGATGCGGCCTTCGGACTTGGCTTCGACGCTCGACGCAATGGCCGCACGCGAAGCCGCACCACCGATGTGGAAGGTCCGCATCGTCAGCTGCGTGCCCGGCTCGCCGATCGACTGCGCGGCGATCACGCCGATCGCTTCGCCGATGTTGATCAGGCCGCCGCGGCCGAGGTCTCGGCCGTAGCACTTGGCGCAGATGCCGAAACGGGTGTCGCAGGTCAGCGCGGTGCGGACCTTGACTTCGTCGACGCCCACGGATTCGAGCACGTCGAGCAGATCCTCGTCGAGCATCTTGCCGCGGGTGACCATGACTTCCTGGGTCTCCGGGTGCAGCACGTCGACCGCGGTGACACGGCCGAGGATGCGGTCGCGCAGCGATTCGATGACTTCACCACCTTCGACCAGGGCGCGCATCGCCATGCCGTTGTCGGTGCCGCAATCGTCCTCGATGACCACCAGATCCTGCGTCACGTCGACCAGACGGCGCGTCAGGTAACCGGAGTTCGCGGTCTTCAGCGCCGTGTCCGCCAGGCCCTTTCGGGCGCCGTGGGTGGAGATGAAGTACTGCAGAACGTTCAGGCCTTCGCGGAAGTTCGCGGTGATGGGCGTCTCGATGATCGAGCCGTCCGGCTTGGCCATCAGGCCGCGCATGCCGGCGAGCTGTCGGATCTGGGCGGCGGAACCCCGCGCGCCGGAGTCGGCCATCATGTAGATGGAGTTGAACGACTCCTGGTCGACTTCCTTGCCGTGGCGGTCGATGGTCTTCTGCTTGGAGAGCTGGGCCATCATGACCTTGCCCACCTCGTCACCCGTCTTGCCCCAGATGTCGACGACCTTGTTGTAGCGCTCGCCGGAGGTCACCAGGCCCGAGACGTACTGCTGCTCGATTTCCTTGACTTCCTTCTCGGCGCGCTCCAGCAGCTTGACCTTCTCCTTCGGCACCAGCATGTCGTCGATGGCGATGGAGATGCCGGCGCGCGTGGCCAGCCGGAAACCGCTCTGCAGCAGCTTGTCGGCGAACACGACGGTGGCCTTCAGGCCGCACTTGCGGAACGAGGTGTTGATCAGGCGCGAGATTTCCTTCTTCTTGAGCGCCTTGTTCAGGTTGCTGAACGGCAGGCCCTTGGGAAGGATTTCCGACAGCAGACCGCGACCGACGGTGGTTTCCACCAGCTTGGTCGAGGGGATCCAGCTCTCGCCGTCCGCACCGCGGGTGTACTCGGTCAGGCGCACGCTGATCTTGGCCGTGATCTCGACCGCACCGTTGTCCAGCGCGCGCTGGAGTTCGATGGTGTCGGAGAAGACCATGCCTTCGCCCTTGGCGTTGATGCGGTCGCGGGTCGCGTAGTACAGACCCAGCACCACGTCTTGCGACGGCACGATCGACGGCTCGCCCGAAGCCGGGAACAGCACGTTGTTGGAGGCCAGCATCAGCGTGCGGGCTTCCATCTGCGCTTCGATCGACAGCGGGATGTGGACGGCCATCTGGTCACCGTCGAAGTCGGCGTTGAACGCCGAGCAGACGAGCGGATGCAGCTGGATCGCCTTGCCTTCGATCAGCACCGGCTCGAAGGCCTGGATGCCCAGACGGTGCAGCGTCGGCGCACGGTTCAGCATGATCGGGTGTTCCTTGATGACTTCTTCAAGGATGTCCCACACCACCGGCGTGCCCGATTCCACTTCCTTCTTGGCCTGCTTGATCGTGGACGCGATGCCCATCGCTTCGAGGCGCGAGAAGATGAAGGGCTTGAACAGCTCCAGCGCCATCAGCTTCGGCAGACCGCACTGGTGCAGCTTCAGCGTCGGGCCCACCACGATGACCGAACGGCCCGAGTAGTCGACGCGCTTGCCCAGCAGGTTCTGGCGGAAGCGACCCGACTTGCCCTTGATCATGTCGGCCAGCGACTTCAGGGCACGCTTGTTCGCGCCCGTCATCGCCTTGCCGCGGCGGCCGTTGTCCAGCAGCGAGTCGACGGCTTCCTGCAGCATGCGCTTTTCATTGCGCACGATGATTTCAGGGGCCTTCAGCTCCAGCAGACGCGCCAGGCGGTTGTTGCGGTTGATGACGCGGCGGTACAGGTCGTTCAGGTCGGAGGTCGCGAAACGACCGCCGTCCAGCGGCACCAGCGGACGCAGGTCCGGCGGCAGCACCGGCAGCACCTGCATGATCATCCAGTGCGGCTTGATGCCCGACTTCTTGAAGGCTTCCATCACCTTCAGGCGCTTGGAGTTCTTCTTGACCTTCAGCTCGGAGCCGGTCATGTCGCCGCGCAGCTTCTCGATCTCGACGTCGAGATCCATCTCTTCGAGCAGCTGCTTGATGCCTTCGGCGCCCATCAGCGCGGTGAACTCGTCACCGTATTCGCGCTTCTTGGTGTCGTAGTCGTCCTCGGACATGATGCTGAATTTCTTCAGCGGGGTCATGCCCGAATCCACCACCACATAGGCTTCGAAGTACAGCACGCGTTCGATGTCGCGCAGCGTCATGTCGAGCACCATGCCCAGACGCGACGGCAGCGACTTCAGGAACCAGATGTGCGCGCACGGGGCCGCCAGGTCGATGTGACCCATGCGGTCACGGCGGACCTTGGTCTGCGTCACTTCGACGCCGCACTTCTCGCAGATCACGCCGCGGTGCTTCAGGCGCTTGTACTTGCCGCACAGGCACTCGTAGTCCTTGATGGGACCGAAGATCTTGGCGCAGAACAGGCCGTCGCGTTCCGGCTTGAAGGTGCGGTAGTTGATCGTCTCGGGCTTCTTCACCTCGCCGAACGACCACGAGCGGATCTTTTCCGGCGAAGCCAGACCGATCTTGATCGCATCGAAGTGTTCATCCGGGGTGAACTGCTTGAAAAGGTCGAGTAATCCCTTCATGCATCTTCTCCTTAGTTGCGCTCGAGCTCGATGTCGATACCGAGCGAACGAATTTCCTTGACCAGCACATTGAACGATTCCGGCATGCCGGCTTCGATCGAGTGCTCACCCTTGACGATGCTCTCGTAGACCTTGGTGCGGCCGTTCACGTCGTCGGACTTGACCGTCAGCATTTCCTGCAGGACATACGCCGCGCCGTAGGCTTCCAGTGCCCACACTTCCATTTCACCGAAGCGCTGGCCACCGAACTGCGCCTTGCCGCCCAGCGGCTGCTGGGTGACGAGCGAGTACGGGCCGGTGGAGCGGGCGTGCATCTTGTCGTCGACCAGGTGGTGCAGCTTCAGCACGTGCATGTAGCCGACCGTGGTCGGACGCTCGAACTGCTCGCCGGTGCGGCCGTCGTACAGATAGGCCTGCGTGCGCGTCGGGGTCAGGCCCTTCTTCGCCGCGATGTCGTCCGGGTACGCGAGCTTGAGCATCGCGCGGATCTCGGATTCCTTCGCACCGTCGAACACCGGCGTCGCGAACGGCACACCGTTGGTGAGGTTGCGCGCCATCTCGACGACTTCGGCGTCGCTGAGCTGGGACAGGTCTTCCGGACGACCGCCGGACTGGTTGTACAGCTCGTCGAAGAACTTGCGCAGCTCGGCCACGCGGGCCTCTTGCTGCAGCATGTCGCCGATGCGCTGGCCAATGCCCTTGCCGGCCCAGCCCAGGTGGACTTCCAGCACCTGACCGACGTTCATCCGCGACGGCACGCCGAGCGGGTTCAGAACGATGTCAGCCGGGGTGCCGTCAGCCATGTAGGGCATGTCCTCGATCGGGACGATCTTCGACACGACACCCTTGTTGCCGTGACGGCCGGCCATCTTGTCGCCAGGCTGCAGGCGGCGCTTGACGGCCAGGTAGACCTTGACCATCTTCAGCACGCCGGCCGGCAGCTCGTCGCCCTGCGTGAGCTTCTTGCGCTTCTCTTCGAACATCAGGTCGAAGCTGTGGCGGGTCTGCTCCAGCGAGTTCTTGATGCTTTCGAGCTGGTTGGCGACATCGTCCTCGGCGGGACGGATGTCGAACCAGTGGTACTTCTCGACGTCGGTCAGGTAGGCCTTGTCGATGACCGTGCCCTTGGCGATCTTGCGCGGACCACCGTTGGCGATCTTGCCGGTCAGCAGCTTCTCGATCCGGTCGAAGGCGTCGGCCTCGACGATGCGCAGCTGGTCGTTCAGGTCCAGGCGGAAGCGCTTCAGCTCGTCGTCGATGATCTGCTGGGCGCGCTTGTCGCGCTGGATGCCTTCGCGGGTGAAGACCTGCACGTCGATGACGGTGCCCATCGTGCCCTGGTCGACGCGCAGCGAGGTGTCCTTCACGTCGGACGCCTTCTCGCCGAAGATCGCGCGCAGCAGCTTCTCTTCCGGCGTCAGCGTGGTCTCGCCCTTCGGCGTGACCTTGCCGACCAGCACGTCGCCCGGGTTCACTTCGGCACCGACGTAGACGATGCCGGACTCGTCCAGACGCGACAGCTGCGCCTCGGACAGGTTCGGGATGTCGCGGGTGATGTCCTCAGGGCCCAGCTTCGTGTCACGCGCCATGACCACCAGTTCCTCGATGTGGATCGAGGTGTAGCGGTCTTCGGCGACCACGCGTTCGGAGATCAGGATCGAGTCTTCGAAGTTGTAGCCGTTCCACGGCATGAACGCGACCAGCATGTTCTGGCCCAGCGCGAGTTCGCCCAGGTCGGTCGATGCACCGTCGGCGATCACGTCGCCCGCGCCAACAAAGTGACCGCGGCTGACGATCGGCCGCTGGTGGATGTTGGTGTTCTGGTTCGAGCGGTGGTACTTGATCAGGTTGTAGATGTCGACGCCGACTTCACCGGCCACCGTTTCCGCGTCGTTCACGCGGATCACGATGCGGTTGGTGTCGACGTAGTCCACGATGCCGCCACGGCGCGCCGTCACGACGGTGCCCGAGTCGACCGCCGCCACGCGCTCCACGCCCGTGCCCACCAGCGCCTTTTCGGGGCGCAGGGTCGGCACAGCCTGACGCTGCATGTTGGCGCCCATCAGTGCGCGGTTCGCATCGTCGTGCTCCAGGAAGGGCACCAGCGAAGCGGCGACCGACACGATCTGCGTCGGGGCCACGTCCATGTACTGGATGCGCTCCGGCGAGGTCAGCACCGAGTCGCCCTTTTCACGCGCCGAGACCAGCTCGTCCGACAGGCGGTTGCCCGCGTCGAGCGAGGCGTTGGCCTGGGCGATGATGTACTTGCCTTCCTCG
>OFSF01000954.1_pt1 | contig 10502 bp, 11 predicted proteins | sample 1543271 | NCBI WGS metagenome assembly OFSF01 (sample SAMN07774227, study PRJEB24372) | wastewater metagenome | isolation source: Exp Tend VB 100WW | collected 2016-02
ATTTACCGTCATCGTCTAATCCATATTCCCATTTTTGATCTTGAGCAATTGCTCGAGCAATAACCATGGCACCACCAATAAAGGCAGGATTAATTGCTAATAACCAAGATGCAGGATTTTCAAACTTTGAATTGACTAAATTCGTTGCTGCCAATAATGCTTCGGCAGATATTTCCACAGCTTTTGGATTTCCAGTTGATCCGCTTGTGCAAACAATTAGTCCAGACTCAATTTCGCAAGGCACTGAAACATCTAGGGCCGTTTCGAATTTATTTCCTAAACTTTCACCTTTGGTTGCAGGCACTAGCGCACTAATTGATTTTTCATTAAGACTTTTAGAAATTGCCCCTGAAACTGCGTCAGCAGCCTTCCGGCCCACAGGCAGTAAAACTCGGTTTGCAAAGATTGGTGTCATCAGTACACCAGCGTAGAGAGTGAATGTTTTTAAGTGAATAACGATCCAGCACAATCCTCAATCGTTTCTGCATTGAATTGGAAACCTGAAGGTCAATGGCGCGATATTGAATATCACGTAGCTGAAGGCATTGCAAAGATCACAATTAATCGTCCTGAAAAAAGAAATGCATTTAGACCTCAAACTGTTACTGAACTTATTAAAGCTTTTGATATGGCACGAGATGACAATGAAGTTGGCGTAGTAATTCTCACCGGTAAAGGTGACCTTGCTTTTTGTTCAGGTGGAGATATAAATGTCAGAGGTAATGATGGCTACCTCGGCGATGATGAGTTAAGTAAAAAAGGAATTGGCCGACTAAATGTTTTAGATTTACAAGTTCAGATTCGCCGAACCCCTAAACCAGTTGTTGCGATGGTAGCTGGCTGGGCTATTGGCGGCGGACATGTATTACATGTTGTCTGTGATTTAACAATTGCTGCAGATAATGCAAAATTTGGTCAAACAGGTCCAATGGTTGGTTCATTTGATGGTGGATATGGTGCTGGGTTATTGGCCGCTCATGTTGGACAAAAGAAAGCACGCGAGATTTGGTTTTTGTGTCGTCAATACGATGCGCAAGAAGCATTAGATATGGGTCTTGTGAATGCTGTTGTGCCAATTAAAGAACTAGAGGCCGAAACAGTTTCTTGGGCTAGAGAGATGTTGCGTCATTCTCCACTCGCACTTCGCTTACTTAAAGCAGGATTAAATGCCGCTGATGATGGCTTAGCTGGTGTGCAGCAACTAGCAGGGGATGCAACTATGTTGTTTTATTTAACAGAGGAAGGTCAAGAAGGTAGAAACGCCTACCAAGAAAAACGAGAACCAAACTTTAAAAAATTTCCTAAACGACCTTAATTTATGTTCCCGTTTGAACTTAAAGTAGTTTCAATTCCAGTAAAAAATAATTTCCGCTCGGTTAAATATCGCGAGATTGCACTTTTCCAAGGCCCTGAAGGCTGGAGTGAATTTTCACCATTTCTTGAATACAGCGCTAACGAATCAGCAATCTGGTTAAAAGCTGCAATTGAGGCAGCAACCAAGCCAGCACCAAAGCCAATTAGAGAAGTGATAGAAGTAAATGCAACATTGCCTAATGTAAAGGCTGAAGAGGTATCTTCAATACTTAAAGGCTTTCAGGGCTGCACAACTGTAAAGATAAAAATTAATGATTTTCTAAATGATCACCTGATTTTGCAAGAAGTATTAAGAGTCATACCAAAAGCTAAATTTAGATTAGACGTAAACGGTGGTTGGCAACTAGAAGAAGCTGTTGTAAATCTGGCAAATTATGAAAATGAGTTCCCTGGGCAAATTGATTATGTAGAGCAACCTTGTATTGATTTAGCGGATTTAAAATATTTACGGGGGAAGGTAAAGCTAAAAATTGCAGTAGATGAGTCGATTAGAAAGTTTTTAGGCTCTGATCTAACCAAAATTAAAGAGGTTGCAGACATTGCAATCATTAAATGGGCACCCTCTGGTGGGATTAGCGCGTCTCTTGAGATTATTGAAAAAATCAAATTACCAGTTGTAATTTCAAGTGCATTAGAGAGCAGCGTAGGAATATCACACGGAGCTGCATTGGCATCGGTAGTACCAAATTTGTATGGTGCATGTGGTTTAGGAACAGTTTCTTTGTTAGAAGGAGATGTAACAAGTAAGCCGTTGATTGCCGAAGATGGATTTATTAAGCATAGGAAGATAACTCCTGATTTAATCGAGCAATTTAAAGCAGATCCAGCGAGGCTAATTTGGTGGCAGGATAGAGTAAATGAAATATTTGATAGGGGGCTGATTTGAGTAATTCAACTAAGTTAGCTCACTCCTTGCTTCGCCAATTAATCGAAGTTGGCGTAAGTGATTTTGTTGTATCACCTGGCTCAAGGAACGCCCCATTTCTAATTGCTTTAGGTGAAGCGGCAAGTAAACAAATTATTGATTTACATGTAAAAATTGATGAACGCGGTGCCGCTTTTTTTGCCTTGGGAGTTTCTAAAGCGAGCAATAATTATGTGGCCGTTATTTGTACAAGTGGCACTGCAGCGGCAAACTTTCACCCAGCCGCACTTGAAGCACTACATAGCGATAATAAATTGTTAATAATTACCGCTGACAGGCCAAGCAGATTGAGAAAAACTGGCGCGAATCAAACAACAAATCAATTAAATATTTTCCCAGGGATAAAAACTCATGACATTGCATCTGATATAGATTTAAAAGCTTTGCTTAAATCTGGTCCAATTCATTTAAATGTGCAATTTGATGAACCACTAATCAGTCAAGAAAAATCTGATTGGCTCTCTGGTTTAAAAGTTGTTCCAAATACATATTCAAACATTGTTAGTGGAAGTATTGAAGTTGGTGAAGGTGTTCTAGTAATCGGTCATGATCGTGGCGGCTATACAGTTAATGAAATAAATGATTTTGCAGCAAAACTTAATTGGCCAATAATTGCTGAAGATCCACTTTCATTTCCAAAGGCGATTGCACATACCAGCTTGCTTCTAAGTGATCAAAAAATATTGGAAAGTTTAGTTCCAGAAAATGTGGTTGTAATTGGTAGGACTACCTTGTCTAGGAGTACAAACAACTTCATTAAATCTGCTAAAAATTTGATAGTAATTGATCCAAGAATTTCAGAGATTGATAGTAAGAGAGAGGGAAATTTACTTCTACCAACCCTTCCTGCTCAAGTTAAAAGTAGCAAGAGTGATGTAGCAATTTGGGAAAAGGTTTCAGATATTGCAGCTGGTGAAATTGCAACAATTCAGTGGAGTGAACAATTAGCAATCATTTCTATCTGTGAATCAATACCTGATCAGAGCGCATTATTTGTTGGCTCCTCTCGACCAGTTCGAGATGTAGAAGCTTTTTGTCACCCACGCAGTGGGATAGAAGTTTTTGCAAACCGCGGTCTTGCTGGAATTGATGGAAATATCTCAACAATATTTGGAATTCTCGAGAGTTTCAGAACACTTTCGCAATTTTGGGAGACTTAACTTTTCTTCATGATATTTCAGCTCTTACTAACTCAGCGAGTGAGAACATTCGAATATATGTAATCGACAATAATGGTGGAGCTATCTTCTCAACTTTGCCTCAAGCAGGAGTGGATAATTTTGATCAGTTATTTGGTACACCGCATAATTTAGATTTAGCAAAGGTATGTGCTGGTTTTAATGTCTCAGTAAGCAGCGTAATTGACATGGCTGGACTACAAAGTGGGCTACATAAAGAGGTTAAAGGTCTAGAGATAGTAATTGTTAAGGTGCCAACCAGGCAAGCTAATGCAGAAAAATTAAAAGAAGTTACTCAAAGAGTTTCAAGTGCGGTGCGCATTGGCATTAATTTAGCCTGACTTTCGGCAAACTCATTTGCTGGATCTGAGCCAGCAACAATTCCACAACCTGCAAATATTCTGATTGATTTCTTATCTTGTGATAACAAACCACATCTAAGTGCAATAGCAATTTCGCCATCTCCATTTGCATCGATCCAACCAACTGGACCGGCATAACGCTGCCTATTCATTTGCTCAAGCTCTGTGATTAAATTATTAGCAAGATCTGTCGGAGTTCCACAAACAGCGGCCGAAGGGTGTAGTTGTTCAACTAAGGTGAAAACATCTGCCTGTTTTGCGCTGTCATTTAAAACTCCAGTTACATCAGTTGCTAGGTGCATAACATTAGAAAGGTGCAAGACAAACGGTGATTCTGGAACATTAGTTGAGGAACAAAAAGGTTCAAGCGCGTCTGCAACAGATCTAACTGCATACTCATGCTCTTCTAAATCCTTTGAAGATTTTGCAAGTGATGCCGCTAGCGCCAAATCTCGATCTTCATTTCCAGTTTTTCTGATGGTGCCAGCTAGAACTCTTGAGGTAACCAATGATTTACTCAATCTAACCAATAGTTCAGGTGTAGCACCTACTAAACCATCTACTAAAAATAGCCAAGTTGATGGGTATTCAATCTCTAGACGTTGCAACAAGCTACGAGAATTTATCTGTGTAGTTGAGGTGGCTACTTGATCCCTGGCTAATACAACCTTTTCTAACTTATTCTCCTTTATTGCTTTCACCGCAAAACCAACTTGATTACGCCATTCATCCTCTGAGATTGAACCATCACTCCAACTTATTTCACCACTAGCTTGGGCATTGCCTACCTTTGAAAAATCAGGTTGTCGTCCTTGGCCAATCCAAGTAACCCAAGATTTTCCATTTTTTCTACCTAAAATGATTTCAGGGATTATCAACACTGATTTTTCATCTGAATCAAATGAAAATGAAGTAAAAAGCACTGGCCCAGTGCCACTACCGTGAACATTGTTTTGAATTTTAAAATCAGATAGTTGGCTATTCCACCAAGTTCGTGCCTGCTTAAATCGATCACTTCCAGAAATTTCAATTTTTTTATACTCACCAAAACCAATTAATCCATCACCGCTTCTAATCCAGGCAGCTGTTAATTCGGATTGGTTTTCAACCGAGGTTAATACTGAAATCTCACCCAAGACCTCGGTAGTTATTAAAACTGCCATGTTTATTTTCAAGCCTATCTATTTGCTGGATTTGTATGTAAAGCCTACTCCTAAGAGAATAGGGGTGTGGTCCGCGCAAATATGAATAAAGATCCAGATGATGTTTCAAAAATGTTTGATGATGTGGCTAGTCGCTACGACTTCTTAAATGATCTTCTTAGCTTAGGTCGAACTAAGGCATGGCGAAAGAGTGTGACCTCAATCATTGGCCCAAAATCTGGAATGAAAGTATTAGATATTGCAGCCGGAACCGGCTCATCATCTCGCCCATTAGTTGATAAGGGTGCTGAAGTAATTGCGTTGGATTTTTCTGAAGGAATGCTCTCACAAGGCAGGAAGCAACATAAGGATATTAAATTTGTGCAAGGTGATGCTTTAAAACTTCCATTTGATGAAAACTCATTTGATGTAACTACAATTTCATTTGGATTGCGCAATACCAGTAATACTTCAACCGCTCTTAAAGAGGCGCTTCGAGTAACAAAGCCTGGCGGCAAAATTGTTGTTGCTGAGTTCTCCCATCCAGTAAATAAATTCTTTAAATTAATTTACTTAAATTATTTAATGAAAGCACTTCCGATAATCGCTAGAAAAATTAGCAAGAATCCGCAGGCATATATCTATCTTGCTGAATCGATCCGGGCATGGCCAGATCAGGTGGGGCTAGCCTTGGTATTAGAACAAAATGGGTGGAAATCTGTAGCCTGGCAGGACCTAACCTTCGGAATTGTCGCAGTTCACATTGGGTATAAGGCGTAAGTGGCAAAAGCCACTGCCGGCTAACAATAAGATTTGACCGTATGAATCTCTCATTCAATCCCTATGTACCGATCCTGGTGATTGGGGCAATTGGCTTTGGTTTTGCGATTTTCTCCGTAGCAGCTGCCGCACTTACCGGTCCAAAACGTTACAACCGCGCAAAGTCTGATGCCTATGAGTGTGGAATTGAACCTTCACCGCAAGCTGCTGGTGGTGGAAGATTTCCTATTAAATATTTCTTAACCGCAATGCTCTTTATTGTTTTTGATATTGAAATTGTATTTTTATACCCATGGGCAGTTGCCTTTGATCAGTTGGGAATTTTTGGATTAGTTGAAATGGGATTATTTATTGCCACCGTCTTTGTCGCATACGCCTATGTTTGGCGCCGCGGTGGATTGGAATGGGATTAATCATGGGTTTAGAAGAAAAGTTACCAAGTGGATTTTTATTAACCACAGTTGAAAAACTTGCCGGTTACATGCGCAAGAACTCGTTATGGCCAGCAACATTTGGATTAGCTTGTTGTGCGATTGAAATGATGGCCGCTGGTGCTGGTAGATATGACTTAGCCAGATTCGGAATGGAAGTTTTCCGCGCATCCCCACGGCAGGCAGATTTAATGATTGTGGCTGGCCGAGTTAGTAACAAAATGGCGCCAGTAGTTCGACAAATTTATGATCAAATGGCAGCCCCTAAGTGGACAATTGCCATGGGTGCTTGTGCATCTTCTGGTGGAATGTTTAACAACTATGCAATTGTGCAAGGTGTTGACCACATAATTCCAGTTGATATTTATCTACCTGGTTGCCCACCAAGACCAGAGATGTTGATGGATGCAATCTTGAAACTTCATGAGCAAATTGGAAATGAAAAATTAGGTCCAAACAGAGAAAAGATTATTAAAGAGGTAGAGGCTGCTGCGCTCGCTGCGAAACCAACTCATCAATTAAAAGGGCTAATGGCATGAGTGAGAATGGAATGTTTGGCGGCAAAGGAAGTGGAGACACATCAGGGTTTGGTGGGCTAGTTAATTCTGCAACAGTTATTGCCTCTACACAGCGGCCATATGGTGGATATTTTGATCAAGTAGCAGATGATTTAGAGCGGGCCTATCCACTATTTAGTGATGCAATTGAGAAGGCGGTTGTAGATCGTGGCGAGCTGACATTATTTATTAAGGCTGCGCGATTAGTAGATGTAGCAAAAATCTTGCGCGATCAACTTCGTTTTGAAATGTGTGTTGGCGTTAATGGTATTCATTTTCCAGAGGAAACCTCACGTGAATTACATGCAGTTTATTCATTGCTATCAATTACTCGAAATCAAAGAATTAGATTAGAGGTTTGTGTTTCCGAGAAAGATCCACACATTCCTTCAGTAGTAGATGTTTGGGCGGGTGCAAATTGGCACGAACGTGAAACATATGACATGTTTGGAATTATTTTTGATAATCACCCTGGATTAACTCGAATTTTAATGCCAGATGATTGGGCAGGTTTTCCGCAACGAAAAGATTATCCACTTGGCGGAATTGAAATTGAATATAAAGGCGCAACAGTTCCTGCTCCTTCACAACGCCGGAGTTACAAATGACAACATTTACTGATCCATACGCTTCCTCTCAAGAAACCACTGAAGGACGGGTTTACTCCGTTACTGGTGGCGATTGGGATTCTTTAGTAACTGAAATTGGTGCAACTAAAGAAGAGCGCGTTGTTTTAAACATGGGACCACAACATCCTTCAACTCACGGTGTGCTGCGTTTAATTCTGGAATTAGAGGGTGAAACAGTTACTGAAACTCGATGTGGCATTGGTTATTTACATACTGGAATTGAGAAAAATACTGAGTTTAGAAATTGGACTCAAGGCGTAACTTTTGTAACCAGAATGGATTACCTTTCACCGATATTTAATGAAACTGCATATTGCTTAGGCGTTGAAAAACTTTTAGGAATTACAAATGATGTGCCAGAACGGGCAACAGTAATTCGAGTAATGATGATGGAGTTCAATCGAATCTCCTCCCACATGGTTGCACTTGGAACTGGAGCATTAGAGCTTGGCGCTTTATCACCAATGATTTTCGCCTTTAGAGAGCGCGAAAAGGTTTTAGATGTATTTGAATTACTTTCAGGGCTAAGAATGAATATGGCCTACATCCGTCCAGGTGGTGTGGCGCAAGATTTACCAGAGGGTGCTCTTAAGAAAATTCGCGAAACCGTTAAAGACCTAAGACATAACTTTAAAGATAATCAAAAGTTATTGGTTGGAAACTCAATTTGGCTTAAGCGAACTCAAGGAGTTGGTTACTTAGATTTAGCAGGTTGCACAACATTAGGAATTACAGGCCCAGTGCTCCGTTCAACCGGACTTGCCTGGGACTTGCGCAAAGCACAACCATATTGTGGATATGAAAATTATGAGTTTGATATTCCAACTACTGACACCTGCGATGTTTATGGACGATTCTTAATCAGAATGCAAGAGCTAGAGCAATCCTTAAGAATTATTGAACAATGTGTCACAAAGTTAGAAAAATTAGAGAATCAACCTGTGATGGTTGCCGATAAAAAAATCGCCTGGCCATCTCAATTATCAGTTGGCGCTGATGGAATGGGCAACTCACTAAATCACATTAGAGAAATTATGGGCGAATCAATGGAAGCTTTGATTCACCACTTTAAGTTAGTAACTGAAGGCTTTAGAGTTCCAGCCGGTCAGGTTTACACAGCAATTGAATCACCACGTGGTGAACTTGGAGTTAATTTAGTTTCAGATGGTGGCACTAGGCCGTATCGAGTTCACTTCCGTGATCCTTCATTTAATAATCTGCAATCAACTGCCGCAATGTGTGAAGGCGGACAGATGGCAGATGTAATTGCAGCGGTAGCATCAATTGATCCAGTTATGGGCGGGGTGGATCGCTAATGGCATTTACCTCAGAGCAGATTTCAATTATGGATTCAATTATCGCCAGGTATCCAAGAAAGCGTTCAGCAATAATGCCGTTACTGCATTATGTGCAGTCAATTGATGGTTACGTAACTAATGAAGGCATTGAGTTAATTGGTCAGAAGTTAGAGCTTGCAACAGCTGAAGTAACTGCGGTTTCAACCTTTTATACACAATATAAATCAAAGCCAGTTGGTGAATACCATGTTGGAATCTGTACCAATACTTTGTGTGCAGTGATGGGTGGAGATCTAATATTTGATGCAGTTAAAGAGCATCTAGCAATTGAAAATGATGGTGTTACATCTGACGGAAAAGTTTCGGTAGAACATATTGAGTGCAACGCAGCTTGTGATTATGCCCCAGTCGTTATGGTCAATTGGGAGTTTTATGACAATCAAACTGTGCAATCAGTCAAAGATTTAGTTGATGGCGCAAGAGCGGGTAATCCGCCAGCACCAACTCGCGGTCCAAAAACCTTAAGAAGTTGGAAACAAAATTCAGCGGTCCTTGCCGGAATTTCTGATGGTCTTGCAAATGAAGGATTACAAGCAGGAGAGCCAACGTTGCTTGGCTTAAAGAAAGCAAAAGGTGGCGCATGAGTAAATTAACGCCAGTCCTTTCTGCAAATTGGGATCAAGCAGATTCATTCACTATTGATGGATATAAACGAAGTGGTGGCTACACAGCAGTTGCTAAAGCGTTAGCAATGAAACCTGATGAAGTTATTCAATTAGTTAAAGATTCTGGATTGCGTGGAAGAGGTGGCGCAGGTTTTCCAACGGGAAGTAAATGGGGCTTCATTCCACAAGGTGATAACAAGGATCATTACTTTGTAGTAAATGCAGATGAATCAGAGCCGGGCACTTGTAAAGACACTCCACTTATGATGGCTAATCCACACGTTTTAATTGAAGGAGTAATTATTGGCTCATATGCAATTAGAGCAAATTACGCTTTTATTTATATTCGTGGCGAAGTAACTCATGTTGTTAGAAGAGTGCAACAAGCAATTGAAGATGCTTATAAAGCAGGTTTACTTGGTAAGAACATATTAGGAAAAGGATTTGATCTAGAGCTGGTATTACATGTTGGCGCCGGTGCTTATATTTGCGGTGAAGAGACTGCGCTGCTTGATTCACTTGAAGGATTTAGAGGACAACCAAGATTGCGCCCACCATTTCCAGCAATCGCAGGCCTTTATGCAAAGCCAACGGTAGTTAACAACGTTGAATCAGTTGCCTCTGTGCCAGCCATTGTTAATCAAGGTGTTGCTTGGTTTACATCGATGGGAACTGAAAAAAGTAAGGGATTCACACTTTATTCTTTGTCTGGTCATGTTAATAACCCAGGTCAGTTTGAAGCACCACTTGGAATTACATTGCGCCAATTGTTAGAGATTTCTGGCGGAGTTCGAACTGGCCACAAGTTAAAGTTTTGGACACCGGGTGGATCTTCTACTCCAATTTTTACTGATGCGCATTTAGATGTTCCACTTGATTATGAAGGTGTGGCAGCTGCTGGCTCAATGCTAGGAACAAAAGCATTACAAATTTTTGATGAAACCACTTGTATTGTCCGAGCAGTACTGCGTTGGACTGAATTTTATAAACATGAATCTTGCGGAAAGTGCACACCTTGTCGTGAAGGTACCTGGTGGTTAGTTCAAGTGCTTAAAGATTTAGAAGCAGGAAAAGGCAGTGAGGCTGACTTAGATAAACTCCTAGATCTTTGCGACAACATTATGGGTCGATCTTTCTGCGCACTTGCAGATGTAGCAGCAA
>OFSF01000956.1_pt1 | contig 10485 bp, 8 predicted proteins | sample 1543271 | NCBI WGS metagenome assembly OFSF01 (sample SAMN07774227, study PRJEB24372) | wastewater metagenome | isolation source: Exp Tend VB 100WW | collected 2016-02
CGCGATCGTCACGGCCCACTGGTGGCGCAGGGCTTCGGCTTCAGCGGCCTGGGCGATGCGGCGGGTGTCGTCCAGCGTCAATACGGGCTTGGTCTTCATGAAATCGGTCCTGTTGTCCGGTTACGAAATGCAAGGCAAATGCAAGGGGACGCACTTTACCGCGCCGCGCCCCCGGCTCAATATTCGCCGCCGTAACTCCCTGGCGCCAGGTTCTCGAACTTGGTCAGCGGCTTCATGAACGCCAGCTTGACGGTGCCCACCGGGCCGTTACGCTGCTTGCCGATGACGATTTCGGCCACACCGGGTTCCTTGGACTCCTTGTTGTAGTAGTCATCCCGGTAGATGAACATGATGACGTCGGCGTCCTGCTCGATTGCACCCGAGTTGTGCGTGACGATGCCATCAGCCAGCCAGCAGGCGGGGCCGGGCACGGTCAGGTCATAGACCGGCTCGACTCCAGCCGCTTCCACCGACACCACGGTGTCCCAGAACAGATCCGACTCGGCCCAGGTCAGCAAGCCGGGGCTACCCAGCCGGTTCGCATAGTCGCGCAGCACGGCACGCGACGGAGCGAACCGGAAATGTGACGTGCCGCCATAGGAGGTTCCTCGCATGGCCGCCATGGCCCTCGTGCTCACACCCTGATCGGCCATCAGGTGGCGCACCTCGTCGAACACCGTCTGCGGCAGCGTGTCGACATTGGTGTTCGCCTCGACCTCCCCGAGACGATCGCGCAGCACCTGGGCGGCCTCGACTCTCGGTCCGAAGGCCCCGACCACCGCAAGGAAGCGCAACTGTGACTCGGCACCGCTGACATCGACGTTCCACAGCAGCCGATGTGAAGCCTGCGCCACACTGCGCAGCCGCGCTGAAATGCCCAGGCGCAACAGCAGCGCCACGACATCCCGCGCCAGCCGCTCGCTGCAGGTGGCGAAATACACCCGGTGCGCGCCCCGCTGCCCGAAGGGTCGGACATGGATGCAGCCATCCGTCGCCCACAGATGGCGCAGGAACAGGCCGATCGATGCATCGTCGAGCCGGAACAGCTCTTCCGGCAGGTGCTTCTCGTGAGAACGCTGACCGAACACCCCGAGCTGCTTCAACCATGCACCGACACCTGCCGGGTGCCAGCGGTTGCCGTTGCCGGCGATGACGAGCTGGTGCCACTGGCCGCGTCCTGCATGACGGGTCACGGTGGAGCCGAATGCCTGCGCCGCCTCAGTGACCGCACGGCTGTTGTCCTCGCTGGCCGTGGTGTAGCGCATCGGTTGACCACTCAGGAAGCTGCCATCACCGATCAGATGTGCCAGAAGCACCAGCGCATGCTCGGCCCACTGCGCACACACCGCTGGTTGCGGCACGCGCCGGGCTTGCGCAATGCGATCGCCGGGCTGCAGCTCACCCATGACCTTCCATCCCGTACCGCTGAGGATGCGGTGTTCGGCCGTGGCACGCAGACGCCGCCCACTGGCCAGATGCAGTGCCAGCACGGGCTTCGTGCCGACTTGCCAGACGCAGTCCGACTGCGCCTGCACCAGCTTCTGGTCTGAACCCACCGCATGGACCCACGGGGTCTGCCCGACCAGATCGGCGATCGGCACACGCCGTCCATCGGCCAGCCAGACCAGGGTATCGCCGGTAACGCACTCGCGAAGATCGCTCATCATCGGTCGCTTGTCGGTCCGCGTCTCCACCGACCGGTTGAGCTGCGACAAGGCGATCACAGGGCATTGCAGCTCCTTGGCCAGCGCCTTCAGACCCCGCGAGATCTCGCTGATCTCGGTCGCCCGGTTTTCACCGCTGCTGGAGCCGGAGCCGCTCATGAGCTGCAGGTAGTCCACCACGATCAGGCCGAGCTGCCCGAACTGACGCGCCTGTCGCCGGGCCCGCGCCCGCACTTCGCCCGGCGTCAGCGCGGGCGTCTCGTCGATGAACAGGTGCACGCCATGCAGCAGGTCCAGCACCTCGGACAGCCGCCCCCACTCGTCGTCGTTCAGCGCCCCGGTGCGCAAGTGCTGCTGGTCGATGCGCCCGAGCGAGCCGACCATCCGCAGCGCCAGCTGGGACGCGCCCATTTCCATCGAGAACACGACCACCGGCTTGCGTTCCTTGACGGCGACGTGTTCGGCGATGTTGAGCGCGAAGGCCGTGTTGTGGGTGACGATGTCTTGGTCGGTGATGTACAGCCGATCAGGGTGGCTGACGGAGATGCATTGGCAGGCTGTCTCGCGGGTCGGCTCGATCGAGGTGATGGTCAGGCGCTTCTGGCGCGTCCAGGCCACTGGCGCACGAGCCTGCTTGTCCGACAGGAGAAACAAGCTCTGCGGTTCAGGATGGCTGATGTGACAGACATGGGCAGGCAGACCGGGTGAACGCTCGCCACCTGCATTCGTGAAGTGCGGTTGCTTGGTGGTGATGGAACACCAGCCGCCAAGCGAACGAACCAGCTCGGCCACATCGTCAGCCAGTTGTCGGCTCGACGTCGAAAAACGGACGCTGCCCCAACGCTCCACCCAACCATCGGTGTCAAGCAGACCGCGCAGCACATCCAGGCGAGCGTCCCGATGGGCCTCCAGATAGCAGCGAGGCACAAACTTGTGCGCACTGGACAGGCCAGACACACCTAGCGCCTCCAACGCCATGCGCAAGGGATTGGGTTGAGAGCCAGCCAGACCTGCGACATGGCCCCGGTCCTGTCGCACGATCCGGTAGTCGTAGCCTCCAGCATCGGTCATTGCCATGCCGTCGCCAACCCGCGCTGACATCAGCGCGCGCATCTGGGCAGACGCCGTCGAGAATCGAACACTACCCGTGCCCGTCAGTGCGCCATCCCCCAGCAATGCACCGAGCACCCAGGGATCCACGGGCAACAGATCATGGTGCCCAAAGTCGCCACTGGCTCGGTCAATCCAGAGTCGGGACTGGTGACGCTTGGATCGAAGCAAGCCGATCAACTCGGCTGTGGACACAACCCGCGGCGCCTTCCAATGCCGCGAAGACACACGCCAAAGATGTTCAGCACAGCACTCGGTCGACCGACCATCCGAGAACGTGATTCGATAGACCTGACGAACACCCTGCGGGTAGACACCGGTGACGATCGAAGGCCGGCCGTCCACCGACGCCAGCGCATCACCCACCGCCAATTCGCCCATCGATTTCCAGCCACCACGGGTGCGCACCCGAGCATCCAGCGGCTGCGCCTTGCCCATCGAGGGCCGCGCCGCCAGGATGATCAGATCCCCACCTTGAAACCCCGCCGTCATCCGGTCCAGGTCGATGAAGCCGCTGGGCACGCCGGTCACGTCACCCGCGCCGCTGTCGGCGAGTTCCTGCACCCGGTCGATCAGCGAGACGACCAGGTTGTCGAGCGAATGGAAGCCCTGCTTGTTGCGCGAGCCCTCTTCGCCGATCTTGAAGATCTTGCTTTCCGCTTCGTCGAGGATGATCGAGACGGGCGTGCCCTGCGGGTTCAGCGCCTTGGTGGCGATCTCGTCGCTGGTCTCCACCAGCTTGCGCAGGATGGCCCGCTCGCGAACGATCTCGGCGTATCGGCGCAGGTTGGCCGCGCCGGGCACGCTGTTCGCCAGCGCGTTCAGGTAGCCCAGGCCGCCCACGTCGTCGGACTTGCCCAGGCTTTGCAGGTGCTCGAAGACGGTGATCACGTCCGCGGGCTTGTTCGCGCTGATCAGGGCCATGATGGCCGCGTAGATCAGCTTGTGTTCGTAACGGTAGAAGTCGTTGTCGGTGAGCAGGTCACCGGCGCGGTCGGACGCGCTGTTGTCGAGCAGCAGGCCGCCCAGCACGCTCTGTTCGGCTTCGACCGAGTGGGGAGGCACGCGCAGGCGCGCGACCTCGTCGTCGCCGCCCCGGGAGGACGGCATCATGGATCCGGATGACAGGGAGGACATCGTTCGATGATAGGTCGTGAGGCGGGCGGTTGGGCAGACCAAAGAAAAAGCCGGCTTGCGCCGGCTTTCAGAAGCACCGTGAACCACACGGCGCCAACGCAAAAGACTGAAAAATCAGTCCGTCGCGCCCACGACCGCCACGGTCACATCGACCACGACGTCATGGTGCAGGGCCACGGCCACGGTCTGCGTGCCAACGACCTTCAGCGGGCCATTGGGCATGCGGACTTGCGACTTGGCAACGGCGAAGCCGGACACCTTGAGGGCTTCCGCGACGTCGGCGTTGGTCACCGAGCCGAACAGACGGCCGTCGACACCGGCCTTCTGGGCGATGGTGACGGTCTTGCCAGCCAGCTTCTCGCCTTCGGCCTGAGCGGCAGCCAGCTTGTCAGCCAGCACTTTTTCGAGTTCGGCGCGGCGGACTTCGAATTCCTTGATGGCCTTTTCGGTGGCACGACGTGCAGCACCGGTCGGGATCAGGAAATTGCGGGCGTAGCCGTCCTTGACCTTGACCACGTCACCCAGGGTGCCGAGGTTGGCCACTTTTTCGAGCAGGATCACTTGCATACCGGACTCCTCAGACCTTGTGCTGGTCGCTGTACGGCAGCATCGCGAGGAAGCGCGCGCGCTTGATCGCGGTGGTCAGCTGACGCTGGTAGATCGCACGGGTGCCGGTCAGGCGGGCCGGGGTGATCTTGCCGTTTTCGCCGACGAAATCACGCAGGATGTCGAGATCCTTGTAATCGATCGATTCGACACCGGCGACGGTGAAGCGGCAGAAACGCTTGCGCTTGAACAGCAGGGATTGCTGGTTGCGCTTGACCTTGCGGTCCTTGGAAAACTTACCACGTGGCGGGGGCATGACAACCTCCTAAGTCAATACGGGAACGTTGGGACGGATGTCGAGCTGACGGATGTGGAACATGACGCCTCGACCGCTGCGCTGCTTGCCCAGGAATCCGTGGAAGACCGCGGATTCGCCGACAGCCAGTCTTTCGAGCTGGCGGGCAGTGTCCCCGAGAGCGGTCGCATGGATTTCCACGCTGACCTGCCTGGGGTGTCCGGCGTGCTCGATCTGCGAGGCGTGAGCCAGCCGCACATCCAGCGCCGGCAGACCTGCCGGGGTATAGCGCATGGCCGCACGCTCGATGACCTGGGCTGCGAGCAGCACCTGGTTGACCATCGGAGCGTGAACGGCGTCTGCCGACATCAGTTGCTCGTTTCCTGCTGGGACGACGACTTGCGCGCTTCTTCCTTTTCCACGCGCTTCATCATCGACGAAGGACCGGTTTCGGCCTTGTCGCGACGAACCGTCAGGTGGCGCAGGACTGCGTCGTTGAAGCGGAAGCCGGTCTCGATTTCAGCCAGGGTTTCCTTGCTGCACTCGATGTTCAGGCACAGGTAGTGCGCCTTCGCCAGCTTGTTGATCAGGTAAGCCAACTGGAAGCGACCCCAGTCTTCGACGCGGTGGATCTGACCACCCGACGCGGCCACGAGCGTCCTGTAACGCTCCAGCATGGCTGGAACTTGTTCGCTCTGGTCGGGGTGGACCAGCAGCACGATTTCATAATGACGCATGGAGACTCCTCATGGGTTCCGGTTGCGGAAGCTGCCCTGTCGCGTCAAGAAACGGGTGCAGCAAGAGAAAAGCCTGCGATTGTAGCGCGTTTGCAGGCCGAGTCTCCCATTTTCAGCCCGAGGACCATCCCGGCGTGCGCAGGCGGTCCACCACGGCCTGCTCGGCGGGCCCGGGCGGACGCGACAGCAGGCTGGCGATCACCAGCACCAGTGCCCCGGCTGGCGCACCAAAGACCCCTGCCGCGATCGGCTCGATGCCCCACCACGCACAGTCCTGCAGGGGCCGGGTGACCCCGAACAGACGGCGCAGCAGTTCGTGGTTGGTGACCATGTAATAGCTGCACACACCCAGCCCGGACAGCATGCCCAGCACTGCACCAGTCCGGTTGGCACGCTTCCAGAAGATGCCCATCACGAGGGCGGGAAAGAAGGTCGCGGCCGCGAGCGAAAAGGCCGCCGAGACGAACTGCAGGATGTCGGCGAAGCGCATCGACGCGATGAACGCCGCCGCCAGCGCCACGACCAGCACCAGGAACTTCGACAGCATCACGCGCCGCATGGCCGGCGCGCGCGGGTTGACGAGCCGGTAGTAGAGATCATGGGACAGGGCGTTCGAGATGGTCAGCAGCAGTCCGTCCGCCGTGGACAGCGCCGCCGCCAGACCGCCGGCCGCCACCAGATAGGTCACCACCAGCGGCAAGCCGCCGATCTCCGGCGCCGCCAGCACGATCACGTCCCCACCGAGGTGCAGCTCGGCCAGCTGCAGCAGTCCATCGCCGTTGATGTCCTCGACCGACACCAGCGTCGGGTCGAGCTTGGACCAGCGGCGGATCCAGCCTGGCAGCTCGTCGAAGGGCATGCCGACCAGATTCGTGAACACCTCGTACTTGACCATCACGGCCAGCGCCGGTGCCGCCAGATAGAGCAAGGCGATGAAGAACAGCGACCAGCCGACCGAGCGGCGGGCTTCGCTGACCGACGGGGTCGTGTAATAGCGGGTCAGGACATGGGGCATCGCCGCCGTGCCCAGCATCAGGCACAGCACCAGCGCCAGGAAGTTGCGCCGCCCGACCTCGTAGGCCTCGCGGGCGGCGGCGTCCCCGCGTGGATCGCCTGCAGCGATCGGCTGCGCCTGAGGTGGCATGCCGCCCAGCGGGAGGGCGCGCTGCCGGGCGTCGTCGTACTCCTGCTGGTAGGCGACGCGGGCGTCGGCCTCGGTCTGCGGTCGGCTCAGCAGGCGCCGCTCGGCCTGTTGCACCTGCGCCGGTGGGGCATCCCCCGCCTGCAGCGCCTTGACCTGTGCCGCCAGCGTCTCGGCATCGTCGACCATCGCCTGCCGCACGTCCTCCAGCTTGCGCAGCGCGTCGTCGGCACGGACCTGCAGCTGCCGGATCACGGTCAGCTCGGCCTGGTCCTTCTTCAGCACTTCCTCGCGCTGGGTCACATGCTCCAGCTGCTGCCCATAGGAGAAGAGCGGGAAGGGACTGCCGGTCTGGTTCAGCGACATCCAGACCACCGGCGTCAGGTACGCCAGGATCAGGATGATGTACTGCGCCACCTGCGTCCAGGTGACCGCCCGCATGCCCCCGAGGAAGGAGCACACCAGCACGCCGCCCAGGCCGACGAAGATGCCGATGTCGAAGCTGAAGCCGGTGAGGTGCGAGGTGATGAGCCCGACGCCGTAGATCTGCACCACCACGTAGACGAAGGACACCAGCGCCACGGCCACGACGCCGACCAGCCGCGGCAACTCGCCGCCATAGCGGGCCCCCAGGAACTCGGGAATCGTGAAGCAGCCCAGGCGCCGCAGGTACGGCGCGAGCAGCAAGGCCACCAGGCAATAGCCGCCCGTCCAGCCGAGGATGTAGGCCAGTCCGGCAAACCCTTGCAGGTAGAGCACCCCCGCCGTGCCGATGAAGGACGCGGCCGACATCCAGTCCGCGGCAGTGGCCATGCCATTGAAGACGGCCGGCACACGCCGACCCGCCACGTAGTACTCGGATTCGTCGGTCGTGCGCGACATCAGGCCGATGGCGGCGTACACCACCACGGTCGCGATCAGGAAGGTGCCACCGATCCAGCTGCGCGGCCAGCCCATCCGCTCCAGCACCCCCAGGCCCAGAATGAAGGCCAGCACCCCCAGCGTGTAGAAACCGTAGCGGCGGGACAGCACCCGGGTGAACACCCGCGTCTCTTCCGACGCCCCCAGCACCGGATCAGCCATGGTGCCGGTCGGCCTCGGTCAGCACTTCGCGCTCCAGCCGGTCCATCAGCCAGCCATGCACCACGATGATCAGCAGATAGACCCCGATCGCGCCTTGCGTGGCCCACCAGTAGCCGGCGGGCATTCGGCCGACACGCCAGGCATCCATCGCGTGGGCCCACCAGGCCACACCGAACGTGACGCCCAGCCACAGCGCCAGTCCCAGTCCAGTCCACAGGCATACCCGTTGCCAGTAGCTTCTTTTCTGGCGTGCTTCCGGCTTGTGTTCGTGCATTCGGTCACCTCAGGCGTGCATTGTGCGCAGCCGCTGTCAGCTCCGCCACAGGATTGACACCGAGACGAACCACCCGAGGCCCGGTGAAGCAGAACAAGACAAACAGCCCACCGGAACCGGTGGGCTGCAGCAGCGCAGGGGCGACGCGGCCGCATCGTGCCGCGTCAGCTGGTCCAGGTCAGCGCTTGGCCAGACGCTGCCAGGTCTCGACGACGGAGTCCGGATTCAGCGAGATCGACACGATGCCCTCCTGCGCCAGCCAGTCGGCGAAGTCAGGGTGGTCGCTGGGGCCTTGGCCGCAGATGCCGATGTACTTGCCATGCGCACGGCAGGCGGCGATGGCGCGGGCGATCAGCGCCTTGACCGCCGGATCCCGCTCGTCGAAGTCGGCGGCGAGGATTTCCAGACCCGAATCGCGGTCCAGGCCCAGCGTCAGCTGGGTCAGGTCGTTCGAGCCGATGGACATGCCGTCGAAGAACTCCAGGTACTGCTCGGCCAGGATGGCGTTGCTCGGGATCTCGCACATCATGATCAGGCGCAGCCCGTCCTGACCGCGCTTGAGGCCCTGGTCCGCCAGCATGCCGACGACGCGCTCGGCCTGCTTCAGCGTGCGCACGAAGGGCACCATGATCTCGACGTTGGTCAGGCCCATGTCACCGCGCACGCGGCGCATCGCCTCGCACTCCATCGCGAACGCTTCGCCGAACTCGGCGCTGACGTAGCGCGCCGCGCCGCGGAAGCCCAGCATCGGGTTCTCTTCTTCCGGCTCGTAGCGGCTGCCGCCGATCAGCTTGCGGTACTCGTTCGACTTGAAGTCCGACAGGCGCACGATCACCGGCTTGGGCCAGAAGGCCGCGGCGATGGTGGAGATGCCCTCGACCAGCTTGTCGACGTAGAACGCCCGCGGGCTGGCGTGGCCACGCGCCACCGATTCGACCGCCTTCTTCAGGTCGGAGTCGATGTTCGGGTAGTCGAGGATCGCCTTCGGGTGGACACCGATGTTGTTGTTGATGATGAATTCGAGCCGCGCCAGCCCCACGCCCGAGTTCGGCATCTGGCAGAAGTCGAACGCGAGCTGCGGGTTGCCCACGTTCATCATGATCTTGACCGGCGAGTACGGCAGCTCGCCGCGCTGCACCTCGCTGACCTCCATGTCGAGCAGGCCGTCGTAGATGAAGCCGGTGTCGCCTTCCGAGCAGGCCACGGTGACGAGCTGGCCGTCCTTCAGGTGCTCGGTCGCGTCGCCGCAGCCGACCACCGCCGGGATGCCGAGTTCACGCGCGATGATCGCGGCGTGGCAGGTGCGCCCGCCGCGGTTGGTGACGATGGCGGCGGCGCGCTTCATCACCGGCTCCCAGTTCGGGTCGGTCATGTCGGTGACCAGCACGTCGCCGGGCTGCACGCGCTCCATTTCGGCGATGGAGTGGACCAGGCGCACCGGGCCGGTGCCGATCTTCTGGCCGATGGCGCGGCCTTCGGCGAGGATGGTGCGGTCGGTGCTGCTCTTGAGCTTGTAGCGGTGCTCGACCTTGCCGGCCATCTGGCTCTTCACGGTCTCGGGACGCGCCTGCAGGATGTAGAGCTGGCCGTCGCCGCCGTCCTTGCCCCACTCGATGTCCATCGGGCGGCCGTAGTGCTTCTCGATGATCAGCGCGTAGCGGGCCAGTTCGGTCACGTCCGCATCGGTCAGCGAGTAGCGGTTGCGCATCTCGGGCGGCGTGTCCACGGTGCGCACCAGCTTGCCGGTGGCGGCCTTCTCTTCCGGCGTCGCGAACTCCATGCGGATCAGCTTGGAGCCCAGGTTGCGGCGGATCACGGCGACCTTGCCGTTGCGCAGCGTCGGCTTGTGGACATAGAACTCGTCCGGGTTCACGGCGCCCTGCACCACCGTCTCGCCCAGGCCGTAGCTCGACGTGATGAAGACCACGTCCTGGAAGCCGGATTCGGTGTCCATCGTGAACATCACGCCCGCGGCGCCCAGGTCAGAGCGGACCATGCGCTGGATGCCGGCCGACAGCGCGACGTCCGCGTGCGCGAAGCCCTTGTGGACGCGGTAGGAGATCGCGCGGTCGTTGTAGAGCGACGCGAACACTTCGCGGATCTTGTGCAGCACGCTGTCGATGCCGACGACGTTCAGGAAGGACTCCTGCTGGCCGGCGAACGACGCATCCGGCAGGTCTTCCGCGGTGGCGGAGGAACGCACGGCGAACGACGCGCCGGGGTTGCCTTCGGTGAGCTTCTCGAATTCCGCGCGGATCTGCGCTTCGAAGTCGGCCGGGAACGGCGCGGACTCGACCCAGCCGCGGATCTCGGCCCCCGCTTCGGCCAGCGCACGCACGTCGTCCGTGTCCAGCGCGTCGAGGCGGGCGTTGATCTTGGCGGTCAGGTTGCTGGCCGTCAGGAACTCGCGGAAGGCGTGGGCGGTCATGCCACCGAAGTCGGAAGTCGCCGCTGACTTGGAGTTTGCTGTTAAACGGCTCCGAGCTATCGAGATAGAA
>OFSF01000957.1_pt1 | contig 10485 bp, 11 predicted proteins | sample 1543271 | NCBI WGS metagenome assembly OFSF01 (sample SAMN07774227, study PRJEB24372) | wastewater metagenome | isolation source: Exp Tend VB 100WW | collected 2016-02
GGGGCACAGAGGTCACGGTGGTACGGCGCGGTGGCTTGCGGGCGGGTTCGGGGAGGTGCAGAATATAACGGTAGTTATAACTTTTGACGGTGGACACGGAGTCTGTCATGCACGCATTGAAGCTTACCCAGATCGGCAACTCGGTGGGGGTGATCCTGCCCAAGGAGCTGCTGGCCCGGCTCAAGGTGGAAAAGGGCGACACGCTGTTTGTCACCGAGACCCCGGACGGGTTGGCGCTGACCTCGTTCGATCCGTCGTTCGAGGAGCAACTGGCGATGGGCCGCGAGTTCATGCGCGAGTACCGCGATACCTTCCGCGCACTGGCCAAATGAGCGCCGCCGCCAACACGCCTTGGCGCTGGGTGGACAAGCGCATGCTGATGCTGCTGCACGACGAGAGTCTGGCGCAGCACGGCGGGCTGTCCGGGCTGCGCGACGAGGGCTTGCTCGACTCGGCCTTGGCGCGACCGCAGAACCTCGCGACCTGCGGCGATCCTGATCTGGCCGCGCTGGCCGCTTCGCATGCGTTCGGGCTGGTGCGCAACCACCCGTTCGTGGACGGCAACAAGCGGGCGGCGTTCCTCGGGGTTGGTCTGTGCCTCGGGTTGAACGGTTGGCGCCTGACCGCCGGGCAGGCTGAGGCGACGGTCGCTGTGCTGGCGCTGGCGGGCGGCGAGATCGGTGAAGACGAATTCGCCGCCTGGCTGCGCGAACACCTCGCCCCCCGTGGACGTTAAGGACACCCCGGCTCCGGCCCCGGCCCCGGCCGCGAAAGCCGCCAAGTCCGCCCCGCAGCGGGCGATGGAAAAACTCGGCCTCGTGCGCGACATCGACCTCGCGCTGCACCTGCCGCTGCGCTACGAGGACGAGACGCGGCTGACGCCGATGTCCGCGCTGCGCGAGGGCGACACGGTGCAGGTCGAGGCGGTGGTGCGCGAGGCGTCGATCCAGGGGGCGCGGCGGCAGTTCGTCGTGTGGCTGGTGGCCGACCGGGACGACCGGGGCGGGCGCGACGAGCTGATGCTGCGCTTCGTGCATTTCTTCCCGTCGCACCAGAAGGCGCTGGTCCCGGGCGCACGGGTGCGGGCGCGGGGCGAGGTGCGCGGCGGCTTCCTCGGGCGCGAGATGGTGCATCCGGCGTTCAAGGTCGTGCAGCCCGGTGCGCCGCTGTCCGACGCGCTCACGCCGGTCTACCCGACGAGTGCGCAGCTGCCGCAGGCCTATCTGCGCAAGGCGGTCGCGGCGGGCCTGAAGCGCGCGCCGCTGGACGAGGTGCTGCCGCGGGACGTGGTGCCGCGTGGCCTGCCGGGTCTGCGCGAGGCGCTGAATTTTCTGCACCACCCATCCTCGGCCGCCAGCCTCGCCGCGCTGGAAGAACGCACGCACCCCGCGTGGCAGCGCATCAAGTTCGAGGAACTGCTCGCCCAGCAACTCTCGCAGCTCACCGCGCAGCGTGAACGCGCCCGCCTGCGCGCCCCGTCGCTGAAGGCCAAGCCGGGTGGCCTGCACGAACAACTGCTCGCCGCGCTGCCGTTCTCGCTCACCGGCGCGCAGCACCGCGTCAGCAACGAGATCGCCGCCGACCTGCGCCGCCCGCAGCCGATGCACCGCCTGCTGCAGGGCGATGTCGGCTCCGGCAAGACGGTGGTGGCGGCGCTCGCGGCGGCGGTGGCGATCGACGCGGGCTGGCAGTGCGCGCTGATGGCCCCGACCGAGATCCTCGCCGAGCAGCATTTCCGCAAGCTGCTGCAGTGGCTGGAGCCGCTGGGCATCGGTGTGGCGTGGCTCACCGGCAGCCGCAAGGGCAAGGCGCGCACCGCGATGGTCGAGCGCATCGCGTCCGGCGACGCCAAGCTGATCGTCGGCACGCACGCGGTGATCCAGGGCGACGTGCATTTCGCCAAGCTCGGGCTGGCGGTGATCGACGAGCAGCACCGCTTCGGCGTCGCGCAGCGGCTGGAGCTGCGCCACAAGCTGGCCGAGCAGAAGCTGGAGCCGCACCTGCTGATGATGAGCGCGACCCCGATCCCGCGCACGCTGGCGATGACCTACTTCGCCGACCTCGACGTCAGCACCATCGACGAGCTGCCCCCGGGCCGCACGCCCATCGTCACCCGCGTCTTCGCCGACAACCGCCGCGACGACGTGATCGCCCGCGTGCGCGACGAGGTACACAAGGGGCGGCAGGTGTACTGGGTCGTGCCGCTGATCGAGGAGTCCGAGGCGCTCGACCTGCAGAACGCCACCGAGACCCACGCCCAGCTCTCGGCCACCTTCGAAGGCGTGGCGGTCGGCCTGCTGCACGGGCGGATGTCCTCGGCGGACAAGGCGGCGGTGATGGCGGAGTTCACGGCGGGCCGGATGAGCGTGCTGGTGGCGACGACGGTGATCGAGGTCGGCGTGGACGTGCCGAACGCCAGCGTGATGGTGATCGAACACGCCGAGCGGTTTGGCCTCGCGCAGTTGCACCAGTTGCGCGGGCGGGTGGGGCGGGGCGCGGTGGCGAGTGTGTGCGTGCTGATCTACACCTCGCCGTTGTCGCAGACCGGCCGCGAGCGGCTGAAGGCGATGGCGGAAACGACGGATGGCTTCGAGATCGCGCGGCGGGATCTGGAGATCCGCGGGCCGGGCGAGTTCATGGGGGCGAAGCAGTCGGGCGATGCGCTGCTGAAGTTCGCGGATCTGGCGCAGGACGAGGCCTTGCTGGAGCGCGCCAAGGCCGCGGCGCCGGGGCTGCTGGATGCGCACCCGGACGCGGCGCGGGCGCACATCAGTCGGTGGCTGGGGGGGAAGATGGAGTTTCTGAAGGCGTGAGGCACACTGATCCGGTCAGATCCCGACGGAAGGCGTGACGCTGAATTTCCTGATCGAGCACCGCAAGGCTTTGCTGACCTTCGGCTGGAGGACTGGGAGGCTTGACGCCACCTGGTCGCAGTGGCCGCCGTCGATCGCGCTGGTCCGCGTGTGCCGTCATCCAGAATTGCTGTATCGGGGACCACAGCCGCGCGGGAATGACCGAAGCGCGATCACCACATGACGGGCATTTTCATCAGCTACCGCCGCCTGGAAAGCAAGCTGCAGGCGCGCATCCTATTCGAGCGGCTGGAGCCACGGTTTCGTGGCCGGGTCTTCATGGACACGGACGGGTTGAAGCCTGGGGAGAACTTCCGCGACAAGATCGGGGCGCAACTGGAGCGTTGCACGGTGCTGCTGGCGCTGATCGGGCCGCAATGGGAGGCGGTGCTCGACGGGAAGGGGAATCGGCGGCTGGATGATCCGCGTGACTGGGTGCGGCTGGAAATCGCCACGGCGCTGCAACGCGGGATCACGGTGGTGCCGGTGCTGATCGAGCGGACCCACATGCCGCCTGAACAGGATTTGCCGGAGGAACTGCGGCGGATGCTGGATCGGCAAGCCTTCGTGTTGAATATGGACCATGGTTTTGACCAGGGGATGCGGGATCTGGTCGAGGCGATCCGGCCGGACATGGGGCGCGGGGTGCCGGTGCCGGATTGGGTGAAATGGGTGATGCCGGTGCTGGGTTTGGTGGCTGGTGGCGGGTATCTGGTGACGAATCCGCCGAAGTGGCTGGAATCTGCGCTCCAGCTTGCACAACCCGTGCCGCTGCCTGATCCATTTCCGGCGGGCAAGAAATTCCGGGATTGCGAGGATGCGGCGTGTCCGGTGATGGTGGTGGTGCCGGCGGGGAGTTTCCTGATGGGTTCACCGGAAAGCGAGCCTGACCGCAGCAGCGACGAAGGGCCGCAGCACCGGGTGAGCATTGCCAAGTTCGCGATGGGCCAGTTCGAGGTGACGCAAGGGCAGTGGACGGCGCTGATGGGAAGCAACCCGAGCTATTTCAAGGACTGCGGCGCTGAGTGCCCTGTAGAGAGCGTGAGCTGGGAGGACGCACAGGAGTACGCGAAGAGGCTGAGCGAGAAGACCGGTCGGAAATATCGGCTGCCGAGCGAAGAAGAATGGGAATACGCGGCGAGGGCGGGGACGATCACCGCGTATGCGTTCGGGGAAACGCTGAGTGCGTCGCAGGCCAATTTCGGCATGGCAAAGGGCAAGACGGTGAACGTCGGGAGCTATGCCGCGAATGACTTTGATCTGAGCGACATGCACGGGAACGTGTGGGAGTGGGCGGCGGATTGCCATTCGAATTCATATGGGGTGTCTATGGATAAAGCATTTAATTTGATTACTTTTTGTAAATTTGGTAATGGGCGCCGTGTCCTGCGCGGCGGCGGCTGGATCAACGTCCCCTTGTATGCCCGCGCCGCCGACCGCGACAGGAACACCCCCGGCAGCCGCAACTACGACGCTGGTTTCCGCCTGGCCCGGACCCTTACCCCTTGAATCCCGTATATCCATGAGCGAATACCAATACTACGAATTCGCCGCCCTCGACCGCCCGCTGAGCCCGCAGCAGCAGGCCGAGTTGCGCGAGCGTTCCAGCCGCGCCCGCATCACGCCGGGCGGCTTCATCAACGAGTACCACTGGGGCGACCTGAAGGGCGAGCCGCTGGACTGGATGACGCGCTACTTCGATGCGCATGTCTACAGCGCCAACTGGTACCAGTGCAAGCTGATGCTGCGGCTGCCGAAGACGCTGCTGGACCCAGCGCAGCTCGCGGTGTTTCGAGGTAACCGCAATGACTCGGAGTGCTTCTCCGGCATGGATGTCGGCTCGGCCTGGGTGCTGGAGTGGGCGTTCTTCGACGATGAACGCGCGGTGGAACTGGACCGCTTCAATATGGGCGACGGGCCGGGCTGGCTGTCCGAGCTGCTGCCGCTGCGCGAGGAGATCCTGCGTGGTGACCAGCGGGCGCTGTACCTGGGCTGGTTGCTGCGCGCCAGCCGTGACGAGCTGGAGGACGACGCGCTTGAACCCGCCGTTCCGCCCGGCCTGCGCACGCTCAGCCCCTCCCAGCAGGCCCTGTTGCGCTTCGTCGAGTTCGACCGCGACTGGCTCGCCGTCGCCGCGCAGGCCAGCGCCGACCTGGAGGCCGTGGCGGTGGACGAAACGCCGCTGCAGGCCCGCTGGCTCGACAGCCTGAGCGTGGACGAGCTGCGCGGGGTCGTGCGGCTGATGGTGCAAGGCCATCTGCACGACGCCGCGCAGGTGGTCCGGCAGCACTACACCGAGTCGGTGCGGGCGTGGTCGGTCGTCGATGGCACAGGGTCGGCCGAGGTGCCGCGCCGCACGGTGGCGCAACTGCGGGCGGGGCTGGACGAGGCCCGCGCCAGTCGCCAAGCCCAGGAGCAGCAGGCCCGCGACGCCGAGCGCCAGCGCGAAGCACTGAAGCGCGCCGAGTACCTGAACCGGGAGATCCTCCCGCGAGCCGGGGCGATCTGGGGCGATGTGGAGGCGCAGTTGTCACGCGGCTCGGCGTCGGCCTATGACCGGGCGCTGGTGCGGGTGCTCGAACTCTCCGATGCGCTGCGGCTGGCCGGGCGGCAGGAGGAATTCCGGCAGCGGCTGGCGATCCTGATGCGCGGGCATGGCCAGCGGCGGGTGTGGGTGAAGCGGTTGCAGGATGCCGGCTTGATTTGACCTCAAGCCTCAAGCGGCAGGACTGGACGGCCTGCCCCCGGCCGCAACTGCCGCCGCCGCTCCGCGCTCAGGTACGGCCACAGCAGCGCCATCACCTGCCGCGTCCCATGCCGCACCGCCGCGTCGGCGTTGTCCGGCTCCAGCGCATGCCGCGGGTCGCGCACGTACTCGTAGCTCAGCCAGTAGGTCAGCAGCACGACGATCGACACCGACAGCGCCCCCGCGTCCTCCTCGCCGATCGGCTCGCCGTCGATCACGCACAGCCGCACCACCCGCTCGCGCACCGCCGCCTGCTGCACCGCCAGCGCCGCCTGGCAGCGCGTCTCCAACTGGCGGTTGCGCGTCAGCAGGTCGTTCAGGTCGCGGAAGATGAAGCGGTAGTCCCACGCCAGCCGCAGCAGCCCCGGCACCAGGTTCCACGCGCCTTCCGCGTCGTCCGCAGGCCCCGCGGCGGTCAGCGTCTCGGTCAGCGCGGTCTCGTAACGGCTGACCAGCGCGTTGACCAGCGCCTCCTTGGCCGGGTAGTGGTAATACAGGTTGCCCGGGCTGATGTTCAGGTCGGCCGAGATCGCGTTGGTCGAGACGTTCGGCTCGCCGTAGCGGTTGAACAGGGCCAGCGAATGGTCAAGGATGCGCTCGGCGGTGCGGCGCGGTGCTTTCTTGGCCCGGTCGAGGGTGGTCATGCGGCGAATCTAGCACCAGCGCGGTGCAGTGCCGCCGCGGGTTTCCCTGTGGCTCAGGCGCCGCCCAGCTTGTCCTGCGTCTTCGTGTCGAAGTCGCTCGCCTCGTGCCGCTCGTGCAGCTGGCTCGACGGCTCGCCGAAGGTGCGGTTGACCTTGCGGCCACGCTGCACCGCCGGCCGCTCGGCCACCTGGTCGGCCCAGCGCTGGACGTTCGTGTACTCCTGCACCTGCAGGAACTCGCCCGCGCCATAGACGAGGCCCTTCACCAGCGCGCCGTACCACGGCCAGATCGCCATGTCCGCGATGGTGTAGTCGGCACCCGCGATGTAGGGCTGCTCGGCCAGCTGGCGGTCGAGCACGTCGAGCTGGCGCTTGACTTCCATCGCGTAGCGGTCGATGGCGTACTCGATCTTGATCGGCGCGTAGGCGTAGAAATGCCCGAAGCCGCCGCCCAGGAAAGGCGCGCTGCCCATCTGCCAGAACAGCCAGGACAGGCACTCGGCCCGCTTGGCCGGCTCGGTCGGCAGGAAGGCGCCGAATTTCTCCGCGAGGTACATCAGGATCGCGCCCGACTCGAACACGCGGATCGGCTCCGGGCCGCTGCGGTCCATCAGCGCGGGGATCTTGGAGTTCGGGTTGACCTCGACGAAGCCGCTGCCGAACTGGTCGCCGTCGCCGATCTTGATGAGCCAGGCGTCGTATTCGGCGCCGGTGTGGCCGAGCGCGAGCAGCTCCTCAAGCATCACCGTCACCTTCACGCCGTTGGGCGTGGCCAGCGAGTAGAGCTGCAGCGGATGGCGGCCGACCGGTAGTTCCTTGTCGTGCGTCGGGCCGGCGATGGGGCGGTTGATGCTGGCGAACTGGCCGCCGTTGGCCTTGTTCCAGGTCCAGATCTTGGGTGGGGTATAGGCGGTGGTGTCGGTCATCGGGTGGCTCCGGGTGTGGGCAAGGCTGGCGAAGACTCTACGGTAAAAGCCCGGGATCTGCTGGGGGCCTCGGCGTGATGCCGGCTTGTGTCGATCCGGTGGATTGTCTAGACTCTGTTGAAACTCATCACCGGAATGCCACCATGACCGAAGCGGTACTCGACATCAAGCATTGGGGCAACAACCTGGGCGTGCGGCTGCCGGCGGCCATCGCCACGGCGGCCCGGCTGCACGCCGACCAGCGTGTCAGCCTGACCGTGCAGGGCGACAGCGTCGTCATCACGCCCATCCGCGATGAAGTGTTGACCCTGGAGCAACGCCTGTCCCGGTTCGATCCGGCGCGCCACGGCGGTGAGGCCATGGTCGCCGATGCGCATCTGGGGGCCGAGCGGTGGTGAGCGTCGCCAAGCCCTGGGCACCGCAGCGCCAGGACGTCATCTGGATCGACTGCAACCCGCAGCGCGGGCAGGAGATGCGCGATGTTCACCCCTTCCTGGTGCTGTCACCCAAGCCCTTCAATGAACGCACCTCGCTGGTCATCGGCCTGCCCATGACCACGGCGGCCTACAACGCCGACAACCCGTTTGCTGTTGCCGTGGGTGTGGCTGGCGGCCGTCGAGCAGGCAAGACAAGTTACGTGCTGTGCCACCAGCCCAAGTCCTTCGACTGGCGGCTGCGTGCAGGCGCTCCACACCCGATGAAGCGGGTGTCGGACGCTGGTTTTGCGGAAGTGCTGCTGGTCCTCAATCAGATCGTGCAGCTGGCCTGACCTTCCTGGTGTCTGGTCCTGGGTGGACTATCCTTCCGCCCGTTTTTGCATCCCTGATCCTCCCTGACCATTGGAGTCCCCCATGAAGTTCCTCGTCCTCAACGGCATCAACCTCAACATGTTCGGCAAGCGCGACCCGAAGCAGTACGGCACGACCACGCTGGCGCAGATCGACGAACAACTGCTGGCGCTGGGGGCCGAGCTGGGCGTCGAGGTCGAGTGCTTCCAGACCAATTTCGAAGGCGAGATGGCCGAGCGCATCCACCGTGCCCACGGCGAGGGCGTGGACGGCGTGCTGATCAACGCGGGCGCGTGGACGCACTACAGCTACGGCATCCGCGACGCGCTGGCGATCCTGAAGTGCCCGATCATCGAGGTGCACATGTCCAACATCCACGCCCGCGAGGCGTTCCGGCACCACTCGGTGATCGCCGAGATCGCGCGGGGGCAGATCGCCGGGTTCGGCGTGGACAGCTATCTGCTGGGGCTGCGGGCGGCGGTGTCGGCGGCGCGGGCGAACTGACGGCCCGACCGTTTCACGCGGCTCACTGCGTGGCTTGCCGCGTGGCTGGAGGGGGTGTGCCCAACAGCGACTGAATGGCCGTCGCGAGTTCCGCTGGCCGGTCCAGTTGCACGTAGTGGCCCGCATCGACCAGTTGCAGGCGTGCCTGTCCGAACTGTCCGGCCAGTGCCTGCGCAACCCCGGGGTTCAGATAGGGATCCGATTTTCCGAACAGGACCAGGACAGGCACCGGCGATTGCTTCATCTGCGGCAGGCGCGCGGCCCGGGCGTCGATTTCCTGCCAGAGCTGCGAGGTGGCACTGAAAAACGCGGGTCTGATGGCCGGTGCGCCATGCGCCAGCACGGGCACCCACCGTTCGCGTGCGGCGTCGTCGGAAAAGAACTCCGACATCTGGCTTTGAACGCCCGACTGGAAGACACCGGCCGCGCGGCTGGCGCCCCAGACCCGGAGGTCGCGGAACCAGCCGGTCGAGGCGAAGGTCGCGATCGCCGGTGGCGCCTGGAGCGTCGGGGTCTGGTGGTAGTAGGTGTTCAGCAGCACCAGGGCGCGGCTGCGCTGCGGGTTGTCCAGCACCCAGTCGATGCCCACCGGCCCCGACATGTCGTGCACCACGGGCACCACCTGCTGCAGTCCGAAGTGCGCGACCACCGCATCGAGGTCGGCGCGCTGACTGGCGACGTCGTACAAGGCCGCGGGTGGTTTCTCGGACGCACCCCATCCCAGGAAATCGAAGCTCACCACATGGTGGTGGCGCGCCAGCAAGGGGATCAGTGCGTCGTAGAGATGCTGGTTGTCCGGAAAACCGTGCATCAGCACCAGCGTTGCACCCTGTCCACGTTGCCCGGCGTTGAACTCCCGCGCGGCCAGCCGGCCGCCATCCGCACGGGTGACGGTGTGCTGCAGGTGGGGCTGGGCCTGGGCCTGGGTAAAGGCGGTCTGGTGCGCGTCGAAAGCGGCTTGTGTCGCAGGCAAGCCCGTGCAGGCCGCCGTCGACAGGAGCAGCGCCGACAAGGCCAGCCCCGCCAGCACACGCCGCGGACGACCCGTTCGCTTGCGGGAGGTGGATGGCTGGGACACGTTCAGGATGCTGGAGCTGGGGTGCATGTCGGGTCTACCGTGTGCGAGTGGAGTGGATGTCTGACTCTAGGCGCGGGTGGCGGGGCGGACAACGCGGCCAAAGGCTGTTTCATTGCAGACCTGAGATCAGGAATCACCCCAAATCCAGCGGCCGACGCTGGACATCCAGGCCCACTACGATCACCGCAAAGGGGTACGCCATGGAAAGCCTTCGGGGCATCGTCAGCTTCATCCAGACCGCGCGGTGCGGCAGCTTTGCCCGTGCCGCCGAGGCACTGGGCATCTCCGCGGTGGCGGTGAGCCGCAACGTGACCCGCCTCGAAGCGCAACTGAGCGTGCGCCTGTTTGCCCGGACCACGCGGCAACTCTCGCTCACCGCTGAAGGCGAAGCCCTGCTCGCGCAATGCGAGGCTCCGCTGGCCACGCTGGATGCGGCGTTCAACAACGCGCGCGGAGGCGCGGAATCCCCCGACGGGATCGTGCGCATCACGGCCGTTTCGCCGTATGTGCGCGGCTACCTGGCTGCCAGCCTGGTGGAGTTTCATGCGCGCTATCCCCGCGTGGTGCTCGACATCGACTGCAGCGAGCAGGTGAGCGATCTGGTGGCCAGCCGGTTTGATGTCGGCATCCGTGTCGGCCCGCTGGACGATGCCGGTTTCGTGGCGCGGCCGATCGGCGCGCTGGCGCTGGTGCTGTGTGCTGCGCCTGAATTTTTGGCGCAGCGCGGGCTTCCTGTCGACCTGCCGGCGCTGGCGCTGCGACACGGGCTGGGCCTCAAGCCTTCCGGCAGCAGCCATGCCGCCCCTTGGTGGTTGCAGGGCCCGGATGGGCTGTACCAGTTGCCTGTCGGCGGGCCGCTCATCTGCAATGATTTTGTCGCGCTGGCTGCCGCGTGTGCTGCCGGCCTGGGCGTGGTGCAGCTGCCGCTGGTGGCGGCGCTGCCGATG
>OFSF01000964.1_pt1 | contig 10469 bp, 3 predicted proteins | sample 1543271 | NCBI WGS metagenome assembly OFSF01 (sample SAMN07774227, study PRJEB24372) | wastewater metagenome | isolation source: Exp Tend VB 100WW | collected 2016-02
GTCCAGCAGGCGCCACCCCGGTGGTGCCGCCACCCCGGTCAACGGCCCCAGCGTCAGCGAGGCGATCGGCGCGTCCGGCTGCGCCAAGGCGTGCGCGAGCAGGTGCAGCCACCCGTCCAGCCACAGCCCGGCCCGCTCCGGCGAGGCCAGCCCGGCGTGGCAATCGAAGTCCAGCAGCACCTCGCCGTTGAGTTCCAGCAGGTTGAGGAACAGCTCGGCCTTCACGTGTGTCAGGGGCAGGGGCAGCGACACCAGCCGCAGCCCGTCGAAGTCCAGCCGGACACCCGGGTCGATGTTGAACAGCACCGACACCGCCGACCCGGCGCCAGCGCCCTCGGTGATGCGGGCCGCAGCGGTCGAGCGGGCCTGGGCCAGGGCGTGTCCGACCGCGCGCAGGGCGTGGTGGAAGGTCAGCGGGGCCGTGGCGTCGCCCCCGAGGTCCACGTCCAGCGCCATCACCGTGGACGCCATGCCCACCATGACCGGCATCTCGGCCACGCCGTGACCGGCAAACGGCAACCCGATGCGCCAGCGGCGCTGCCCCGACAGGCGACCCAGAAAGACCGCGAAGCTGCCCAGCAGGACCACCACGGGCGACATCCCCAGCGTCCGGGCACACCGCCGGACCTGGGCAAACAGCCCCTCGGACTGCCCCTCGGTCCCCGCCTGGCCTGGCGCTGGCAGGCGCGGATGGCGGCGGTGCAGGCGAAACCCCTGGAATCCGTCGATGCCCTCACGGACCTGGCCGCCGGCATCTCCGGGCAGGACCAGGCGGGGCGTCGGCTGTGCCTGTGCCACGTCGGATGGCGGCTGTGGCGGCTGCGGCTGTCGAGCCAGCCAGGCCGCGTAGTCCCGGAACGATCGGGTCGGGGGCAGCGTCGGCACCGTCCCCTGGTGCAAGGCGTTGTACGCCGTGGCCAGCTCCGCCAGCAGCAGCCCCAGCGACCAGCCATCCGCCACGAGGTGATGCACCGCGATCACCAGCACGCTGCGGTCCGGCCGCCCCCGGTACAGCGTGGCCCGGGCCAGAGGTCCATGCGCCGGGTCGATGGCACGGGCCAGTTCCGCGCGCAACAGTGCCTGGTCATCCACCACCTCGTCCGTGCGATCGACCACCGTCCACGGGGGCATCGCCGACGACACCCACACGCCGTCATCCGACATCGACGACACCCGCAGCGCCTCATGGCGAGCCGCCAGCAGCCGCCACGCCTGCTCCAGCGCGGCGGCGTCGGTGTTGCCTTCCAGCACGAAGGCCAGATACTCCGTGTAGGCAAACCCCGCCTGTGCATCCTTGGCCAGCAGGAACAGCATCTCCCGCTGACCCTGCACCGGCGGCACGACCCCTTCAAACAGGGCGGGGACAGCGACAGGGGCCGACACCGCCGGACGGGTCTCAGAAACCGGCCGACCGACCGGCCGATCGACTCTCCTGGCGATCAGGGCCAGTTGCTGCTCGAACACGGCCGCCATCGCGTCGATCTGGGCCGCCATGATTCCGATGGCCATCGGAGAAATATTTTTCATGCTGCGTATGAAGAACCCGTTATCAATTCTCGGACAATCTCTGCACGACACTGCGAACGACCGCCGACTTGACATCCTGCGGCATCGGCACGAAATTCATGTCGTCCGCGATCTGATCACCATAGCCATAGGCCCATTCGAAGAATGCGAGGGCTTGCTGGGAATTGGCGGCAATGTCGGGGTCCTGAGGCTTGCGGCGCAGGATGACGTAGGATGGGCTGGCAATCGGCCAGGCCAGCGGATTGGATGAGTTGGTCGTGGTATTGGCCATGCCCCCCCGCCAGAGGCCCCCGCGTGCCGCCGCCTGAATCGACAGGAAGTCGGGCGAGACATAGTTGCCTGCTTGATTCTGCAATTGCACATAATTCAGGCGATTCTTGCGCGCCATGGCGTAGTCCACATACGCAATCGAATTGGGACTGCGAAAGAACTGCATCATCATTTTCTCGAAACCGGCCACCGGCACACCGACCTGGAATTTCACGGTCGTCCCCACCCCAGGATTGGCCTTCCATTCCGGATTGACCTTGGACAGATAATGGCTCAGCAGATAGGTCGTGCCGGAAGGGTCCTGGCGCGTGACCACGATGATGGGCGCCGCCGGCAGGAAGAGATCAGGATTGATTCGGCGGATGGCCGGATCGGTCCAGCGGGTGATCTTGCCCGAATAGATGCCCGCCAGCACCGCACTGCTCAACCGCAGTTGCCCTGGCCCGATGTTCGCCATGTTCACCACCGGCACCACGCCGCCCATGACGACGGGAAACTGCAGCAGGTCAAAGGCGTCCAGGTCCTCTTCCTTCATCGGCCGGTTGCTGGCCGTGAAGGTCGTCAGCCCCTTCTTGATGGCATTCAAGCCTTCCGTGGTCCCGCTGTCCGTGTATTCGACCGACACGCCGGCCTGCTTCTCGTAGATGGAAGCCCATTTCTGGTACAAAACCAGTGGAAAGGACGAGCCTTTTCCGGAGATCGTCTGGGCATGCCCGTTCGACAATCCAAGCAAGAGATTCAGAGCCACGGCCAGCAGGAACTTCATGTAATGGCACTCAAGATCAGGAAAATCAAGAAAAAATCCCAGGGGCAGCCAGCACCCCTGGGCAGACATTCATGCAAGGCTTGCCATCGTCAAGCGCGGCAGATGCCCGATCGGACGGACCAGACTAACTGGTACCCATCACGCGGCCGGGGCCGCCTTGGCTTTCTCGAATTCCGCCGTGAAATAGTCGCGCGTCTGCTTGGGGTCGAAATTCAGGAACGTGCCACCCGCCTCGAAGTGCGTCACGAACACGCGGCCGATCGCATACGTTGCCGCAGCGAATGCACCCGGTGCGGCTACAAATCCGATATAGGTGCCGACAACGGGAACCGCCTTGATGAGGGAGCCGAGGCTGGCCCCCGCACTGCTGGCCAGCACGGTGCCCAGCATGGCCGACACCGTGCTCTTGACGCCGTTTTCGAGGAAGGGGATGTCGTACATCTTCGCCAGCTTGCTCAGCATGCGCAACTGCAGTCCCAGCAGCGCCGCCAGGTCCACCGACGGCACCGGGATCATGCCGGCACTGGCCGCCCAGGGCACGTAGCTGGAGACCATCGCCATCGCCTGCTGGTCGCGACGCAGCTCGGGCAGCGCGGCGGCGGTGGCCGGTGCGGCTTCGGCCTCGGTGGCCTGCACTTCAATCGTTTCATTGCTCATGGATTCACCTCATTGAACCTTGTTAAGGACAGGGATTGCTCAGGGCCATCGACCCCCAGGGATCGTGGCCCGGGGCCAGGGCCGGGGTCAGGGCCAAACACCAAACACGACAGGGACCCACAAATCAATCATCAAGCTCAGTCCAGGTCCAGGAGTTCATCGAGATCCTCGTCGGACATCTGGTAAGTGAAGGGCCTGCGGGACGTGCCGGATGACCCGGGGGGGGCACCCAGGGTCAGCGCCTGCATCAGCCCCTGCAGCAACCGGCGTGCGTCGGCCGGCGTCACGGCGGCGGGATCGAAGGTCAGCGAACACTCCAGCCGCCCCTCGACGATCAGGCACAGCACGTCGAGCGCATGCGGACTGCGGGTGTCGGCACCGATGGACTCGCCCGCAGGGTTCCAATCGACCGAGAACGAGCGGGTGTCCGCTGCCGAGCCATCGAAGACCCCCAGGTAGTTGAACCCGATGTCCGCCTGCCGACGAGGGCGATCGGCGGCCATCTCGGGCAGTTGATCCAGCAGGCTGTAGGTCCAGCCACCATCCGGCATGGCGTCCCGGCTGGCGCGCACCCCGGCCGCCACCGCCTGCAGATCCTGCCCACGCCGTGCCTCCAGTCGCAGGGTGGCGTAGGTCGTGAACCAGCCGACCGTGCGCGACAGGTCCAGCGAAGGGGCGAGGTCCGAAAACTGTCGGGGCCACTGCCGGCCATGCGATTCCAGCGTCACCAGCGTGCCCTCGCGGTCCAGCGTGTCGCGCAGCGTGATGGCCAGTCCAGCCAGCAGCACGTTCTCCAGCGCCCCCCCGTCGGTCGCTGCCCGGTGGGTCAGAGTGCGGGTGGCCTCGGCGTCCAATGTCTCCGACAGCGTCACCATGTCGCCCGCACGACGCGCACCGCCGGCCACGGTCAGCGGCGACCGTGACGTGTTCAGGTCGGACAGGTAACGCCGCATCGCCGACAGGTCGGCCTGCCGTGCCACGCGCGCCAGCACGGCGGCATGGTCCAGCACCGAAGACCCCTTGAAAGGCAGCACCACCGCTGCCCCGACCCGCGCCGCTTCGTAGGCCGTCTCGAAATCTTCGACCAGGATGTCCCATGACACCCGGTCCACCACCAGGTGATGGGCCGCCAGCAGCAGGTGGTCCTGCTCGGGGCCATGCACCAGCAGCGCACCGAAGAGGGGAGCGCCGCTGTCCAGCCGGAACCCTGTGTGCAGGGACTGCGCGGCCACGGCCAGCGCGGCTGCGTCCGACGTGTCGAGCGTGACCTCCAGGAAGGTCGGGCCACCATGGGCCGTCGTGATGACCGGACTCACCTGCTGCGGGAAGCCGGGCAGTTGCAGGCGCAGGCCGTCGTGGTGCTGCCACAGCGCCTGCAAGGCGTCACGCACTGCGGCGACCTCCCAGCGACCGGCCTGCTGCAAGCCGATGGCCTGGTTGAAGTGGTGGGGTGCATCCCCTTCTCCTGACAGGCGCAGGAACCACTGCTGGATGGGGGTGAGCACGGTGGCACCCGAGACCTCGCCTTGCTCCGCCAGCGTGTCGAGGGACCGCAACTGGGCCGCCAGCGTGGCGATCGTCGGGTGCTGGAAGATGTCCTGGATCTCGGCGCGCAGGCTCAGGCGCCGCAGCCGCGACACGATCTGGATCGCCCGGATCGAGTCCCCGCCCAGCATGAAGAAATCCTCGTCGAGGCCGATCGTGTCCCGGCCCAGCACCGCCTGCCAGACATGGCGCAGCACCCGCTCCACGGGCGTTTCCGTGCGCGCCATGGCCGACACCGCAGCAGTCCCCGACACCACGGGGCTGGGCAGCGCCTGGCGGTCCACCTTGCCGCTGACGTTCAGGGGCAGTCGCTCCAGCTCGACGACATAGGCGGGCACCGCATGGGCCGGCAGCCGCTGCGCCAGCGCCGCGCGGATGTCCTGTGCGCCGCTGCGCGTGGCACGCGGCACCCCTTCGGCCTCGAACAGGCGGGCCATGAAGGGAGTGGCACGGTGACCATCGCCAAAGTGCAGGCTGTTGGCACGGAACTCGAACGAGCGTCCCGATGCACACCGGACGAAGCCGTCGAGGTGGAAATCCGGGTTGAAGCCGTTGTGGGCCAGCGTGCGGTGGATGGCCAGTTGCAGGCGGTCGCCCGGCTCGAAGCACATGTCCCCCAGGTCCAGCGGGATGTACACCGGCAGCCAGCTCGCCGGGTTCTCCAGGATGTCCACCACATGGTCGGCATCGACGTGCAGTTGCAGCCAGGCCAGCAGACCCGTGACCGGCCCGGACCGCTCGATGACCAGCTCGTCCCTGTGCGTGGCCTCCAGTGCCATCGGCTGCGTGTAGTCGAGGTCTTCGAGCACGCCGACGCTGGACACGATGGCCTGCGCCGGCAGGTTCTTCACGCACAGGCGCAGGTCGAAGGGGCGGCCGATGTCGGAGAAGATGCGTTCGACATAGTGCGCCGCCACCTCGGGGAAGCCCCAGTCGAAGCGGCCCTCCGGCAGGTTCACGGCCGCCAGGCGGGTCACGCTGCGCTGGGGCAGCATCGCCATCGGGTTCTTCAGCAGCCGCCGGGCATGGTTGATGATGTCGGCGGCCCCTTCCGAGCCGCCTATGGCGCCGACGATCTCCGAGATGCACACGTCGGCCTGCTCGGGCAGCTCGATGGTGCGCGCATCGCCATGCAGCACCGTGATGCGGTCGGACAGCCCCAGCCGCTCGACCGTCTGACGGGCCTTGGCGGCGGTGGATTCGAGCAGATCGACGGCATAGACATGCGCCGCGCCGGCCTCGATGGCCAGCCGCGACAGGATGGCAAAGGGGCCGGTGCCGATGTCGAGCACCACCTTGCCCTTCAGGTGGGTGGCGAAGGCGCCGCTGTAGCGCCGGTTGCGCTCGACGTCGTTGGCCATGCTCGAATAGACCACGTCGTCGTAGACATAGAACTCGGCCACCGACGGCCACAGCTCCACGCGCGGCGTGCGGCAGTAATAAGCGGCCAGCGCCAGGGAACCGTCGGCGCGGGCCACCGGCACCACCACGCCATCGGCCACGTCGGCACAGCCCCGCAGCGCGTGCTCGACCTCCATCGGCTCGATGCGGAAGCCCGAGATCTTGACCTGGTCGTCCAGGCGACCCAGGAAGTCGAGCGAGCCGTCCTCCAGCCAGCAGACGCGGTCGCCGCTGTGGTAGGTGCGCTGGCCGGACGTCGCCTCGGTGCCGAAGCGCAGCCGGGTCAGCGTGTCCTCGCCGTGGTACCCCCGCGCCACGCCCACCCCGGCGATGACCAGTTCGCCCGGCACGCCGACGGGCACCGGCTGGCCCTGGGTGTCCACGACACGGCACACGGTGTTGGGCAGCGGACGGCCGATCGGCAGACGCCCCCGCGTCGCGTCGGCCGGGGTCACCCGCTGCAGCGTGGCGCACACCGAGGTCTCGGTCGGCCCATAGGCGTTGAAGGCGGCCAGCGTGGCGGCGTGGTGGCACAGCGCCCGGACATCCGCCGCCTCGCCCGCCGTGATCAGCACCCGCAGCGTGGGGAGCGGCCGGTCCTCCAGCGTGCGCAGGAAGGCCGGCGGCAGGGTCACCACCGTCGTGCCGGTGTCCGCCAGCGTCTGCGCGAACCGATCGGCCGATTCGAGCGCCGCCGGCTCGGGCTGCACGACGGCGGCCCCGGCCAGCAGCGCCATGAAGAGATTGGCCAGCGAGGCGTCAAACGCGGGCGAGGCGAACTGCAGCACCCGGTCCTGTGCCGTGATGCCAAAGGCGTCGATCTGGCCGAGGGCCATGTTGACGAAGCCGCCGTGCTCGCACAGCACCCCCTTGGGCTCGCCGGTGGAGCCGGAGGTGAAGATCATGTAGGCCGCATCGCTCGGTGCAGGGGGCACCAGCGGCGGCAGGTCTGTCGCGGACGCCGATGCCGATGCCGACGCTTCGAGCAGCGAAATCACGTCCACCACCGGCACGCCGCCGTCCGACACCTGTGCCGCCTGGGCGGCCTGGGCGACCTGCTCAGCATCGTCGGCCAGCACGAGGCGACTGCCCGACTTGTCCAGCAGCATCCGGAGCCGTGCGACCGGATACGCCGGGTCCAGCGGCACGTAGACCGCCCCCGCCTTCAGGATGCCCAGCAGCGCCACCAGCGAGGCCCGGGAACGCCGTGCCCACACCGCGACCCGGTCGCCCGTCGCCACGGCCATCCGGTCGCGCAGCACCCGCGCCAGGGCGTCGCTGTCGGCGTGCAGCTCGGCGTGGCTCCAGGTCCGGCCCGCTTCGACCACGGCCGGGCGGTCGGCGTGGTCGCGCACGATGGCCGCATGCACGGCGGTGATGCCCAGGGGCGCACGGGGCTGCACCGGGCCGCAGGAGAAGCCCTGCAACCGCTGCAGCTCGGCCGGCGGGATCAGGGTCAGCGCCCCCACCGGCGTGTGCGGGGCCAGCGTGACCGACTCGGCCAGCGTCTCGAAGTGGGCACACGACCGCTCGATGCGGGTGGCGTCGAACAGGTCGCTGTTGTAGTTGAGGTCCAGCACCAGGTGCCCGTCCTCGACCTGGAAGTGGAACACCAGGTCGAAGCGGCTGAAGTTCCAGGCGTTTTCCGAACCCCAGGGGCGCACCGCCGCCGCCTCCAGCAGGAGCGACACCGGCTCGAAGGTATCGACCACCACCATCACGTCGAACAGCGGCGAGCGGCTCATGTCCCGCGCCAGGTTCAGCCCGTCCACCAGCAGGTCGAAGGGATGGGCCTGGTGCGTCAGCGCGTCCTGCACCGTGCGGCCGATCTCGCCCAGCAAGGTGGTGAACGGCTGGGCGGCCTCCAGCCGATCGCGCAGGGCCAGCACATTGACCAGGTAGCCGATCTGGCCCTGCAGGTCGGCATGCTCGCGGCCCGCGACGGGGGTGCCCACGACGATGTCGGGCTGTCCGGTGTAGCGGAACAACTGGACCTTGACCAGTGCGTCGAGCAGCACGAACAGGGTGCAGCCTTGCGCCTGCGCCAGGTGCTCCAGCGCCGCCGTGGTGCGCTCGGACAGGCGGCGATGGCAGGTGCTGCCCCGGAAGGTCTGGGTGGCGGGTCGGGGCCGGTCGGTGGGCAGCGCCAGGGCCGGCGGCACGGTGGCGAACCGCTGCTGCCAGTAGGCGCGGTCGTCGTCGATCTGCCCGGCCTGCAGGCGGCCCGATTGCCAGGCCACCACGTCACGCTGCTGCAGGGACAGTGGCGCCCAGTCGGGCCGTGTACCGGAACGCCGCGCCGCATACGCCTGTGCCAGTTCGGCCGCCAGCACCGACAGCGACCACACGTCGCTGACGATGTGGTGGATGTTGAAGAGCAGGCGCTGGCGTGGTTCGCCGTCGGACGCGGCCGGCAGCCTCAGCACCACTACCCGCAGCAGCGGCCCGTGCGCCAGGTCGAAGGCGTGGTCGTCGTTGAGCGCCCGCAGCCGGTCGGCTTCCTGCTCGGCGGCGACCGGCGATCGACCCCGCAGGTCCACCACCATCAGCGGCGCCTCCATCGCGGCCCGCACCTGCTGGTGGGCATGGCCCTCGACCTCGACGAACACGGTGCGCAGCGACTCATGGCGGTCCATGACATCCTGCAACCCTGCCCGCAGCGCCTCGATGTCCACCGCACCCGCCACCTCGTAGGCCGTCGGCAGGTTGTAGGCGGTCGGCGCGATGCCCATGCGGTCCAGGCGCCAGAGCCGGTCCTGCGCCGGAGAGGCCGGGTAGCTGGCCTGGTCCGGCACCCGCACGATGGCCGAGGTCGGGGACGTGTCTGCCCGGGCGGACACCTGGTCGATGTGGGCCGCCAGGGCGCGCACGGTGCTCAGGGCATAGAAGTCGCGCAGGCTGACCTCGACGCCACAGCCCTGGTAGAGCTTCATCAGCGCGCGGATGGCCCGCAGCGAGTCCCCGCCCAGCGTCTGGAAATCGGTGGTGACCCCGACGTCCTGCAGGTCGAGCAGCTCGGCCCAGATCGCCGCGAGCGTGTGCTCGGTGGGCGTGCTGGCGGCGACAAAACCGCCGGCCTCGTAGTAGACCTCGCTCGGCTTGGGCAGCGCCTTGCGGTTGACCTTGCCGCTGACCGTGGTGGGCAGCGCCTGCAGCCGCACCACGCGGTGGGGCTGCATGGCGGCGGGCAGGTGCTGGTCAAGGTGATGCCGCAGCACGTCCGGTGCGATCGCCTCGGTCAAGCCGTCCTGCAGCACGTAGTAGCCCACCAGCAGCGCCCGCTGGTCGGACAGCCCATGCACGGCGCAGGCGCACTGGGCGACACCGGGCACCTGCCGCAGCACCGACTCGATCTCGGCCAGCTCGATGCGCACGCCATGGAGCTTGACCTGCCCGTCCTGGCGGCCCAGGCACTGGACGGTGCCATCGGGCAGCAGCCGACCCAGGTCGCCGGTGCGGTAGATCACGTCGGCGGGGTCCTGGCTCAGCGGGTTGCGCACGAACGCGGTGGCCGTCAGGGCCGGGTCATGCAGGTAGCCCAGCGAGCGGTAGGGCGTGGCGATGCAGATCTCGCCGATCTCGCCGGGCAGGCACGCCTGGGTGTCGCGCAGCACATGCACCACCGTGTTGGGCAGCGGCCGGCCGATCGGCAGCACGGAGCGGTCGTCCTGCGCCAGATCGCCGACCCGCAGGAACAGCTTGGCCAGCGTGGTCTCGGACGGGCCGTAGAGGTTGAGCACCTCGGCCTGCGTGCCGGCCAGGCGACGCCAGGTGGTCACGTCGGAGGCCAGCAGCGGCTCTCCGGCGACCAGCAGGTGGCGCAGCGCGGGGAACACCGGCGTGGGGGGCGCCTCGCCGTCGGGCACCGCATCGGCCATCGCCCGGTTGAGCAGCCGCAGCACGGTCGGCACGCAATGCACCAGGCTGACCCGCTGCTCGCGCAGCCACGCCACCAGGCGGTGGGGCTGGGTGCGGATGTCGGGCGCCGGCAGGCAGACCGTGCCGCCGCACATCAGCGGCACCAGCACGTCGCGCAGCGTCAGGCGCTTGCGGGCGATGCCGAGCGCGGCGCCATTCGCAGCGCTTTGTCGCTGGGCGCACGCTACCAACTGAATGCGTACACGCAACTGAAGCTGGAGTACCGCATGGATCGCGCCGATCTGCCGGTGTCCCTGCACCAAGGCAGCCAGCAGTTCAAGCGCCAGAACCAACTGCTGGGTAGCTCTGTGGTCATGAGCTTCTGAGTGCACCATGGATCTGCAAATACGTGAGCGTGGGCGCCCTCTGGTTCTGCTGCCCAGTT
>OFSF01000966.1_pt1 | contig 10449 bp, 14 predicted proteins | sample 1543271 | NCBI WGS metagenome assembly OFSF01 (sample SAMN07774227, study PRJEB24372) | wastewater metagenome | isolation source: Exp Tend VB 100WW | collected 2016-02
AGGTTGCTGACGAAGGTCGCGACGACGGCATGCGCGAGAAGATGATCCAGGTCAACCGCGTGACCAAGGTGGTCAAGGGCGGCCGGATCATGGCGTTTGCCGCTCTCACCGTGGTCGGTGATGGCGACGGTCGCATCGGCATGGGCAAGGGCAAGTCCCGTGAAGTGCCGGTGTCGGTCCAGAAGGCAATGGAATCCGCTCGTCGCGGCATGGTCAAGATCCCGCTGCGCAACGGCACCGTGCCGCACAACGCCACGGGTGAGCACGGCGCTGCCAAGGTTCTGCTGGCGCCCGCGCCGGCCGGTACCGGCATCATCGCCGGCGGCCCGATGCGTGCCGTGTTCGAAGTGATGGGCATCACCGACATCGTCGCGAAGAGCCTCGGATCCTCGAACCCGTACAACATGGTTCGCGCCACGTTCGACGCCCTGTCCCGCATGACGACGCCCGCTGCGGTCGCCGCCAAGCGTGGCAAGACGCTCGAAGAAATCTTCAACTGAGCGGGCTGGAGGACAACATGTCTGAGAACACCGACAAGAAGACCGTCAAGGTCAAGCTGGTCAAGAGCCCGATCGGTACCCGTGAATCGCACCGTGCCACGGTGCGTGGTCTGGGTCTGCGTGGCATGAACACCGAATCCGTGCTGGAAGACACCCCTGCGGTGCGCGGCATGATCAACAAGGTCTCGTACCTGGTGAAGGTGCTGTAATCATGGAACTCAATTCGATCAAGCCGGCCTCGGGTGCAAAGCACTCCAAGCGCCGTGTCGGTCGCGGCATCGGTTCCGGCCTGGGCAAGACCGCTGGTCGCGGTCACAAGGGTCAGAAGTCGCGTGCCGGTGGCTACCACAAGGTGGGCTTCGAAGGCGGTCAGATGCCGCTGCAGCGTCGTCTGCCCAAGCGTGGCTTCAAGTCCGCGCTGCTGAAGTACAACGCCGAAGTGACGCTGTCGCAGCTGCAGAACCTGGCCGTCGATGAAGTCGATGTGCTGGTGCTGAAGCAAGCGGGTCTGGTGGCTGACATCGTGAAGAACGTCAAGGTCATCAAGTCCGGCGAGCTGACCAAGAAGGTCGTGCTGAAGGGTGTTGGCGCAAGCGCTGGCGCACTGGCCATCATCGAAGCCGCTGGCGGCTCGGTCGCCGCCTGAGTCACAGGTCATCCGTGGCAACGAACCCGACACAACTGGCGAAGAACGGCAAGTTCGGCGATCTGCGTCGCCGACTCGTGTTTCTGCTGCTGGCCTTGGTGGTTTACCGCATCGGCGCGCACATTCCCGTTCCTGGCATCAATCCTGAGCAGCTGGCCCAGTTGTTCAAGAGCCAGGAGGGCGGAATCCTGAACCTGTTCAACATGTTCTCGGGTGGCGCGCTGTCCCGGTTCACCGTGTTTGCGCTGGGGATCATGCCGTACATCTCGGCATCGATCATCGTGCAGCTGATGGGCTACGTGGTTCCGACACTGGAGGCGCTGAAGAAGGAAGGCGAAGCCGGTCGTCGCAAGATCACGCAGTACACCCGCTACGGTGCGCTGGGTCTGGCGCTGTTCCAGTCGATCGGCATTGCCGTGGCGCTGGAAGGTTCGCCGGGTCTGGTGATTGATCCGGGTCCGTTGTTCCGGGTGACGGCTGTGGTCAGCTTGACTGCAGGCACGATGTTCCTGATGTGGTTGGGCGAGCAGATCACCGAGCGTGGTCTGGGCAACGGGATCTCGATCCTGATCTTCGCGGGTATCGCGGCAGGTCTGCCTGGCGCCATCGGTGGGCTGGCCAACCTGATCAACACCGGCGCGATGAGCGTGATCGTGGCCCTGCTGATCGTGTTGATCGTGATCGCGGTGACGTTCGTGGTGGTGTTCGTCGAACGTGCGCAGCGCAAGATCCTGGTCAACTATGCCAAGCGGCAAGTGGGCAACAAGGTCTACGGTGGTCAGTCGTCGCATCTGCCGCTGAAGGTGAACATGGCGGGCGTGATTCCGCCGATCTTCGCGTCGTCGATCATCCTGTTGCCGGCGACGGTGGTGGGCTGGTTCGCGACGGGTGAGAACCTGCGCTGGTTGAAGGACATCTCGGCGGCGCTGTCGCCGGGGCAGCCGATCTACGTGCTGCTCTACGCGGCGATGATCGTGTTCTTCTGCTTCTTCTACACGGCACTGGTGTTCAACAGCCGTGAGACCGCAGACAACCTGAAGAAGAGTGGTGCGTTCATTCCCGGGATTCGTCCTGGCGAGCAGACCGCGAAGTACATCGACAAGATCCTCGGGCGCCTGACGCTCGGTGGTGCGGTGTACATCACGCTGGTCTGTCTGCTGCCCGAGTTCCTGGTGCTGAAGTACAACGTGCCGTTCTATTTCGGTGGAACGTCGCTGCTGATCATCGTGGTCGTGACGATGGACTTCTGGGCGCAGGTCCAGTCGTACGTGATGTCGCAGCAATACGAAACGCTGTTGAAGAAGTCCAGCTTCAAGGCGAACTGAAACTGAGCGTCAGGACGCGCTGAACAAGCAAGACCGAGTAAGCGTATCGAGCCGATTTCGTATGGCGAAAGACGACGTTATTCAGATGCAAGGGGAGGTCATCGAAAACCTCCCCAACGCCACCTTCCGGGTCAAACTGGAAAACGGCCATGTAGTGCTCGGGCATATCTCGGGCAAGATGAGGATGCACTACATCCGCATCCTGCCTGGGGACAAAGTGACCGTTGAATTGACCCCCTACGACCTGAGTCGTGCTCGCATCGTGTTCCGGGCGAAGTGAGCGAACCTCCCAACATTGTCCGGAAGAGAAGCGCAAGCCGATCAAGGAGAAGACCATGAAAGTCTCGGCATCCGTCAAGAAGATCTGCCGCAATTGCAAGATCATCCGTCGCAAGGGTGTGGTCCGTGTGATCTGCACCGATCCGCGCCACAAGCAGCGCCAGGGTTGATCGACCCTTCGCTGAAACCCTTTAGAGAGTCACCATGGCACGTATTGCTGGTATCAACATCCCGCCGCACAAGCACGCCGAGATTGGTCTGACTGCGATCTACGGCATCGGCCGCACGACCGCTCAGCAGATCTGCGACACCTGCGGCATTCCGTACAACAAGAAGGTCAAGGACCTGACTGACGGCGATCTGGAAAAGATCCGTGAGGCCGTTGGCACGATCACCATCGAAGGTGACCTGCGCCGCGAAATCTCGATCAACATCAAGCGCTTGATGGATCTGGGCTGCTACCGTGGCTTCCGCCATCGCCGCGGCCTGCCCATGCGTGGTCAGCGCACCCGCACCAATGCCCGTACCCGCAAGGGTCCGAAGAAGGGCGCTGCTGCGCTGAAGAAGTAAGCGCATCGTCGCCCAGGAAAGAGTCGAGTCATGGCAAAAGCACCTGTCAACAACGCCGCGCGCCGCGTGAGCAAGAAGGTCCGCAAGAACGTTGCGGACGGCATCGCCCACGTGCATGCATCGTTCAACAACACGATCATCACGATCACCGACCGCCAAGGCAACTCGTTGTCCTGGGCGTCGAGCGGTGGCCAGGGTTTCAAGGGTTCGCGCAAATCGACGCCCTTCGCAGCCCAGGTGGCGGCGGAAGTCGCAGGTCGTGCTGCTCAAGAACAAGGCATCAAGAACCTGGACGTTCGCATCAAGGGCCCGGGTCCGGGCCGCGAGTCGTCGGTTCGTGCGCTGGCTTCCCTGGGCATCCGCATCGCATCGATCTCCGATGTGACGCCGGTTCCGCACAACGGCTGCCGTCCGCAGAAGCGCCGTCGCATCTGATGCCCGTTCCCTGTCTGCCGTGCAGACAGGCGAATGCATCCAGAGTTGCGCTATAATCGCAGGCTTTCCGGCGAATGCTTCGTGCTTTCGCCGGATTAGTCGTCGTTGCGAATGTCAAGGTGGAGTGGCGTCAAAGCCGTTTCACCGCGTTAAGACCACCGTTTCGTGGATTCCCGCGAGACTCGCGTACGAATTGCGTACGTCAGATTGAAACACAAGGACTGCGTCCGTGGCACGTTACCTCGGCCCCAAGGCCAAACTTTCCCGCCGTGAAGGCACCGACCTGTTCCTGAAGAGCGCCCGCCGCTCGATCAGCGACAAGTCGAAATTCGAAACCAAGCCGGGCCAGCATGGCCGCACTTCGGGCTCGCGCACCTCGGACTACGGTCTGCAACTGCGTGAAAAGCAGAAGGTCAAGCGCATGTACGGCGTGCTGGAAAAGCAATTCCGCCGCTACTTCGCCGAAGCCGAGCGCCGCAAGGGCAACACCGGCGCCACGCTGCTGCAGCTGCTGGAATCGCGCCTGGACAACGTCGTCTACCGCATGGGCTACGGTTCGACCCGTGCCGAAGCGCGTCAGATGGTGTCGCACAAGTCGATCACGGTCAACGGCCAGGTCGTCAACATCCCGTCGTTCACGGTCAAGGCCGGCGACGTGGTGTCGGTGCGCGAAAAGGCCAAGAAGCAACTGCGCATCATCGACGCGCTGAAGCTGGCCGATTCGATCGGTCTGCCGGCGTGGGTGTCGGTGGATCTGGCGAAGATGGAAGGGACTTTCAAGAAGGCTCCCGACCGCGATGAATTCGGCGCCGAGATCAACGAATCGCTGATCGTCGAACTGTACTCGCGCTGATTCGTGAGATGGCACGCACCGGAGCGTGTGTGCCTCAGACCCCACCGCATCCCGGGTGCGCTGGGGTCTTGCATCGCCCGGTGGGTCCATCAGCCTTATCGGTGTAACGAGCCGAGGGTATTGACAGGAACTTTGAATGCAAACCAATCTGCTGAAGCCCAAAGCCATCAACGTCGAACCGCTGGGCGGACACCGCGCCAAGGTGACGCTGGAGCCGTTCGAACGTGGCTATGGTCACACGCTGGGCAATGCACTGCGTCGCGTCCTGCTGTCGTCGATGGTGGGCTATGCGCCGACCGAAGTGACGATCGCCGGCGTGCTGCACGAGTATTCGACGGTGGACGGCGTGCAGGAAGACGTCGTTCACATCATGCTCAACCTCAAGGGCGTGGTGTTCCGTCTGCACAACCGCGACGAAGTGACGCTGGTGCTGCGCAAGGAGGGTGAAGGCCCGGTCACCGCGCGTGACATCCAGACGCCGCACGATGTCGAGATCATCAACCCGGACCTGGTCATTGCGCACCTGGCCCAGGGTGGCAAGCTCGACATGCAGATCAAGGTCGAGAAGGGCCGTGGCTATGTGCCGGGCACGATGCGCCGCTACGCCGACGAGCCGACCAAGAGCATTGGCCGCATCGTGCTGGACGCGTCGTTCTCGCCGGTCCGCCGCGTGAGCTACACCGTCGAGAGCGCCCGCGTCGAGCAGCGCACCGACCTGGACAAGCTGGTCATGGAAATCGAGACCAACGGCGCGATCTCGCCGGAGGAAGCGATCCGTGCGTCGGCCAAGATCCTGGTCGAACAGCTCGCCGTGTTCGCGCAGCTGGAAGGCAACGACCTGGCTGGCATCGTCGAGCCCGCACCGCGTGCGCAGCACTTCGATCCGATCCTGCTGCGTCCGGTCGATGAGCTGGAACTGACCGTGCGTTCGGCGAACTGCCTGAAGGCCGAGAACATCTACTACATCGGCGATCTGATCCAGCGCACCGAGACCGAGCTGCTGAAGACCCCGAACCTGGGTCGCAAGTCGCTCAACGAAATCAAGGAAGTCCTCGCCTCGCGTGGTCTGACCCTGGGTGCTCGTCTGGAAAACTGGCCGCCGCAAGGTCTCGACAAGCGTTGATCGCGGGTCGGACGCTGAACTGATTGCAACACCCAGCACGCTTTGAACGTGCAACCGGCGGTACCTGATCCGGCCGCCGGCAATTGAACCAGAAGGAATTCTCATGCGCCACCGTAACGGCCTCCGCAAGCTGAACCGCACCTCGTCGCACCGTCTGGCGATGCTGCGCAACATGGCCAACTCGCTGATCCAGCACGAAGCCATCAAGACCACGGTCCCGAAGGCCAAGGAACTGCGCCGCGTCGTCGAGCCGCTGATCACGCTGGGCAAGACCCCGACGCTGGCCAACAAGCGCCTGGCATTCGACCGCCTGCGTGACCGCGACAATGTCGTCAAGCTGTTTGCCGTGCTCGGCCCGCGCTACGCGGCTCGCCCGGGCGGCTACTCGCGCATCCTGAAGATGGGCTTCCGCGTTGGCGACAACGCCCCGATGGCCTTCGTCGAACTGGTGGACCGTCCTGAAACGGACGCTGCACCGGTAGAAGCCGCCGAGTGATCGCCGGACACCCGAAATAACTTGCGGGTGTCAGCGTTTTCGGTATAGAATCTAAATCTCAGTCGCGGGGTGGAGCAGTCTGGTAGCTCGTTGGGCTCATAACCCAAAGGTCGCAGGTTCAAATCCTGTCCCCGCAACCAAACAAGCAAAAAGCCAACTCATCGAGTTGGCTTTTTTGTTTTTGTCAGCCCCTGATGAACACCGTGACCAACGGCTCCGTGCCCACCTGCCGGCTCCAGTGTCCATGCACCGTGGCGTCGAAGGTGCTGCCGGCGGGCAGGACATCGGCCGAGTAGAAGTGCTCCCCGGGCGAGAAGATGCGCGACGTGCCGTCCTGCAACCCGATCTCCATCTGGCCGCCCAGGATGAACACCCACTGCGGGTTCTCGGTGCAATGGAATTCGCTGCGGAACCCCACCGGGCTGTGCCGCAACTGGTAGCCGCCGCTGGGCATCAGCGGCGACAGTCGCGCCGCGGGCTTGCCTTCGGTCAGGGCGATCGACGCCTCGCGGAAGCGGGCGCGGCCGTCGGTGTCGGTGAACAGGATGATTTGGGTGAACGTGCTCATGGCGCATTGTCACCCGTCGGCGCGACCTCCACCTGCACGCCTTGTCCCTTGGGCAAAGGCCGCGTGTCGATCCGCACCGGCAGGAACTGCCCGATCACGCTGAAATTGGTCGCCGCGTGCAGGCTCACGTCGGTGCAGGTGTACCGCGCGGCCCGCCCGCTGCGCCACACGGCCAGCGCCAGCGGCAGCACCCACTGATCCGCCAGGTAGGTCCCCAGCGCGGCCGTGCTGCCGAGGTAGTGTTTCACCTGTCGGGCGACATCCTTGGCCACGGATTCCGCGCTGCGCGTCTTTTCGCCGAGGCTGCAGAACACTTCGGTGACGTGTTCATGGCGCAGCGTGGCCAGGAGTGCGTTGCCCGGACCCTCGTTCTGGCGCATGACCGGGATGGCGGTGTGGTCGAATGCCCAGCCGAGCTGCTCGTGCAGCACCTCCAGCTCGCGCTCGGCGATGCTGCGTTTCAGGCCGGGGATGAGGCACTCGGGTTGCTGGCCGAGCCAGGCGCCGCGCTCGATCAGGTCGAACGGCTGCAGCCCGGCGGCACCAGCGGGGTGAAGCTCCGCCTCGATTTCGCCACCACCGCCAGGGTAGAAGCCACAACGCCGCAGCCGCAACGCGGACGCTGCGCCCAGCCGCCGCACCAGTGGCGCATAGGCCCGCTCGATGAAATGGAAGCTCGGCGCCATCGGGTTGTGCGTGCCGCCCTGCAGTGTCAGGCGAGTGGGTGCGTCGGCCAGCAGCAGCGCCGGCCAGACGGTCTGCAGCACCAGCATCACGCTGCCCGCCGTGCCGATGCTGAACCGGTGTTCGCCGCCGCGCACCGGGCCGGGGGTGAACTGCAGCGTCTGCGAACCGAGCGTGGCGCCGTCGACCTGCGCGCCGCTGATCGCCTGCGCGGCGGTCACGCAGGTCAGGTGCTGGCGCATCAAGCCGGGTTTCGGTCGGCGGGCGCGGATCTTGTCGAGCAGGACCGGCTGGCCGGTCACCATGGACAGCGCGAGTGACGTGCGGAGCACCTGGCCGCCGCCTTCGCCCTGGGAGGCGTCGATGTGGATCATGGGGTCATCCTTTCACGCAGACCACCTGCTTCAGCACATACACCACCTCCACCAGATCCCCCTGCGCCGCCATCACCGCATCGATGTCCTTGTACGCCATCGGAATCTCGTCGATCACGTCCTCGTCCTTGCGGCACTCGACGCCCTCGGTCGCGGCGATCTGGTCGGCCACGGTATAGAGCTTCTTGGCCTTGGTGCGGCTCATCTTGCGGCCGGCGCCGTGGCTGCAGCTCTCGAAGCTCTCCGGGTTGCCCTTCCCGCGCACGATGTACGAGCGCGCGCCCATGCTCCCCGGGATGATCCCCAGTTCGCCCTGCTTCGCGCTCACCGCGCCCTTGCGGGTCACGAACACGTCCTCGCCGAAATGTGTCTCGCGCTGCACGTAGTTGTGGTGGCAGTTCACCGCTTCCAGGTGCGTCTCGAACGGCCGGCCGATCACCTGACGAGCCGCGCCGATCACGCGCTGCATCATCACCTCGCGGTTGGCGCGGGCGAATTTCTGCGCCCAACCGACCGCGCGCACGTAGTCGCCGAAGTACTGTGAGCCTTCCTCGAAATACGCCAGATCCTTGTCCGGCAGATGCACGTCGTTGCGCATCGCGTCTTCCTTGGCCAGCTCGATGAAGCGCGTTCCGATCGCGTTCCCCACCCCGCGTGACCCGGAGTGCAGCATGAACCACACCGCGCCCACCTCGTCCAGGCAGACCTCGATGAAGTGGTTCCCGGTTCCCAGCGTCCCCATGTGCTTGCGGTTGTTGGTGTTCTTCAGCTTCGGGTAGTCGCTGCAGATCGCGTCGAACTCGTCCACCAGCCCCGCCCACGCCGCGTCCGCTTCATCGGGCGGTGTTTCCCAGGCGCCGTGGTCGCGGCCACGGCGTTCGGGATTGCGGCCATGCGGCACGGCCTTCTCGATCGCCGCACGCAGCGGCCCGAGGCTGTCCGGCAGGTCTTCGGCGCGCAGCGTGGTCTTGCACGCCATCATCCCGCAGCCGATGTCCACGCCCACGGCGGCCGGGATGATCGCCTTGAACGTCGGGATCACCGAGCCGACCGTGGCGCCGATTCCGAGGTGCACGTCCGGCATCGCCGCGACGTGGTGGAACACGATGGGCAGGCGGGCGGCGTTGGTGAGCTGCTGCAGCGCCTCGGGTTCGACGGGCACGCCGCGCGTCCACATCTTGATGGGTACGCCGTCTTTGGGGGTGACTTCGTTGTAGTTGACGGTGTTCATGTTCTTCGCCGATCAATCAATGTTGAAAAGTCGAGAAGGTGGGGCGCAAGACGGCGACCCGAAAAAAGCACGACAAGGGATGACGAGACAGTCGCAGGGATCGAACCTGCATTCACCAGATGTAGTCCCGTCGGCATTCGTGCGTCATCTGTTCACCCTGTACGTTCAGCCGTACAGGGCAATGCGTTGTGCCAGCATGGCCTGGTACAGCCCTTCGACAGAGTCGAAACCCGGCGGCAGTGTCCAGTCCTGCGGCGTGATGTCAAAGTCTTCCTCGGCAGCAGTCAAGGCGTCCTGCAAGGTCAGGTAGACGTGATCGCCTTCCACCTGGCCTGTTGCCAGGTTGTCGTACCGCACGATGAAGCACGCATCGTCCTGGGGCGTGCTGAAAATCGGAACGATCTCGAGAGCGTCCAGGGGGTATTCATCAGGTTCTCCTTGGGCGAAGGGCCTGGGTTTCCTGCCTGAAATCAGGCGCAGGCCAAGGTAGTCTTGTGCGGCCATGAGTCGCTGCTTTCCCGCCAAAAGGGGGTACCGGAGGCCCGACGAGGGGAGGTGAAACAGGCATCCCCCGCTCTACCAACTGAGCTACGTGGTGGCTTGCGCCATCACGGCGGGACTCGAACCCGCGCTAGCAGGGACCTATGTAGTTCCACCGGCATTCGGGCTTCCGGCACCGAGTCCATGTATCAAAAAATGGCACGACCAGGTTGATGAGACATTCGCAGGAATCGAACCTGCAAACACCAGATGTAGTCCCATCTGCATTCGTGCACAACCTGTCCAAGGTCACTGCGGTGCAATGACCACCTTGTCAATCTCGGCAACCCAGTGCGCCGCGCCGGTTTCACCCGCTACGAACCGCCCCATCGCGCCAAACACCGCGTCCGAGAACCCGCCGATGTTCATCACGTCCGCCGCGTCCACCACCTGCGTGGTCGTGCGCGGCTGGATGTCGATGCACACCAGCTTCGCCTGCGGGCAGCGGGCCTTGAGAGCCGCCCACTGGCGCTGCGTCTCGGTGGCGCCGTGGCGCTGGTGGTCGATCCAGGACTCGTTGTCCGAGACGATGACCACCAGGTCCACCGCCGCCCGCTCCTTGTTCAGCAGGGCCAGCGGCGCGCTCACGTTCGTCCCGCCGCCCCCGATCGCCGCCAGCTTGGCTGCGTTGGTCATCACCGAGTCCCGCGGGTTGAGCGCCAGCGACACCACCTCCTGCTCGAACGGCAGCACGCGGGTCTGCGGGTTGCGCCGCACCAGCGCCGCCGCCATGAGCGCGGCCACGTCGATGCAGCGCACCGTGCTGGTCGCGCCCTGGCGGTGGCCGGTGACGGCCGAGCCCATCGAGCCCGACACGTCCGGGCA
>OFSF01000968.1_pt1 | contig 10446 bp, 9 predicted proteins | sample 1543271 | NCBI WGS metagenome assembly OFSF01 (sample SAMN07774227, study PRJEB24372) | wastewater metagenome | isolation source: Exp Tend VB 100WW | collected 2016-02
GACGCGGAAGCCGCCAAGAACGAAGCCAAGAACGACTCGAAGAAGGCCGCCTGAACCATGAGCACGCAGAACCTCCTCGTTGAACTCTTCGTCGAAGAACTCCCGCCCAAGGCGCTGAAGAAGCTGGGCGAATCGTTCGCCGGCACGCTGGCAGCCTCGCTGAAGGCCAGCGGTCTGGCCGCCGCCGACGCCGTGGTGACGCCGTTCGCGTCGCCGCGTCGCCTCGCGGTGCATGTCACGGGCGTCGCCGCCAAGGCCGCCGACAAGTCGGTGCAGCAGAAGCTGATGCCCGTCGCCGTGGCGCTGACCGCTGATGGCCAGCCCACCCCCGCGCTGCTGAAGAAGCTCGCCGCGGTCGGCGCCGATGCGTCGGTCGTGCCGCAGCTCAAGCGCCAGCCGGACGGCAAGGCCGAAGCGCTGTTCCTCGACTCGGTCGTCGCGGGCGCCACGCTGGCCGACGGGCTGCAGAAGGCGCTGGACGAAGCCCTCGCCAAGCTGCCGATCCCCAAGGTCATGACCTACCAGCTCGCCGATGGCTGGTCGAGCGTGAACTTCGTGCGCCCCGCCCACGGGCTGGTGGCGCTGCATGGCGATGACGTGGTGAACATCAAGACGCTCGGCCTGACCGCCGGCCGCACGACCACCGGCCACCGCTTCGAGGCCGCGCACCCGACCGTCACGCTGCGCCACGCCGACAGCTACGCCGAGCAGCTCGCCACCGAAGGCGCCGTGATCGCCGGCTTCGCCGCCCGCCGCAGCGAGATCGTGCGCCAGCTCACCGCCGCCGCCGCGAAGGAAGGCCTGAAGCCGATCGACGACGACGCGCTGCTCGACGAGGTCACCGCGCTGGTCGAGCGGCCGAACGTGCTGACCTGCCAGTTCGAGGCGGAGTTCCTGGCCGTGCCGCAGGAGTGCCTCATCCTGACGATGAAGGCCAACCAGAAATACTTCCCGCTGCTCGACAGCCACGGCAAGCTGACCCACAAGTTCCTGATCGTCAGCAACATCAGCCCGGCCGACCCGAGCGCGGTGATCCAGGGCAACGAGCGTGTCGTGCGCCCGCGCCTGGCCGACGCCAAGTTCTTCTTCGACCAGGACCGCAAGAAGACGCTGGAGTCGCGTGTGCCGGGTCTGGGCAAGGTCGTGTACCACGGCAAGCTGGGCACCCAAGGCGAGCGTGCCGAGCGTGTGCGCGCCATCGCCCACGCCATCGTCAACCAGTGGAGCCTGGCGACGCTGCCGTTCACGGTGGACGACGAGGACCACTTCAAGCTGCTCGACCGCAAGGCGCAGCAGGCGGCGCTGCTGGCCAAGACCGACCTGCTGACCGACATGGTCGGCGAGTTCCCGGAGCTGCAGGGGATCATGGGCGGCTACTACGCGCGCCATGAAGGCCTGCGCGACGGCGTGGCGATCGCCATCGAGGACCACTACAAGCCGCGCTTCGCGGGTGACGCGCTGCCGCGCAACCACACCGGCACGGTCGTCGCGCTGGCCGACAAGCTGGAGACGCTGATCGGCCTGTTCGGCATCGGGCAGTTGCCGACCGGCGACAAGGATCCGTTCGCGCTGCGCCGCCACGCGCTGGGCGTGATCCGCATCCTGGTCGAGAAGCACCTGCCGCTGGACCTGAAGGAGCTGATCCACGCCGCGCTGCCCGCCTTCGGCGAGCTGATCACCGACCCGAGCGCCGCGCTGCTGGCCTTCTTCTCGGACCGGCTGTCGGTCTCGCTGCGCGAGCAGGGCTACAGCGCGCAGGAGGTCGACGCCGTGCTCGCGCTGTCGCCGAGCCGCCTGAGCGACATCCCGCGCCGTCTGGCCGCGGTGCGCGCGTTCTCGGCGCTGCCCGAAGCCGCTTCGCTGGCCGCCGCCAACAAGCGCATCGGCAACATCCTGAAGAAGGCCGAGGGCACGGTCGAGGCCAAGGTGGACCCCGCCTTGCTGCAGGTCGCCGCCGAGCAGGCGCTGGCCGCCGCGCTGCAGACCGTGCAGCCCGACGCCGACCGCCTGTTCGAGCAGGGCGACTACACCGCCAGCCTGCAGGCGCTCGCCGCGCTGAAGGCCCCGGTGGACGCCTTCTTCGACGACGTGATGGTCAACGCGGAAGACCCCGCGCTGCGCGCCAACCGCCTCGGCCTGCTGAAGACGCTGCATGTGGCCATGAACCGCGTGGCCGACCTGTCCCGTCTGGCGAGCTGACCGTGGGCGAGCGCAACCCCCTGCGGCTGGTCATCCTGGACCGCGACGGCACCATCAACGAAGACCGCGACGACTACGTGAAGTCAGCGGACGAGTGGGTGCCGATCCCGGGGGCGCTGGAGGCCATCGCCAGGCTGCACCAGGCGGGCTGGCATGTCGTCCTCGCGACCAACCAGTCGGGCCTGGGGCGCGGGCTGTTCGACATGTACACGCTCAACGAGATGCACCTGAAGATGAACACGCTGCTGGCCCCGCTCGGCGGGCGCATCGACGCGGTGTTCTTCTGTCCGCACGCGCCCGAGGACGACTGCCGCTGCCGCAAGCCGCTGCCAGGGCTGTTCGAGGACATCCGGCAGCGCTTCGGGCTGGACGACATGTCGGCGGTGCCGGCCGTCGGAGACACGCTGCGCGACCTGCAGGCGGCCACGGCCATCGGCTGCGCGCCGCACCTCGTGCGCACGGGCAAGGCCGCCGCGCTCGACGACGCCGGCGTGCAGGCCCTGCGGGACCAGATCCCCGGTCTGACCGTCCACGCCCACCTGGCCGCCTTTGCCGAGGCCCTGCTCAGCGCCGAGCGCAAGAAGCACAGCGACGCCCGCGCCGAGGGCAAGCGCCTGGCCGCTGGCGGCAGCGCCTCCTGACCGCCACACACGTCCACGCCACGTTCTCCATGCTCATCTACCTGCGCTCTGCCGTCTTCCTGCTCTGGCTCATCGTCACCGTGATCCCGTGGAGCCTTGTCGCCGTGGTCGCCTCGGCGTTCACGCGCGGGGCGCCGCTGTACTGGCTGTGCGCGGGCTGGCTGAAGGTGGCGATCCTGGGCGCGAAGTGGATCTGCGGCGTGGACTGGCGCGTGCAGGGCATGGAAAACGTGCCGACCGCGGCGGATGGACAGGCCTCGGTGATCCTGGTCCCGAAGCACCAGTCGACCTGGGAGACCTTCGCCTTCCCGGCGATCATGCCGCACCCGCTGGCCTATGTGTTCAAGCGCGAGCTGCTCTACATCCCCTTCTTCGGCTGGGCGATCGGGCGGCTGGACATGGTCCACATCAACCGCGGCCGCGGCTCCGACGCCTGGCGCAAGGTCGTCGAGCAAGGCACGCGGATCATGGCCCAGGGCACCTGGATGATCATGTTCCCCGAAGGCACCCGCACCGAGCGCGGCAGCCAGGGCGAGTACAAGACCGGCGCCTCGCGGCTGGCCGTGACCACGAAGACACCGCTGGTGCCGATCGCCGTGACCTCGGCGCGCTGCTGGCCGCGCAAGAGCTTCCTGCTGCGGCCGGGCACGATCGACATCTCCATCGGCCAGCCGATCCTCCCGCAAGGCCGCCGTCCGGACGACCTGATGCGCGAAGTCGAGGCCTGGATCGAAGCCGAGATGCGCCGCCTCGACCCCGAGGCCTACCCCGCCACCCACCGCTGACGTCGGCGCCATGCCCGCCCGCCCCGTGTCACCCACCGCCGTCGCCGACACCGGGCTCGCCCACTCCGAGGCCTTGCTGCGCCCTGCCGAGGCCAACCGCGAGCTGGTGCTGGGCGAGCTGCGCGTGGGCTACCTGCTCAAGCGGGCCACGCGGCGCACGATCGGCTTTGTCGTCGGCCCGCGCGGGCTGGCCGTGAGCGCGCCACGCTGGGTCAGCCAGCCGCAGATCGACGGCGCCGTGCAGCTCAAGGCGGACTGGATCCTGCGCAAGCTCGCCGAGCAGGGACAGCGTCTGGTGCAGCTGGATGCGGCGCGCATCGACTGGCGCGACGGCACCTGCGTGCCCTATCTGGGCGACGACCTGGTGATCCGCACCACCAGTCAGCTGACCCGGTCGGTGCTCCAGGAAGCGCAGCCGCAGACCCAGCAGACCCGCACGCTGCACCTGCGCTTGCCGGCGCAGGCCACCGCCGAGCAGATCCGCGACGCGACACAGCGCTGGCTGCAGCAGCAGGCCCGCGCGCTGTTCGAGGCCCGCATCCGCCATTTCGCTGCGGCGATGGAGGTGCGCGTCACCCAGCTGCGCCTGAGTTCGGCCCGCACCCGCTGGGGGAGCGCCAGCAGCGATGGCAGCGTGCGGCTGAACTGGCGCCTGATCCACTTTCCGCTCGCCACGCTCGACTACGTCGTGGTGCACGAGCTGGCGCATCTGCACGAGATGAACCACAGCCCCGCGTTCTGGGCCATCGTGCGCCGCGTGATGCCCGACTACGAGCAGCGGCGGCGCATGTTGAAGGACGGGGTGGTGCCGGTCTTCGACTGACCGGCGGACCCACCCCACCCGCCCGCTCAACGCCGCACTCAGCGCGGCATCACGACCGTGTCGATGACGTGGATCACGCCGTTGCTCGCCACCACGTCGGCGGCGACGACACGGGCGTTGTCGACGGTCACGCCGCCGGTCGTGCCGAGCGTCAGCTCCCGGCCCTGCACCGTGCGGACCTTGCCGGCCTTGACGTCCGCGGCCATCACCTTGCCGGACACGACGTGGTAGGTCAGCACCTTGGTCAGCGCGGCCTTGTCCTTCAGCAGGGCATCCAGCGCGTCCTTGGGCACCTTGGCAAAGGCTTCATCGGTGGGAGCGAACACGGTAAACGGGCCAGGGCCCTTGAGCGTGTCCACCAGTCCGGCGGCCTGCACGGCCGCGACCAGGGTCTTGAAGCTGCCCGCCTTCACGGCGGTCTCGACGATGTCGGCGGCCAGCGCGGCGGTGGCGCTGCCGAGGGTCAGGGCGAGGGCGATGAGGGTCTTCTTCATGACGTGCTCCAGTTGAGACCGCTCCGGGATGGGATTGGTCAGGACGTTTCACGGTCCGAGGCGCCATCCTAGGAAGAGATCAAGCGGTGCAAGTCCGTGTAGTCTCTGCGATTCAAACTGACGACAGCTGAGAAAATCTCTTGTGAATCAATGACTTGTGTGCCGAATCCCCGCATCGGCACACGCCGTGATGTGGCTCACTGGATGAGCCATCGCTTAAGGTGAAGGTTGCTCGGCCGCCCAGCCGGCTGCCGAGCAACCGATTGCGCTGGTCCGGCAATTGCAAAGCCCTCCATTCCTTGTTCCTTCCTACCCCCAGCCGAGGTGCACAGTGGCCAAGATTCCTCCCGGTGTCGGTCCGCGGTTTCCGCAGGTCGTCGTCCTGTTCGGTGCGACCGGTGACCTGGCGAAGCGCAAGCTGCTGCCGGGCCTGTTCCATCTCTCCAGCGCGGGCTTCATCCCCGGCTGCCGGATCATCGGCGTGTCGCTCGACGACATCGACACCGACGGTTTCCGCCAGACCGCCCGCAGCGCACTCGGCGAGTTCTTCAGCCGCAAGATCCCCGACGCGGACTGGGAGGCGTTCTCCGCCAGCCTCGACTACGTGCCGCTGTCCGCCGGCGCCGATGCGCTGAAGGCGGCGGTGGCGCGCGCCGAGCAGAGCCTCGGTGCCGAGTGCCGCCGGCTGCACTACCTGAGCGTGCCGCCGAACGCGGCGCTGTCGGCGGTGCGCATGCTGGGCGAAGCGGGGCTGGTCGAGCACTCGCGCATCATCATGGAGAAGCCCTTCGGCACCGACCTGGCCAGCGCAGTGACCCTGAACGCCAAGCTGCACGAGGTCTTCGCCGAGGAGCAGATCTACCGCATCGACCACTTCCTCGGCAAGGAGCCAGCGCAGAACATCCTCGCCTTCCGCTTCGCCAACGGCCTGTTCGAGCCGATCTGGAACCGCAACTTCATCGACCACGTCCAGATCGACGTGCCCGAGACGCTCGGCCTGGGCAAGCGCAGCGGCTTCTACGAGCAGACCGGCGCCTACCGCGACATGGTGGTGACGCACCTGTTCCAGATCCTGGCCTTCATGGCGATGGAGCCGCCGACCTCGCTGGAGCCGATCCCCATCAGCGAGGAGAAGAACAAGGTCTTCCGCAGCATGCTACCGATCCAGCCGGCCGACGTGGTCCGCGGGCAGTACAGCGGCTACCGCAACGAGGAAGGCGTCGACCCCGACTCGGACACCGAGACCTTCATCGCGCTGAAGTGCCACATCGACAACTGGCGCTGGGCGGGCGTGCCGTTCTACCTGCGCACCGGCAAGCGGCTGGCGGAGGGGCAGCGCATCATCTCGATCGCCTTCCGCGAGCCGCCGAAGAGCATGTTCCCGCCGGGCTCGGGCGTGGGGTCACAGGGGCCGGACCACCTGACCTTCGACCTGGCCGATGCGTCGAAGATGTCGCTGTCCTTCTACGGCAAGCGGCCGGGGCCGGGGATGCGGCTGGACAAGCTGAGCCTGCAGTTCGCGATGACCGACACGGGGCTGGCGGGCGAGGTGCTGGAGGCCTACGAGCGGCTGATTCTTGATGCGATGCGCGGCGACCGCACGCTGTTCACCACCGCCGAGGGCATCGAGCGGCTGTGGGAAGTGTCGCAGCCGCTGCTGGAGGCGCCACCGCCGGTGCGGCTGTACGAGCAGGGGTCGTGGGGACCGAAGCCGGTGCACCAGCTCATCGCGCCGCATGCGTGGCGGCTGCCGTTCGAGCGGGCGTGGCGCAAGCAGAACGTGCAGGGCGGTTGAACCACCGGCGGACGAATCAGTCGGTCGCGTTCACCACCGACACGCCCGTCCCCCGCAGCACCAGCCCGACCGGCGTCCCCACCGGCCAGCCCGCCCCCGCGCCGACCTCCGCCACCACGACGAACACCTCGCCCAGCGCGGTGGCCACCGTCAGCTCGCGCACGCTGCCGAGGTAGCTCGACTTGACCAGCGTGCCATCGAGCGGGCCGCTGCCGGGCGGGCCGACCTGCCACGCCTCGGGCCGCACGGCGATCTTCACCGGCCCGGCGCACACCGACCGATCGGCCTGCACCACCAGCGGGCCGAGCCGCACCGTCCCATCCGCCGCCGCCACGCCGTCGAACAGCATCGCCTCGCCCATGAAGCCGGCGACAAACGCGGTCTGCGGGTGGTCGTAGAGCTGCTGCGGCGTGCCGGCCTGCGCGATGCGGCCGGCCTCCATCACGATGATCTGGTCGCTCACCGCCAGCGCCTCGCTCTGGTCGTGGGTCACGTAGGCCACAGTCAGGCCGAGCCGCTGCTGCAGCGTGCGGATCTCCTCGCGCATCGAGCGGCGCAGGCGGGCGTCCAGGTTCGACAGCGGCTCGTCGAACAGCATCACCGCCGGCTCCAGCACCAGCGCGCGCGCCACCGCCACCCGCTGCTGCTGCCCGCCCGAGAGTTCGCCGGGCAGGCGCCGGTCGTAGCCCGTCAGGCCGACGCTGGCCATCGCCGCCTGCGCCCGCTGCACCACCTCGTCGCGCGGCACGCCCGTCACCGTCAGCCCGTAGGACACGTTCTCGACCACGTTCATGTGCGGGAACAGCGCGTAGCTCTGGAACACCATGCTGACGTTGCGCTCGGCCGCCCCCAGGTCGGTCACGTCTTGGCCGTCGATCAGGATGCGGCCCGAGGTCGGCGTCTCCAGCCCCGCGATCATGCGCAGCACCGTCGTCTTGCCGCAGCCCGAGGGGCCGAGCAGCGTCGTGAGCGTGCCGCGCCGGACGGTGAAGTCGATGCCGTGGACGACCAGCGGGGCGCGGGCGTCGCCGTAGCGCTTGGTGACCTGGCGGAATTCGATGCCGATGTCGGCGTGTGTCATGTCTTCCTCCGCGAAGATGCTGAAGGCACAGGCCGGTCGAGTGCTGCGAGATCACTGTCCAGTGTCCAGACCCAGACGTGACTGAGGGGGTACCGCGCACAGCAGGTCTGCCACTCCTGCTGGATCGACAGGTCACCCATGCCCATGCGCCGGGTGGCTGCTTCAGGAAAACCCTCCAGCCAGCGCAGCACGTCCTGGTTGGAGGGAAAGTTGATCGGCTTCCAGGGGGCCTCGCCAGCCAGCGCGCTGCGTACCTCCCGCACAAAACGCTCGGCCGCGTCGCGGCGCTGAACACCATTGGCCACATGGGCAATGTGATTGCCGACCTCGACAATGGCGGCCATGGGGATGAACAGGTGGTCACCCGCCTCGATCCGCTCACCCAGCCGGTTCAGCACAGCGTCGACATGCTGGTTGCGACCGGGTATGTCCAGGATGTTCAGCAGCACCGAGCTGTCCACGATGACCACGGCGCTCATCCTGCGACTCCCGACCGGGTCGCACGCAGGGTTTCCAGCCAGGCCCGCGCTTTCTGCTGCCGCGCCGTTGGCCCCTGGTGCAGCTTGACGAACCGCTCCAGCGTTCCCGAGGTCATCAACTGCCCCAGCGGCCCCTGCACCATCAACTCGGGGACATCGGGAATGTCCTGCATCCGCACGAGGCGACTGCCGCCATCGGCTGGATCGCGATAACAGAACACCACGTCGGGCACCGCCTCGTCCGGCAGTGCATCGAGCATGGCCGGGTTGTGGGTGGACAGCAGGACACGCAGGCGGCGCCGATCGGCAATCGAGCGGATGGCATCCAGCAGATGCCGCGCCCGGCTCGGATGCACGCCGTTGTCGATCTCCTCGATCACCACGAGGCTACCCTCTGGAGCCGACAGCATGGCCGCGGCGATGGCGAGCACGCGCAGGGTGCCATCAGACAGCAGCGAGGCGTCATACGGCGTCGGCGTGCCCCCGAAGGTCTCCAGCAACTGCACCATCACCTCGCCACGCGGCCCCTCCAGAAAGGACAGGCCCGCGATGTCCTGCTCGGGCAGGCTCTGGATGAAACCCAGGATCGCCTGCCGCTGGGACTGAAACGGCTCGGTCTGCGCCTGCGGGTCTGTGCCCCACAGGCGGAACAGCACGCTGGACAGGTTCGTCCCATCTCCCAGCAGGCGCTTGTCAGCGGTGAAGCTGTACTCGCGCATGCGGGCAGGCACAGGGTCCAGGAACAGCACATCCGACAGCAGCGACTGGTAGCGCCGGGCGATGGCCGGAATGGTCTCCTGCGCCTTGTGGTGTCCGGCGGCGAACCGCGCCGGGCTCTCCAGCTGCACAAACGCCGCCATCTGGTCACTGACCGTGACATGCGGCTTTTTGGGACCGCGCGCGAAGTTGTTGTAAGCCACACCGGCATCCGTGCCAACGCCTGTGGAGGGCTGATCCATGTCGTACAGCGGGACCACCACCGAGGTCTGCTCGACCTTCTCCGCACCGATGTGCAACTCGCCATTGCGCAGGCCAATCGCCATGCTCAGCCGGTTCCAGTCGGCATCGTCGGTCACACAGCCTAGCCCGAACTGCACCGTGCCACGGTGGCAGAGATCCTCGACACGCCCGCGCACGACCAGGTCGGCACTGTTGACGGCGTACTGGATCGAACTCAGCTTCTGTCCCTGGGCCAGCCAGCTGAGCAGACGCAGTGCTTCGATGACATTGCTCTTGCCCGCCGCATTGGCGCCGATCAGCACCGTCAGCGGTCCAAGCGGCAGCGCCGCCTCGCCCCGGAAGCTCTTGAAATCACGACAGGTAAAGGTAGTCAGCATGAAGCCATCCTGTGCAGCGCCCGTGCGGTAGGAGAGCGCCTAGCCGGACGGGATTTTGCGCCGCCCCAGTTGCCGCTCGCCGACCAGCCGCTGGATCAGCAAGGTGGCCAGCGACATCAGCACGATCAGCACCGTGCAGTACGCCAGCGCCACGCCATAGTCGCCGTTGCCGACGCGGCCGATGATGTAGGTGGTGGCGAGTTCGTTCTCGGCCGTCACCAGGAAGACCACGGCCGACACGGTGGTCATGCTGCGCACGAAGCTGTAGACGAGTGCCGCCACCAGCGCCGGGCGCAGCAGCGGCAGCACGACGCGGCGCAGCGTGGTCGCCGTGCTGGCGCGCAGCATGGTGGAGGCTTCGTCGAGCGAGGGATCCAGCTGGCGCAGGCTGGCCGTGCCGGCGCGCACGCCCACCGGCAGGTTCCGGAACACGAAGCACAGCACGATGATCAGCCCGGTCCCGGTCAGCTCGAACGGCGGCACGTTGAACGCCAGGATGTAGCTGATGCCCAGCACCGTGCCCGGAATCGCGAACGCCAGCAGCGCGCCGAACTCGAACGCGCGCTGCCCCGCGAACTTCGTGCGCGCCAGCAGCCACGCGATCAGCAGGCCGAGCGTGGCGCACAGCGGCGCCGCGATCGCCGCCAGCCGCACGGTGGTGAACAGCGAGTTCCACGCCGTGCCCGCCCAGACCAGCCCGTGTTCGCCCCACTGCAGATCGAACGCGGTGCGCAGGTGGGCCAGCGTCGGCGTGTAGTCGCGGCCCCAGGTCTGCACGAAGCCGCCGATGAAGGCGAACAGGTAGACGACCA
>OFSF01000970.1_pt1 | contig 10434 bp, 7 predicted proteins | sample 1543271 | NCBI WGS metagenome assembly OFSF01 (sample SAMN07774227, study PRJEB24372) | wastewater metagenome | isolation source: Exp Tend VB 100WW | collected 2016-02
AGAACTTCGGCGTCTCGGCCCGGCTCGGCCGCGTGGCGCCGGGCTCGCCGTTCGTGATCGAGGCGGACGAGTACGACACCGCCTTCTTCGACAAGCGCAGCAAGTTCGTCCACTACCGCCCGCGCACCGCGATCCTCAACAACCTCGAATACGACCACGCCGACATCTTCCCGGACCTGGCCGCCATCGAGACGCAGTTCCACCACCTCGTGCGCACGGTGCCGTCGCAGGGGCGGCTGGTCGTCAACATCCGCGAGGACGCGCTGAAGACGGTGCTCGCCCGCGGCTGCTGGTCGTCGGTGCAGTATTTCGGTGCCCGCAAGGAGGAACCAGGCGCGCTGCGTTCGCGGGGCGAGCCGCATGCCTTCGACGTGCTGCGCGGCAGCCTGAAGGTCGGGCGGGTCGAGTGGCCGCTGCTGGGCGAACACAACCAGCTCAACGCGCTGGCGGCCATCGGCGCGGCCGAACATGTGGGGGTCAGCCCCGCGGTGGCCGGCGAGGCACTGGGTCTGTTCGAGAACGTCCGCCGCCGGATGGAGCTGCGTGGCGAGGCCGGCGGCGTGAAGGTCTACGACGACTTCGCCCACCACCCGACGGCGATCCGCACCACCGTCGACGGCCTGCGCCGCCGCATCGGCGACACGGCGCGCATCCTGGCGGTGTTCGAGCCGCGCTCCAACACGATGAAGCTCGGCGCGATGAAGTCGCAGCTGCCGTGGGCGCTGGAGGAGGCCGACCTGTCCTTCTGCCACAGCGCAGGACTCACCTGGGACGCCCGCGAGGCGCTGTCGCCGATGGGCAAGCAGGCGCGGGTCTGCGACTCGATTCCCGAGCTGGTGGACGCCGTCGTGCGGCTGTCGCGCCCGGGGGACCAGGTGCTGTGCATGAGCAACGGGGGCTTCGGCGGCGTGCACGCGAAGCTGCTGGAGGCGCTGGCGAAGAAGGCGTGACGGCATGCACCCCGCGACGCCCCGCACCACCCACCTGCTCTACCTCCACGGCTTCCGCTCCTCGCCGCAGTCGATGAAGGCGCAGAAGATGGCGGCCTGGGTCGCGGCGCACCGGCCGGATCTGACCTGGTGGTGCCCGCAACTGCCGCCCTCGCCCGCCGAGGCCATGGCGCTGGTCGCGGCCGGCACACGCGACTGGCCCGCCGACAGCCGCGCCGTGATGGGCAGCTCGCTGGGCGGTTTCTACGCCACCGTGTTCGCCGAGGCGCATGGCTGCCGCGCCGTGCTGATCAACCCGGCCGTCGAGCCGGCGCGCGACCTGGCGAAGTACATCGGCGAGCTGACCGCGTGGCACGACCCGGCCGACCGTTTCTTCTTCCGCGCCGAGTTCATCGACGAACTGCAGGCGATGGCGCCGGGTGCGCTGCGCGAGCCGGCGCGCTACCAGGCCTGGGTCGCCAAGGGCGACGAGGTGCTGGACTGGCGCGAGATGTCGGCCCGCTACGCCGCGACCGAGCTGCACCTGCTCGACGGCGGCGACCACGCGCTCAGCGACTTCGACACGCACCTGCCGGCCATGCGCGGCTTCCTGCACCTGGATTGATCCCTGATTCCAACACCCCGAAAACGAGAGAAAGCCACTCCACCATGCGACTCCAAGACAAGGTCTCGATCATCACCGGCGCCGCCCAGGGCATCGGCCTGGCCACCGCGCTGAAGTTCGCCCGCGAAGGCGCCATCGTCATCGTCTGCGACATGAAGCCCGAGGCGGTGGACGCCGCGGTCGCGCAGTGCCGCGCGGCGGGCGCACGGGCGGCCGGCTTCGCCGTCAACGTCACCGACCGCGCCGCGGTCGACGCGATGGTCGCCGCCGTGAAAGCGCAGTTCAGCCGCATCGACGTGCTGGTCAACAACGCCGGCATCACCCGCGACGCGCGGCTGCAGAAGATGACCATCGAGCAGTTCGACGCGGTGATCGACGTGAACCTGCGCGCCGTCTTCCACTGCGCGCAGGCGGTGACGGACACGATGGTCGAGCAAGGTTCGGGCGTGATCCTCAACGCCAGCTCGGTCGTCGGCATCTACGGCAACTTCGGCCAGACCAACTACGCCGCCGCCAAGTTCGGCGTCATCGGCTTCACGAAGACCTGGAGCCGCGAACTCGGGCCGAAGGGCATCCGCGTCAACGCGGTGGCGCCGGGCTTCATCGAGACGCCGATCCTCTCGACCATCCCCGACAAGGTGCTCGACGGCATGCGCGCCGAAGTGCCGCTGCGCCGCCTCGGCAAGCCGGAGGAGATCGCCAACGTGTATGCCTTCCTCGCGAGCGACGAGGCGAGCTATGTGAACGGGGCGGTGCTGGAAGTGGCGGGCGGGCTGACGGTCTGAGGTCTGGCACCATAGAATCCATACAGAAATTCTGTACAGAAAGTCATCCATGACCGCCGTGCCCGTGAACGTCACCGAACTGCGCCAGCATTTGCCGGACTACCTGCGGCAGGTGCAGCTTGGCGAGGAGTTCGCCATCACCTGGCACGGCCGCACGATTGCCAGACTGATCCCGGATCGGACGACGGACGTGCGGGAGGCCGCCCGGCAGCGCCTGCAGGCGCGGCGCGGCACGATGATCGTGGGGGATGTGGTCCACACGGAAACCGACGCGACAACCAGCGACGAGTGGACCGGCGATGCCGACCATCTGTGACACCCACATCCTGCTGTTCTGGGCGGACGCACCGCAGCGCTTGAGCACCGCGGCCCGCGACGCGCTGGACCAGGGGATGGCTGCTGGTCAGCTCGCCTGCTGCGATATTTCCCTCTGGGAAATTGCCATGCTGCAGGCACGTGGACGCATCCACCGACCACCGGACCTGAGCATCTCGGCTTACCTCGACGACATCGTGCTGGCGATGGGATTGACGGTATTGCCCATCACCCCTGCCATCGCCGAGCAGGCGCAGCATCCCGATTTTCTGCACGGCGACCCGGCGGATCGCCTGATCGCCGCCACAGCAGTGGTCCACCAGTCGCCGGTCATCACCGCGGATGGAAAGCTGCGACTGGTGCCGGGGCTGCGCTGCATCTGGTGAAGCTCAATACCCCGCCGGATACACCGCCGCCGTGCCCATCACGATCGGCGCGCCGACCTTGGCCGGGATCTGGCTGATCTGGCTCATCGGGAACAGCAGCTTGCCGGACGGCGCGTGGCCGTAGGCGGCCACCTGGGCGCTGGCGGCGGCCGAGACCTTCACGCCCCACAGCTCGAACATCGGGCGCATGTCGCGGCCAATGGCGAAGGAGCTGGCGATCAGCAGGAAGTCGTTGCCGGTGATGTCGGCGGGATAGGCCGCATACGTGCCGAAGCCCAGACCCGCGGCGACGGCCGGCCAGTTGGCCTTGCTCGCCTCGAAGTTCCGGTCCAGCAGATAGGCCAGCGTCAGCACCGCCCAGCCGTCGCCCAGGTTGGGGTTGTAGTGGCGCGCATGCTCGACCAGTTGCCGGTAGAACATCACCCGCTCCGAGTTGTTGGCGGCGTAGGCGGTGTTGCCCCAGATGCTGGTCTGGGCGGCGTCGATCGGCGTGGCGCGGCCCAGCGCCGTCTTGAGCGCATTGAACACGAGCAGCCCCGAGCCCGACCGGTCCACCAGCGGTGCGGCAAGGCCGGCGGCCGACAGGTTGTACTGCACGCGCTTGTGGACCGGGAAGATGTTGTTGGACACCTCGCCCGACTGACCGGCGTAGATGTTCAGCCGGCCGCGCTGCAGGTTGTGGCCGATCTCGTGGGTCTCGCCCCAGCCCAGCGGCGTGAAGGCCCAGTCCTGGTCATAGGGATTGCCGCTGCAGCCATTGCCGCAGGCGGCGTGGGCGTCGGCGATGACGTGCTGCATGACCTCGCGGCGGTGCTGTGCGCCGGTGCAGTCCCAGCCCTTGAGTGCGCAGAAGCTGGTCACCGCAGGCGACAGCACATACCGGCCGGCCGTCGACGCATTGAAGCCCGCCAGTTCGTAGGTGTCCTTGACCGTGTAGGTCCAGGTGTCGCCCACCAGCTTCGACAGGTTGCCGCCGTAGTTGGCCATGCTGGTCCTGAAATGGGCCAGCGTCGAGTGGAGCGTCAGCGTGTCGGTGGTGATGCCGACCCAGTTGGTGGGGGTGGTGTTCAGCTCGGTCTGGAACGCGGCGACCTCGGCGGCATCGTTGGCGTTGCGCAGCACCGGGTGCGTGGTCACGCCGCTGACCTGCACGGCCACATCGGGCACCGTGCCAGTCGCGGCCTCGACGTGCAGGAACAGCGGACCGCCGTAGGGGCTGGTGATCGTCACCTTCTGCCCGGCCTTCAGTTCGGAGCGGGGCGCCGTCAACTGCGTGGGGCGGTCCAGGCCGTTGGGCTGGTTGAACACCCACGTCGTGTCGCGCAGCATGTTGATGCCGAGCCTGACCACGCCGGTGCCAGCATCGGTACGGGTCAGCGTGATGCTGCGGCCGGGCATGACGTACAGCCCGGTCATGTGGTCACGGGTACCGGTCAGCGGCGGCTTGACCGTCACCGTGCGGGATTGCGCGGCGGTCGTGGCGGGGATCAGGCCGGAGAAGTTGCCCAGGTTCCTCGCGACACTCGCATGCGGCCGGCGGATGTAGGCCGCCATGTCGGAGAAGTAGGCGCGGTAGAAACCCGCCCCGCCGGTGGCCTTGTTGAGCGGGTAGCTCACCAACTGGCGGTACTTGTCGCCCAGCAGCACCAGCCGCTTCTCCAGCGCGTAGCCGGGGCGCGAGAACAGGGCCACGCCGTTGGCATCCAGCGCGCGCAGCGCGGTGCGGATGGACTCGGCGGGGGTGCCGAACTCCGCCATGTAGGTGGCGTCACCCGTGCAACTGATGCGGCCCGACGTGGTGCAGCCGCTCCAGGTGGAGGTGAAGGTGCCGGTGTCCAGCCGGTTCACCAGCCCCTGCACGCCCGCCAGGTTGTTCGGCATGGCCGGCAGCGTCGCCGGGTTGAAGCCCTTGAGGCCGTTGATCGCCCAGTAGTTGTTGACCTGCCCCAGCCCGAAATGGTCGAGCAGACGTGCGGACAAGTCGTTGGTGTCGCGGTAGTGGTGCAGGTAGAGCACCGGAATGCCGCGGCTCTGGGCGCTGCGCACCGCGTTCAGCACGGTCGCGCCGTTGTAGGCCCCCGGGCCTTGTTCGCGGCCGATGACCAGCAGGTGGGCGCCCTGCAGGCAGGCATCCAGCTTGTCGCCGTCGCAGCGGTTGTCGGCCTGGGTGGCCGCACCGGTGGTCACGCCATTGATGCTGACACCGGGGTACTTGGCGGTGAACCAGGCGCGGGTCTTGTTCTCGTGGGGGAACCAGTAGGTCTCGGTGCCCGGCAGGTGGGCGGTGACGATCTTGAGGCCGGTGAAGCTGGTGCGCCTGGTCAGCCACGCCACCGTCTTCGCCATGAACTGGTCCATCGCCGCATTGCCGGGCACACCGAAGGGGTTGCCGCCGAAGGCCGCGTAGCGGGCGTTGGTGGCGGTGTCGTTGCCGGCCACGGCCAGGACGGTGGACGTGCCGGTGACGCCCGACTTGTAGCTCCAGTTGGAGGGCAGCAGCGTCTTGTTCTGGGTGGTGTCGAGCAGCGTGAACTGGGACGAGTCGTGCGACGGGTTCCAGTCCAGGTTGGTGAGGCTGGTCGCGTTGGCGGTGCCGTCGGCGTTGAGGCCGAACAGCGATTGCTTGAGCGTGGCGTAACCGGTCTGCTGGTTGCTCAGCAGAGTCTTGGTCGCACTCAGGACCGCTGCCAGACCGACACCGGAGGAATCCCCTGTCGCCAGCGCCGTCTCCATCGGCGTGGTGGCCAGTGCGCGCGTGTCGGGTGCGGCAGGGTCAGCGGCATCGGCCTGTACTGTGGGGCTGTCGGCGCCACCGCCGCAGGCCGCCAACAGGGCCGTGGCCACGATGACCGCGGGCCAGGCGCCTGTGCCCATGCCCGTGCGGTTGAGGGTGGTCGTTTCGTTATTCCCGCGCATGGGAGTCCTTGTGCTTTGGAGGGGCGATTCCTCCCATTATCGAAACAGTGACCGCACCGACTCCCCAAGAATTCTCACTATTTCTGCACAATTCACACCAAATATCAATGTCTAGTAATAAACGAAACGAAAGCGCTACAGGCCTTGACCGATGACGCCGAGAGACATGGTGTGGCAGCGCTGGGCGCCGCCGTGACCGCACAGGAGCGTTTCAGACATGTGGCAATCAGTGGGCACAGGTGCAGCCGGTAACGGGATGGGGCTTCGGCGGGCGGCAGTGGGCCTGGCCCTGCTGTGGGCGGGACTGGCCGCGGCAGCAACCCACGTCATCCCCGGCGCCGGCCCGCCGGAAACCGGCCTGCGCGCGCTGGCGGCCGAATTCACGCGCCAGCGACCCGGCACCGTCATCGACATCCCCCCGAGCGTCGGCATTGCCGGCGGCCTGCGGGCGCTGCAATCGGGCGAAGCGTCGGTTGCGCGGCTGGCGCGGCGGCTGACCGAGGACGAGCTGCGCAGCGGCGGGCTGCAGCAGGTGGTCTATGGCGCGGACGCGGTGGTGTTCGTGACCGGCCGCGATGTGCCCGTCACCAACCTCACCGAATCGCAGGCGCTGGCGCTGTTCAGCGGCACCACCGACGACTGGGAAGCGCTGGGCGGCCCGCCCGCGCCGGTGCTGGTGTTCTACCGCGAGCCCAGCGAGATCGCCCACCAGGCCATCCGGCGCCATCTCCCCGCCTTCGGGCAGCTCAAGTTCACCGCCTCGGCCAAGCTCGCGAACTCGGACACCGAGATGCGCGAGGGGCTGGCGCGCTACCGCACCGCGCTCGGCTGGATGACGCTGTCCACCTCGGACGTCCGCGATGACCGCATCCGGGCCCTGAGCTTCAACGGCATCGCCGCCAGCGCTGACACGGTGGCCAGCGGTCGCTATCCGATGAAGGTCGAGCATGTGCTGGCCTGGCGGGAGAGCCAGCTTCCGGAAGAGCTGCGGCCCTTCCTGGCCTTCGTCACATCGGCCGAGGGCGCGCAGGTGCTGCGCAAGCTGCAGATCGCCGTGCCCCGCGCCGCCCCGAAATGACCACCGCCCTGGCGCGGGCCGAGCCGGTATCGCCCGCCCGCGGACCGAGCGGAACGGGCGCTGCGCCCTCCAACCGCCCAGGCCCGATGCCGACACGGTGGCTGCGCCGTTTTCCACTGGGCCTGCAGGTGCTGAGCTTCATCAGCCTGCTGGCGGTGGTGGTCATCGGGTCGAGCTACCGGGCCTATGTGGATTCGGCGCAGACGCTCATCCGCGAGTCCCAGAGCGAGCACCTGGTCGGCGCGGCCCTGGTGGCGCGGGCGCGCATCGAAGCCGAGTCGCGGGTGCTGGTCAGCACGACGCAGGGGCTGGCCCGCCACCCCGCCGTGCAGGCGGCGCTGCAGGAAGGCGCCTCCCCCAGTGCCCTGGCCGCCGCCGAGAAGGAACTGGCGGCGACCTTCGAGGGCTCCGGCTTCTCGACGATCGACCTGATCGACCGCCGCCGCGTCATCGTGCACCGCGCACCCGCCGCCGCCGTGCGGGGGATCAAGGCCTCGGTGTGGGGCGTGGCCGAGGCGCTGGGCGGGGAAGCGATGCTGCAGACCGCCAAGGAGCCCAGCGGCGGCCTGGTCGTGCGCTCGATCGTCCCGGTGGCCACCGCCGAGGGGCGGGTGGTCGGCGTCGTCATGGCGGGCACCCGCTTCGACGACCCCTTCGCCCGCCGCATCGCGCAGGACAGCGCCGTCGAGCTGGCCATCGCCACCCCGATCGGCGTCGTCGCCCGCTCCTCCGACCGTTTCCAGATGACACCGGCCCTGCACCAGAAGCCACTCGAACAGGCCCTGTTCGAGCGCCGGCCAGTGCTGGTCTTCGACCTGGACCAGGACAGCCTGCGCCAGTACGTGCCGGTCCGGCTGGGTGATGAATCCTTTGTGCTGATCGTCCAGGGGGATGCGAAATCGGCACAGGCCCAGGTGCTCGCCGCCGCCCGCGAGGCCACGCGCTCGGGCATGACGCTGTTCGGGCTGGCGATCGTCGCGGCGGGGCTGTTCACGGTGCTGCTGGCGCGGCGGCTGCGGCGGATCCGGGACCAGGCGGAGCAACTGGCGCGCGACATCACCGGCGAAGTCCAGGTGACGGCCGTGGGCGGCGGTCTGCCCTTTGCGCGTGGCGGCTGCGAGCTGGACGCGCTGGAACACGTCTTCGACCACAGCGCCCGCTCGGTGGCCCGGCACCACGAGGCGCTGCACCGCGCCAAGCTGCAGGCCGAACACGCGGCGGACAGCGACCCGCTCACCGGCCTGCCCAACCGGGGCTGCCTGATGCGGATGCTGTCGAGCCGGCTGGCGGGGCGGCCGGGGGAGGACTGGGCCTTGCTGTTCCTCGACCTGGACGGCTTCAAGCAGGTCAACGACCAGCGCGGCCACGACATCGGCGACGCGCTGCTGCGCGAAGCGTCGGAGCGACTGGTCCGGCTGGTCGGGCGCCGGGAGGACGTGACGCGGCTCGGGGGTGACGAGTTCGTGCTGATCGCGCATGCGGACGGCCCGCCGCTGGCGCCGCAGCGGCTGGCGCAGAAGATCATCCATGCGCTGGAGCAGCCCTTCCACCTCGGCGCGGGCGAGGCGCCGGTCCAGGTCTCGGCCTCGATCGGCATCGCGCTGCATCCGGAGCACGGCCGCGACGCGAGCACGCTGCTCAAGCACGCCGACATGGCGCTCTACGCCGCCAAGGGCGCGGGGCGGCGGACGTACAGACTCTATGGCAGCAGTCCGTTGACAGATTTGTGATGCCCGTGGCACCGTGCCCTGATCTGAAAAGACGCCAGGGGAATCGACACGATGGGCACGCAGACACTGCCGGAAGGCCATGACCTGTTCCTGAGCTACCGCCGCCTGGACGCAGCGCGGGTTGAGCCGCTGGTGGCCGCATTGAACGCCCGCGGCGTCACCGTCTGGCAGGACGCGAACGAGATCGACGACCTCGCCAGCATCCAGCACGCCATCGACCACGGTCTCGCCCATGCGCGGGCGCTGCTGGTCTGGTACTCGAAGGACTACAACGCCTCGCGGGCCTGCCAGTGGGAGCTGACGACGGCGTACTGCGCGGCGCAGGCCAGCGGCGGTGATCCGCGTCGGCGGGTGCTGGTGGTCAATCCGGAGGCGTCGCCGGGGCACATCGTGTTGCCCGAGTTGTTCGACCAGTTGCACCTGAATGCGGTGGCGCTGTCAGCGGACGAGATGGCCAAGCGGATCGCGGCGCGGCTGGCCGATCACGCCGCGGGCGTGCCGGTCGAGCCGCTGGGCAGTCTGCGCAATCTCGCCCGGCCGGCGTGGCATGGCTCGACGGGCCTCGGCTCGCTGCGCTTCGTCGGGCGGCTGCGCGAGATGTGGGCGCTGCACGCGACGTTGCAGGCCGAGCAGGCGGCGATGCTGACCGGCGTCGGTGGCGCGGGGCGGCCGGGCGTGCTGCAGGTGCGCGGCTCGGGCGGCATGGGCAAGAGCCTGCTGGCGGAGGAATACGCGCTGCGCTTCGGGGCGGCGTATCCGGGCGGGGTGTTCTGGCTGCGGGCGTATGGCTACTCGGACAGCGAGCGCGAGATCGACCCCGCCCTGCGCGAGGCGCAGCGCGACAGCCAGGTGCGGACGATCGCGATGGAACTCGGGCTGAACCCGCACGGGCTGGAGACGCCGCAGGTGCGTGGGCTGCTGCGCCAGCATTTCCAGGGGATCGGGCAGCCGTTCCTGTGGATCGTCGATGACCTGCCGCCCATCGAGCGCACCGACGCGCTGGCGCCATGGCTCGCGCCGCATGAACTCGGGCGGACGCTGATCACGACGCGGGCGCGGCTGATCGAGTCGGTCAAGCCGATCGACCTGCAGCAGCTCGAACCGGACGAGGCGCTGCGGCTGCTGACACGCGGACAACCGCTGTCCGACGAGGACGCGGCGACGGCGCGGGCGATCTGCGCCGAACTCGGCTGCCACGCGCTGGCGATCGACGTGACGGCGGCGCTGATCCGGCGGCGCGGCTATGCCAAGGTGCTGGAGAACCTGCGCCAGCCCGACCGCGACGCGCTGGAGTTCGCCGCGACGCAGTTCCGCGAGGCGCTGCCCAACGGCCACGAGCGCAGCATCGCCGCCACGCTGCTGGCGAGCCTGCGCGAGCTGGATGAGCCGGCGCGGGATCTGCTGCGGCTGGCGTCGGTGCTGGCGGCGGCGCCGATTCCGAGGGAGTTGCAGTGGCGCACGATCGGGCTGGCCGATGGGCTGGACGACGATGACGCGCAGGACGTGGCCGATCCGGCGGCGGCGCAACTGGTCGAGACGAGTCTGGCGGATGAGGCCGGCGCGGCGGGGGATGGGGCGTTCACGGTCCACACGCTGGTGGTGCGGACGGTGCGGTTTCATGACGGGCGGCCGGAGCGGGTCGAGGCGCTGCGGGGGGCGGCGGTCGAGGT
>OFSF01000975.1_pt1 | contig 10384 bp, 11 predicted proteins | sample 1543271 | NCBI WGS metagenome assembly OFSF01 (sample SAMN07774227, study PRJEB24372) | wastewater metagenome | isolation source: Exp Tend VB 100WW | collected 2016-02
CTCGGGCATGGCCCTGAAGTTCATGCCGTAGACGCTGGCGATCAAGGTCGGCGGCAGCAGCGCGACGCTGGCCACCGAGAAGATCTTGATGATCTTGTTCTGGTTGATGTTGATGAAGCCGACGGTGGCGTCCATCAGGAAGTTGATCTTGTCGAACAGGAAGGCGGTGTGCGAGTCGAGCGAGTCGATGTCCCGCATGATCTGGCGCGCTTCCTCGAACTGCTCGGCGTTCAGCAGCCGGCTGCGCATCATGAAGCTCACCGCGCGGCGCGTGTCCATCACGTTGCGGCGGATGCGGCCGTTCAGGTCTTCCTGGTGGGCAATGGCGGAGAGGGCTTCGCCGGCGGCGTGGTCGTCCACGTCCTGCTTGAGCACGTGGGCGCTGACCTTTTCCAGCGCGTCGTAGATGCCCTCCAGCGCGTCGGCCGAGTATTCCGCATCGGCGTCGTAGAGCTTGAGCAGCACGTCCTTGGCGTCCTCGATCATCGCCGGAATGCGCCGCGCCCGCAGCCGCAGCAGCCGGAACACGGGCAGGTCTTCCGCGTGCACCGAGAACAGCACACCGTTCTTCAGGATGAAGGCCACCCGCACGTTGCGTGGGGTCTCGCCGTCGTCGATCAGGAAGTCGGAGCGGATGTGCAGCTCGCCGTTGTCTTCCTCGTAGAAACGCGCCGATTCCTCCAGGTCATCGTCGACGATGTTCTCGGGGATCGTCAGGTCGAAGCGCCCCTGGATCCAGCCTTTTTCCTGGGCGGTGGGCGCTTCCAGATCGACCCAGACCGGCGCGACGTGGGCCAGCGCTTCGGGGGCATCGATCTCTTCCTGGAACAGGCGGCCGTTGGCCAAGGTGAAGACGTTGAGCATCAGGACTCCTGCATGCAGATCGTGCCCGGAGGGGGACGTTCACCGAGGGTGACTGCTGTCCGAGTTCAACTCCTGTGCCGGCGTAGGGAACCAATTATTGCACTGCGGAAGAGGGTGTGTCTGAATGCTCGAAAACCCGGGGGCAGACCGGGTTTTCAGGGGTGCAGCGCAATTCCACACGGCGGTTGCAGGGTGTGACAGGCAGGGCTTGTCAGGGATTCACGAAATGGTCACACTGGGTTCAACGACTCCCCACCCAACCTCTCGAAAGGAGGCCTCATGAATCTCACGATCAGCGGTCATCATCTGGAAGTTACTCCTGCTCTGCGCGAATACGTACTGACCAAGCTGGACCGGGTCACACGTCACTTTGATCAGGTCGTGGATGTCAACGTGCTGCTCACCGTGGAGAAGCAGAAGGAGAAGGAACGTCGCCAACGCGCCGAAGTCACGCTGCACGTCAAGGGGCGCGACATCTTCGTGGAAAGCGCCAGCGAGGATCTCTATGCCGCGATCGATCAACTGATGGACAAGCTCGACCGCCAGGTCGTGCGCCACAAGGACAAGCTGCAGGACCACCACCACGTGTCGCCCAAGCGCATTGCCGTGGCGGGTGAAGTCGCCTGACACCGCGACAGCCCACGCCACCGAACTTGGCGAAAAGCGGCCCCCGGAGCGGGGCCGCAGTCTTTTTTGCAGGAATTGCACCAGTCGATCGTTGCCCTCCGGCAACCGCCCCCCGCATGGCCTTGTTTCGAGGGCGAGAAGCTGCGTACAGGCGGCTCGCTGATTCCTATAATCGGCTCCCCGAACACACCCGACCCGCGCTTGCCAAGGCTCATGCTCAAACCGGCGCCCGATCTCGATGAACCGTCTCGCCGCGATCCTCCCTGCTGGCAATGTGCTGGTGAACGTGGACGCTTCCAGCAAGAAGCGTGCGTTCGAGCAAGCTGGTCTGCTGTTTGAAAACCAGCACGCCATCGCCCGTGCCACCGTCTCCGACAACCTGTTTGCACGAGAACGCCTGGGCTCGACCGGGCTGGGGCATGGTGTCGCCATTCCCCATGGCCGCATCAAGGGATTGAAGAATCCCCTCGCCTCCGTCGTCCGTCTGGCCCAGCCGATCGCCTTCGAGGCGCCGGATGACGAACCGGTCGTGCTGCTGATCTTCCTGCTGGTGCCGGAAGCCGCCACGCAGCGGCATCTGGAGATCCTCTCCGAGATCGCCGAGCTGCTGTCGGACCGCGAACTGCGCGAGCGGCTCAAGGTCGAGACCGATCCGCTCAAGCTGCACGAGATGATTTCCCGCTGGGAACCTCTGCGCTCGGTGGCCTGATCCAGCACCGGGTCTGAAGTGAAACCAACGGTCATCAGCGCGGAGGCGCTGTTCGACGCCCACCGCAGCATGCTGAAGTGGGAGTGGATTGCCGGACACGCGCACCCCGAACGCCGCTTCGACGAGGTGGCCGTGCGCGACGCGCAGTCGGCCGCGGACCTGGTCGGGTATCTCAATTACATCCACCCCTACCGCGTCCAGATCGTCGGTCGGCGTGAGGTGGCCTACCTGGCCGAGGTCGACGAAGCCGAAGCCCAGGAGCGCCGCATCTCGCGCATCGTCGCGCTGGAGCCGCCGGTGGTGGTGGTCGCCGATGGCTGCACGCCGCCGGACCGGCTGGTGGCGATGTGCGAGCGGGCCGAGATTCCGCTGTTCTGCACGCGCGACTCGGCGGGTCACGTCATCGACGTGCTGCGTGGCTACCTCGGCCAGCACTTTGCCGAGCGCACGTCGCGCCACGGCGTGTTCATGGACATCCTCGGCCTGGGCGTGCTGCTGACGGGCGAATCCGGCCTGGGCAAGAGCGAGCTGGGGCTGGAGCTGATCTCGCGCGGACACGGGCTGGTGGCCGACGATGTGGTCGACCTGTTCCGCGTGTCGCAGTCGGCGATCGAGGCGCGCTGCCCGGAGCTGCTGCGCAACCTGCTGGAAGTGCGCGGCATCGGCCTGCTCGACATCAAGGCCATCTTCGGCGAGACCGCGGTGCGGCGGAAGATGCGCCTGAAGCTGATTGTCCACATGGTGCGCAAGGAAACGCTGGAGCGCGATTTCGAGCGCCTGCCTTATGAGCCGCTGTACGAGGACATCCTCGGCATGCCGGTGCGCAAGGTCATCATCGCGGTGGATGCGGGGCGCAACCTGGCGGTGCTGGTGGAGGCGGCGGTGCGCAACACGGTGCTGCAGTTGCGCGGCATCGATACGTACAAGGAATTCGTCAAGCGCCACCGCGACCTGATGGACCGCGGCGAGCCCGGTCTCTGACGCGGCAGGATCCCTGCTACTTCACCGCCCGGTGCGGACACGCCTGCTTGGTGCAGTGGGCGTAGAGGGCCAGGGTGTGTTCCTGCAGCGTGAAGCCGCGTTCCTGCGCGATGGTGCGCTGGCACGCCTCGATCTGCGGATCGAAGAACTCCTCGACATGACCGCAGTCCAGGCAGACGAGGTGGTCATGGTGTTCGCCTTCATTGAGTTCGAACACCGACTTGCCGCTCTCGAAGTGGTTGCGGCTGAGCAGGCCGGCCTGTTCGAACTGCATCAGCACGCGGTAGACCGTGGCCAGCCCGATGTCGGCGCCTTCCAGCAGCAGCACCTTGTACACATCCTCGGCCGTCATGTGCCGCTGCTGGGAGCGCTGGAAAATTTCGAGGATCTTGATGCGCGGCAGGGTGGCCTTGAGGCCCGAGCTTTTCAGTTCTTCCGCGTTCGTCATGGCAATGCCTGTTCGGCTGGTGTGGCTCGCTAGAATGGCCGGATCATATCGGGATGTGCCGCTCCAGGCGGTGTCCAACACCAAAACCACATGGCTGCTCCGACCCGCTTTCCCCCCCACGTTCCCCTGCGCAGTGCCACAGCCCTGCTGCTGGTCACTGCCGCGCTGACCGGGTGTTCGACGGTGTCCTCCGATGGCTCGCTGCTCGGACTCGTCACCCCTTACCGCATGGAAGTCGTGCAGGGCAATGTCGTGACCCAGGACATGGTGGCCCAGCTCCGCCCCGGCCTGTCGAGCGACCAGGTGCGCACGCTGCTCGGTGCGCCGCTGCTGATGGACGTGTTCCACGCCAACCGCTGGGACTACGTCTTCACCATCCGCCGCCAGGGCACCGCGCCGCAGCAGCGGCGTGTGACGGTCTTCTTCGAGAACGACCGGGTCTCGCGCTTCGAGGCCGATGCGGTGCCGACCGAGCGTGAGTTCGTCGCCGCGATCGATGCGACCAAACCGCCCAAACGCAAGACGGTCCTCGAACTCGACGAAGCGCAGCTGCGGGCCATTCCCCTGCCTGCGCCCAGCCGCGCCGCCCAGACGCCGCCGACCGCGGCCAGCGGCCCGGCCCGCTCCTATCCCCCGCTGGAAACCACTGCCCGATGAACGCTTCCGCCTCTCCCGCCCCCGCGCCCCTGCGCATCGCCATCGCCGGCTGCACCGGCCGCATGGGCCACATGCTGATCGAAGCCGTCATGGCCGCCAGTGACTGCGTGCTGGCCGGCGCGCTCGACCGTGCCGACAGCCCCGCGATCGGCCAGGACGCCTCCGCGTATCTGGGCAAGGCCAGCGGCGTGGCGATCACCGCCGACTTGCGCACCGGCCTGCAGGGCGCCGACTGCCTGATCGACTTCACCCGCCCCGAAGGCACGATGGCGCACCTGGCCGTCTGCCGTGAACTGGGCGTGAAGCTCGTCATCGGCACGACCGGCTTCAGCGATGCGCAGAAGGCCGAGATCGCCGCCGCCGCCGAGGACGTGGCGGTCATGATGGCGCCGAACATGAGCGTCGGCGTGAACGTCGTGCTGCGCCTGCTGGACATGGCGGCGCGGGCGCTGAACGAGGGCTACGACATCGAGATCGTCGAAGCGCACCACCGCTTCAAGGTCGACGCGCCAAGCGGCACCGCGCTGAAGATGGGCGAGGTCGTGGCCAACGCGCTCGGCCGTGACCTGAAGGACTGCGCGGTCTACGGGCGCGAAGGCGTCACTGGCGAGCGCGACCCGAGCACGATCGGCTTCGCCACCATCCGCGGCGGCGATGTCGTCGGCGACCACACCGTGCTGTTCGCTGGCATCGGCGAGCGCATCGAGATCACGCACAAGTCCAGCAGCCGCGTGACTTACGCGCAAGGCAGCCTGCGGGCCGCCCGCTTCCTCGCCGGCAAGCCGCAGGGCCTGTACGGCATGGACGACGTGCTCGGCCTGGCCTGACCCGCGACATGGACGGACTGGCGCGGATCTGGTCGGCGGGCGATGGCGTGTCGCGCACGGTCGCGGTGCTGTTGCTGGCGATGTCGGTGTCGGCCTGGGTGCTGATCCTGTGGAAATCGTGGGTGCTGACGCGGGCGCGGCGTGATCTGGCGCGGGCGGTGCCGGTGTTCTGGTCGGCGCCTGATCTGGCGACCGGCCGCACGCAGCTCGCCGCGCTGGACCGCGAACAGGTGCTGGTGCCGATGCTCGACGCGCTGCTGCAGCCGACCGCGCCCGGCACGCTCGACGCGGGCAGCGACGCCGAATCGCGCCTGACCCGTCTGCTGCGCGACGCGCTGCACCGCGTGCTTGGGCAACTGCAGACCGGCCAGGTGCTGCTCGCCTCCGTCGGCAGCACGTCGCCGTTCGTCGGCCTGTTCGGCACCGTCTGGGGCATCTACCACGCGCTGCTGGGCATCTCCGCCACGGGCTCGATCAGCATCGACCAGGTGTCCGGCCCGGTCGGCGAGGCGCTGATCATGACGGCGGCCGGGCTGGCGGTGGCGATTCCCGCCGTGCTGGCCTACAACGTCTTCGGCAAGTGGGTCAGCGCCTGCGAGGCCGATCTCGAAGGCTTCGCGCACGACCTGCGCGAGATGGCCCTGGACAAGGACCGCAAGGACCATGGCCTTCGGACGCCTTGAGCGGCGCAAGGCCGAGACGCCGATCAGCGACATCAACATGACGCCGCTGATCGACGTGATGCTGGTGCTGCTGGTGATCTTCATGATCACGGCGCCGCTGATGACGTCGAGCCTGAAGCTGGACCTGCCCAAGGCCGATGGCGCCGTCCCCACCGAGCAGGCGCCCGCCGCGATCAGCATCGGCCTGCAGGCCAACGGCGCGCTCTACTGGGGCGAGGAGCGGCTGGAACCCCCCGCCTTCGCCGAGCGGCTGAAGGAGATCGAGCGCCGCGGCGGCGAGCGGCCCGAGGTGATGCTGCGGGCGGACAGGCTGGTGCCTTACGGGCGGGTGGCCGAGCTGATCGGGCAATTGCAGCAAGCCGGGCTGACCCGGATCGCGTTCATCACCGAGCCGACCTGACCAGGTGACCAGCGGCTTCGGCGGGCCTGTGCAACACTGCGCCACCCTCTGAACTGCCGGGCTGCGTGGCGGCCCTGACCACCATGAAGCTGCTGTTCGTCGCCGACCCGATCGAGTCCTTCAAGACGTACAAGGACACCACCTTCGCGATGATGCGCGAGGCCGCGCGCCGCGGCCACACGCTGCAGGTCTGCGAGCCGCGCGACCTCGTCTGGGTGCGTGGCAGCCGGGTCGTGGCGCGCCGCTGCCGCACGGTCGTCCTCACCGGGCGCGAGCAGGCCGACTGGTTCGCCGTGGTCGCCGAGGGCGAGGTCGCGCTGGCCGACACCGACGCGGTGCTGATGCGCAAGGATCCGCCCTTCGACGCCGAGTACATCTACGCGACCCACCTGCTGCAGCAGGCCGAGCGCGATGGCGCCCGCGTCTTCAACAAGCCCTCCGCGCTGCGCGACCACCCGGAAAAGCTCGCCATCCTCGAATTCCCCGAGTGGATCGGCCCGACGCTGGTCACGCGCGAGGCCGAGGCCGTGCGCGCCTTCCATGCCGAACACGGCGACATCATCCTCAAGCCGCTCGACGGCATGGGCGGCATGGGCATCTTCCGCGTCGGCCCGGACGGGATGAACCTCGGCTCCATCATCGAGACGCTGACCAAGGACGGCAGCACGACGGTGATGGTGCAGCGCTTCCTGCCCGAGATCGTCCACGGCGACAAGCGCATCCTGATCATCGGCGGCGTGCCGGTGCCGTTCTGCCTGGCGCGCATTCCGCAGGGTTCGGAGGTGCGCGGCAACCTGGCGGCCGGCGGCAAGGGCGTCGCGCAGCCGCTGTCGGCGCGCGACCGCGAGATCGCCGAGACGCTGGGGCCGGTCCTCGCCGCGCGCGGCCTGCTGCTGATCGGCCTGGACGTGATCGGCGAGTGTGTCACCGAGATCAACGTCACCAGCCCGACCTGCTTCCAGGAGATCCAGCAGCAGACGGGCTTCGACGTGGCCGCCGTGTTCGTCGATGCGCTGGAAGCGGCGGTGAAGGCCGCCGGGTCGACGCAGGGGTTCAGCGCTCCTTGATCACCGTGCTGAGCAGGCCGTTGCCGGAGGTCTGCCGGCTGTCTCCCAGCAAGAACACGCTGTAGACACCACCCGCGTCAAGTGTCTTGCCGGTGAGCTGGTAGACGCTGGTGGCGGTGGTGGACTGGGTCACCGACACAGTAGTGTCTGTCGCGGCCGCCACCTGGGCCACGGCCGAGAACGTCCCTTGGCTGGCGGTGGTGGCCCGGGAGCCAGCGACGTCGAGTGCAAGCTCGGACGCCACATCACCCAGCCCGTGCAGCAGGCGGATGCGGCTGGCGCTGGCGCTGGTGGGCAGGCGGTTGTCGTCACTGAAGACCTTGAACTGCGCGGCGGCGGACGTGCCCCAGACGAAGAGGGTGTTGTCGCTGCCCGCTGCAGCCGTCCAGGGCTCGGTGGTGAGGGTGGTGCCGCCGACGGTGAGCTGGGGCGCGGAGGTTCCAGCGGGCACCAGGGTGTAGCTGCCCACCGCGGGTGAGCTGCCCAGGAGGGGCAGGGGGGTGCTGTTGAACGAAGCGGCTGCGGCCTGGTTGCTCGGCAGGGCGCTGACCACCCGCACCCGGGCCTGCTTGTTGGTCAGCGCCGTGACCGCCTGGGCCGGTTGCAGCAGCAGTGCGTGGGTCAGCACGCCTCCGGTGCTGGGCGTGATCACCAGGGCGGCAACACCGGCGCTGGGCAGTGTCAGCATGGTGTCGAGCCGCACATCGCTGTCCAGCACGCTGCCCGCCTTCAGGACGCGCAGGCGGTGGCTGCCGGCGTTGACGGTCGAGAAACCCGTGCTGCCATTGCCCGCGGTGACGTTGCCGAGCAGGGGCGCGTCGCCCAGCGTCTCGGTGGCGGGGGTGAGGTGGACGTCGAGCGTGCCAGCGTCGCGGGCGGCGTGGAACACGCGCAGCTTGGTGCGGCCGCTGGCGGGTGCGGTTTCCAGGTCGTTCAGGCTGAGGTACTTGACCGTGCTGTTGTCGCCCGCCCAGGCCACCAGCGTGGTGGCGCTGCCCGCGGTGAACGTGGTGGTGGACGTGCCGGTGAGCGTGGTGCCGCTGCTGTTGGTCAGCGCGATGGTGTGGCTGCCGGCGGTGACGCGGTAGGTGGCGCTGGCAGCGTCGCGCTCGATCGCGGTCTCGCGGGGCAGTTCGTCGATCAGCAGGCCGACCGCCGTGCGCTGCGTGGTGGCGTTGACGACGCGCACGGTGGCCGTGTTGCCGCTGCTGCTGTCGCTGTCATCGGGATCTTCCTTGGTGCCGCAGCCGCCGAGCAGACTGCCCAGCAGGAGCAGGCTGGCGGCGGAGCGCAGGGCCCAGAGGCGGCGGGACAGTGGTGCGTGCGGCATGGACGGGGTTCCCTGTGGGGGCAGCGAAGGCTGCGGATGGACCAGCCCGCTACCTTCGGTTTCCCGGTGGCGCTTGTCAAGTGACCTGCGCCTGTGGGCAGGTTGCGTGGTCAGGTCAGACCACGCGCCGCCCCATGTTCCAGACTTCGCGCACCACCGGGTGGCCGCCCACCGTCCGCACCCGCACCAGATCGGCCCGCAGTCCGCAGGCGATCACGCCACGGTCGGTCAGGCCGACCGCCTGTGCGGGCTGCTGCGTCACCAGCCGCAGCGCGGCGGGCAGGTCCAGCAAGCCCTCGTTGGCGAGCTGCCATGCGGCCGCCAGCAGGCTGGAGGGCAGGTAGTCCGACGACAGCGCATCCAGCACACCCTCGCGCACCAGCGTCACCGCGGCCACATTGCCCGCGTGCGAGGTGCCGCGCAGCACATTCGGCGCACCTGCCAGCGTCAGCAGGCCGCGGCTGCGGGCGCGGCGGGCGGCGTCCAGCGTGGTGGGGAACTCGCTGATGACCGCGCCGAGGTGGTGGGCCTCGTCGACATGGGCGGCCGTGGTGTCGTCGTGCGAGGCCAGCGCGATGCCGGTGGCGCGGGCGTAGGCGGCGAACCAGTCGCGGTTCGGGCCGGCATGGTCGCGCTGTCGGGCGGGGGCGAGCTGCACTTCGTGGTCGAACTGCGCGTCGGTCCAGCCCTTCTTGCCGGTGTAGTAGATGCGGGCGTGGTCCAGGTCGGACCACTGGCGCTGGCCCGGCGTGTGGTCCATCAGCGAGACCAGGCCGAGCCGCCGGTGGTGGGCGAAGGGCTCGAACAAGGCGCGCGCATTGGACGCGGGCAGCTCGCAGCGGGCGTGGATGTGGTGGTCGGCGCGCAGCACGCCGGCCGCCTCCAGCGCGTCCAGCACTGGCAGCAGCTCGCTCTGGTTCTGTGCCCGGAAGCCTTGGTGGTAGGGGTCGCCCACGCCGATCGCGTCGAACACCGTCGTGATGCCGGCGCAGGCCACCTCGGCGTCGTGGGCCTGCACGGCGCCCCACATCGGGAAACGCACCTTGGGGCGCGGCATGGCGTGGCGCTCCAGGTTGTCCGTGTGCAGCTCCACCAGCCCTGGCACGAGGAAGTCGCCCTCCAGATCCATGGCCGAGGGCAGCGCCGACCGTCCGAGGTCCAGCTCGGCGATCCGGCCTCCCCGGACGACCACCGTGCCCGTCACCACCTCCCCTGGCAGCACCAGCCGTGCCTGGGTCATCACCTGTTCTTGTTGCATGGCGTGAGTTTGCACCCGGCAGCTTGATCCCTGATGTGCAGTGTTCACAAGGGGGGGTATCCGATCATGCGCTCGGGCCGCTCCGCGGTCTGCAACTGGAAATCTTGGTGTGCCGGACTGCACGAAACCACCCGGAACCCTGTAGGCTACGCCACAGCCGAAAGCCCGCCGATTTTTCTTCATGAGCGCCCGATACGCGATTTATCTCACCCCGCCCGCCGACCACCCGCTGTGGCAAGCCGGATGCACCTGGCTGGGCCGTGACCCGTCCAGCGACCTTGCGCCTTCTCCGCCCTCGCGGCGGGCCACGCCATGGCGCTATGGCTTCCATGCCACGCTCAAGCCGCCGATGCGGCTGGCCGAGGGGGCATCGGTCCAGGGCCTGCACGCTGCGCTGTGCGCCCTGGGCCAGCGCTTGCAGCCCTTCGACATGCCGGCGCTGGAGGTGGGGGCCCTGACCGACTTCATCGTGCTGCAGGCGGCGGCACCGCTCGATCCCGACCATCCACTGCATGTGCTCGCCGACATCTGCG
>OFSF01000976.1_pt1 | contig 10374 bp, 9 predicted proteins | sample 1543271 | NCBI WGS metagenome assembly OFSF01 (sample SAMN07774227, study PRJEB24372) | wastewater metagenome | isolation source: Exp Tend VB 100WW | collected 2016-02
AAGTCTGTTTTGGCAGGCGAGCGCATTGGCATCTTAGGAGCCAACGGACAAGGCAAATCTACTTTGGTCAAAACCATTGCGCGCAGCATCAAGTCTTTGTCTGGCGAACTGACAGAAGGCAAGGGGCTGAATATTGGGTATTTCGCTCAACAAGAATTGGACGTGTTGCACCCCGCAGACAATCCGCTCGAGCACATGATTCGGTTGGTGAAGGAACTGGGCGCCACACCAGGGCAGTCTTCCCGCGAACAAGATCTGCGGAATTTTTTGGGGACGTTCAACTTTACCGGCGACATGGTGAAGCAAAACGTGGGCTCCATGAGTGGCGGTGAAAAAGCCAGACTGGTGTTGGCCATGATTGTGTGGCAACGCCCTAACCTTTTGTTGTTGGATGAACCCACCAACCACTTGGACTTGGCCACACGCGAAGCCTTGTCGATGGCTCTGAATGAATTTGAAGGCACCGTCATGTTGGTCAGCCACGACCGTGCCTTGCTCCGTGCAGTTTGCGATGAATTTTGGTTGGTGGGCCGCGGAGAGATCAAGCCATTCGATGGTGATCTGGATGACTACCAACGCTATTTGTTAGAGGAATCTAAACGATTGCGTGAAGAGGCTAAAACCAACGAGGTCGATGTACCTCTTGTGATGCCTGCGACTGTGACCGCTGAGTCTCCAAAGCAAGTCACAAAAATTGCCAACCGAACGCCAGAGCAAAAAAAGGAAGATGCTCTGTTGCGGCAACAAAAATCAGCGCTTCAAAAACCACTGAAGAAATCAATTGAGCAAGCCGATTTAAAAATTGCCAAATTAGAAACCGACAAATTGGCCTTGGAAAGCAAGTTGACGACGCCGCTCTCTCCCGCAGAAATTGCAGAGACTGGCAAACTGCTCAAAACGGTCAACACAGCCCTTGAAGAATTGGAAATTCAATGGCTGGCTTGGTCAGAGGAATTGGAAAGGCACAATCTTGAAGCTTGATAAAGAGCAGCCTAGGCAGGCAAGAAAAAACCCCACAGAGCAAGCTTTGCGGGGTTTTAAAGGGGTTTGAGTATTTGGTGGGTCGGGCGAGATTCGAACTCGCGACCAACGGATTAAAAGTCCGCTGCTCTACCGACTGAGCTACCGACCCATCTACTCAAGCCTTAAATTATAGCTTCAAATTTTAGGCTTTGCCAAGCCTGTCGCAAGATAATTTACGACCAATGAGGCTGCAACCAGGCCAAAACTTGCAGTCACGGTTACTGCCGATCCATAGCCATGGCAGTTGAGTGTGCCGTCGCCTTCAACGAGGCAGGATGCATCGGGCGGCGCAACGTTCTCTCGACTGAATACGCAAAGCAGCCCTATTTTTTTACCCTCTTTGGGAGCGCCCTTTTCTTTTCTAAGTCGATAACGCAATTGGGACAATAAGGGGTCGTGGGTCACCTGCGACAGATCGGCTTGCTCAACACGATGGGCTTCTTTTTTACCCCCAGCAGCACCCAGTGTGACCATGAAAACTTTTTGCCGAATGGCCCAATCGGCCATGGCCACTTTGGCCTTGACTTGATCACAAGCATCAAGCACAGCTGTGATGGGCATCAAGCTTGACGCCGATGAATTGATGTTGGCAACAAGCTCTAACCAGTTTTCTGGCGAAACAAAGTCATCGACAACATGAACACGGCATTCCGAATTGATCTGCGCAATTCTTTCTTTCATGGCCAACACTTTGGCCTGTCCCAGTGTGCTTTCTAAAGCATGGATTTGGCGATTGATATTGGATTCGGCAATGTGGTCCATGTCGACCAAGGTCATCTCGCCAACGCCACTTCTGGCCAATGCTTCAGCGATCCAAGAACCCACACCACCAATGCCCACAATCAACACGTGTGAACGTGCAATTTGATCGGCACCGGTCAAGCCATAAAGTCTGGCCATGCCACCAAACCTTCGACTGGAAATGTTTGTTTGCGTCACGGCGTCAGTTTAAAAAACGCGTACGCTGAATCAAGCTTGACGCAAATCGTATTGCAAGGCCGCATAGGCACCAGCAACAATGGCCAAGCTTGCTAACAAGCTGTTTAAGCTGAGGGTTGAGAGGCCGCTTAATCCCTGTCCAATAGAGCACCCCATGGCAAGCACGGCACCTATTCCCATGAAGCTGGCGCCCACAAGATGACGGCGCATGTCGACTGCATTGGTAAAGCCTTCTAGCTTCAGGGTGCCTTGAAACCAGGCACTGATGAACGAGCCAGCACAAACACCCAGCACACTGACCAAACCGATGGTCAAGCGCTTGGTGCCATCGCTGAAGTACATCAAAGCGTCTAAAGCCAAGCCCACCGGGCCCGTGAAGCTAAGGGCTTCCATTTTGCGGCTCGAAGTGGCAAGGAAAAATTCCTCCAACGTTTCGGGGTGTTCCAAGCCATGACCTAAAACACCAGAAATCCACCAGACCCCACAAATCACGAGACCGACCAAAATACCCGTTAGTACGTTGTGAAGCGTTAAGAAATTTCGATCTTTCAATACCCACACAAGCAAGAGCAAAGAGGCTGTACAAGCTGCGACCAACATACCGACATGCAGCGAGACATTCAGATAATTGCTCAACCATTCGCCCGCAAAAAGGCCATGCGGCATTTCAATTTTCACGGCATCAATGTATTGCACCCGTCCGACGGCCAAGACACCCTTCATGGTAGAAAGCGCAACAACGCCCATGACCAGCAACACCCAAAGCGCTTTCAAGTTACCAGCACCTAGACGAACCAGCGTCTTTGAGCCACAACCAGAAGCCCACACCATGCCCCAGCCGAACAACAAGCCACCCAGCAAGGATGAAAGCCACAACAAGTCCTTGGTGGCATAGATCGATTGAAGGGGGTTAATCAGGCCAACATAAGCCATACAGCCAAAGCCCAAAATGGCAACAGCCAAGGCAAGGGCCCACTGGCGCAAGCGGTCAAAATTTTCCATGATGACCGCATCGCTGACTGCGCCCATGGTACAAAAATGAGAACGTTGAAAAAGACCGCCCAAGAACAAAGAGACTACAGCAGTAGAACTCAATACCAACCACTGCAAATGGGCGAGTTGAGACTCAGTCATGCCGAATTATTTCAAGCGACTGAGTCGATCTTTGGCCGTTTGTGCTGCATCGCTGCTGGGATGCAATTTGATCAAATCTTCCATGGCTTTTCTAGCAGCCTTCAAGTCCTTGAGCTCGATCAAACAATTAGAAATGGCCAACATGGCGTCTGGGGCACGTGTGTGAAGTGGCGCAATGGTTAAGAGCTTTCGAAAATTAAGCATCGACTCTTTGTAATCTTTGGTGGCGTATTGGGCATTGCCTAACCAAAACAGAGCAGAGGATGCATAACCGCTGCTGGGATGACTTAGCAGAAAACCCAGTAAGCTACTTTGCGCAGCCGCAAAATCGCCTGTTCGAAAGACCGCAAGGGCGTTGTCAAACTGCTTTTTTTCTGCAGGGTCAGCTTGAAACTCCAGACCGTCTAAAACAATTTTGACAGGTTCAAACCTGTTCAACCTTGTGTCGACACTTTGCAGAATGTCCTTTTGTTTCAGCTGAATGTCAGTGAGCTCACGCAACAAATTTTCTAAGGTGCCGCGAAGTCTTGATTGTTCAGATTTCAAACCTTCTATTTGATTTTGCAACTCAAGCAAATTGCCCCTTAAGTTGGCATTTTCAGCCGCTTGAGACTTCACAATTTCAGCCGCTTGAGATTTCACCATTTCAGCTGTTTGAGACTTCAAATTTTGCTGGGTTGTTTCAAGTCGCTGTCGCAAATCCAAAATGGCACGGCGGGCTTCATCATCTCCAAACAAGGCAGCATTGGCAAGCAGACTTAAGCTAGACAACCAGCATGCCAAGCCTAATTGAAGAAAGAATAAATAAGCCCGATTTCGCATAAAACAGTTTCAATCAGTATTTGATTTCAACACGGCGATTTTTGGCATAGGTTGCTTCATCGGCGCCTGATGCAGCGGGCTTTTCTTTGCCAAAACTAACTGCTTCAACTTGTGCATCGCTCACACCCAACAAGGTCAGTGCGCGGCGAACCGTTTCAGCACGCTTTTGACCGAGGGCCAAGTTGTATTCACGACCGCCACGATCGTCGGTGTGTCCTTCAAGTTGCACTTTGAATTGCTTGTTAGATTGCAGGTGCGCTGCATTGCGCTCCAAAACAGCACGCGCTTCTGGTTTCAATGTAAAACTGTCGTAGTCAAAATACACCACATTCACGCCAGCTGGTGCAACACCTTGTGCGCCCGCTTTGCCACCTACAACGGCAGCGACGCTGCTTTGTGCGGTATCGGCTGAAGAGGACGCCGCCGCCGCCGCTGAAGCGTTTTTGTCTTCAACTGGCACCTCGTTTAATTTAACGCCAGATGAGCAGGCAGCCAAGGCTGCTGTCAATGCCAAAATCCAAAGACTACGTTTGATCATGAAAAACTCCAAATTAAAAATTATCGGTAAGGACCCCAGGCGGGTTCGCGAATGTCACCACTTTGCCCGGACAGTTTGGCTTTGATCTTGCCGTCTAGAGTAGTTGTCATGAGCGCCTCGCGTCCTTGGAGCACCGTGGCATAAACAATCAATTTGCTGTTGGGTGCAAAGCTAGGGCGCTCATCGGCTGAGGTTTCAGTGATGGCACTTGTCTGGCCGGTGCTCAGGTTCATCACTTGAACTTTGAACTGCCCCCCAACACGTGAGATATACGTTAGCCACCGCCCATCTGGGCTAAGTGCAGGTGAGATATTGTAACTTCCGTTGAAAGTGACTCTTTCAACGCCAGAGCCTGTGTCGTTCATTTTGTAAATTTGAGGACTGCCTCCCCGATCAGATACAAAGTAAATCTTCGAGCCATCTTGCGAAAAGCTAGGCTCTGTATCGATGCCTGCGTTTTGGGTTAAGCGCTTGGCTTCACCAGAAGCAACATCAATTTGGTAAAGCTGTGAGCCCCCATCTCGACTTAAAGTGGCCAACAAAGAACGCCCATCAGGCGACCACGCGGGCGCGCTGTTAGAACCTTTGAAATTGGCCATGATTTTGCGTTTGCCTGTGGCCAACTCATGCACATAAATAACGGGCTTGCGAGACTCAAATGAAACATAGGCCAACTGATTGCCCTTGGGCGACCAAGATGGCGAAATGATGGGCTCTGCACTTGTCAAGGCAGACTGAGAGTTCTCGCCATCAGAGTCAGCTATCCAAAGGCTGTATTTGCCGGTGGTTTTGGTGATGTAGGCAATGCGGGTCGCAAAGACGCCCTTTTCACCCGTTAGTTTTTCATAGACCCAGTCAGCCAAACGGTGTGCTGATAAACGCAAGTCAGCCGCTGCTACAGTTTCGCGGTAATCACCTCGCTCTTGACCCGAAACCACGTCCCACAACTTGGCTCGAACTTCGTAGCGGCCATCGGCTAAACGGGTGGAACTGCCCGCCACAAGGGCATCGGCACTTTTTTGTCGCAGCATGGCATGGTCAGGTCGCGAGAGCTCGTCCATGCTTAAGCCCAAATTGGGAACTGCTCTGAATTGACCACTTCTTTCCAAATCTGCCAACAAGATGGCCGACGTCTTTTGCGGCGCAGTTTCTTCGCCCTTGAAACTGACAATGGCAATGGGAACTTGCGTCAGTCCAACACCAGAGACATCGACTTTGAACTGAGCCCATGCCGCGCTTGAGGCGAAGACAAAGCTCAAAAGCAAAGCACCCAAATGGGCCTTAAAAGGAGAAAAATAGGTCAACAATGAGGTCTTTTTCATAGGATTGGGATGTCAAAACACCACTAATTTAGCATTGTGACACGCGTTAAAATCAAATCAATGACAAAAATCGCCCATGACAGCACCCAGCAGGACTTAAGTTACCTGAAACGGATGCGCCGTCTTTGGCCATATTTTGGCAAACAGCGCGGCGCATGGGCACTTGCCATCTTGGCAACTCTGGTGGCTGCGGCCACTGAGCCCCTCATTCCAGCCCTCTTCAAACCTTTGCTAGACGAGGGGTTTGCCGAAAACAGCCTGCCCCTTTGGATGGTTCCAACTGCCGTCATCGGGATTTTTTTCGTCAGGGGCCTTGCATTTTTTGTGTCTCAGTATGCCCTAGCGCGCATTGCCAATGACGGCATGCAAGCATTGCGTGAGGCTTTGTTTCGCAGATTGATGCAGGCTGACATGTCCATTTTCAGCAAACAATCGGCAAGTGCTTTGTCCAACACCTTGGTATACGAAGTTCAAACAGGCGCGACACAGCTTATTTCAGCCCTTTTAGGCCTTTCAAGAGATGGCTTCACGCTGCTGGCCTTGATTGGCTACTTGATGTTTTTGAACTGGAAACTGACCATGTTGGTCTTCATCGTGGTACCTGGTTCAGCCTGGATCATGAAGAAGCTCTCCAAGCGCCTTTACGGCCTCACCCGAGACAGCCAATCTGCCACGGACAATTTGGCTTACGTGGTGGAGGAGAATGTTTTGGCCCACCGCATGGTTCGACTTCACGGCGCCCAAGAAAGCCAACTCAATCGTTTCCAAACTTTAAGCCAAAGACTCAGAAGCTTGGCCTTGAAATCCACCATTGCATCGGCTGCCATGTCGCCCCTCACGCAACTGATGGCAGCGGTGGCTTTGTCTACGGTGTTGGTCGTGGCCTTGATTCAGAGTCGAACGGGCTTACAAGGTGCCACAGTAGGCGGCTTTGTTGCTTTCATCACCGCCATGTTGATGCTGGTCTCCCCCATCAAGCGACTGGCCGATATAGCGACCCCCGTCACGCGAGGTTTAGCCGCACTTGAAAGAGGGTTGCGCCTATTGGAAGAAGTTCAGGTTGAAACAGATGGCCACGCCACCCGCCAAAAAGTTGAAAGTCAGAACACCGCATGGCAACCAAGCCAGGGGCCCTGCATTGAGTTTCAAAACATCCATGTTCAATATGCTGCCGATACTTCGCCTGCCTTGAACAATTTATGCTTAAGCATTCAATCTGGTGAAACTGTGGCCTTTGTAGGCACCAGTGGCTCGGGCAAAACCACCTTGGTCAATTTGTTGCCTCGGTTTGTACAGCCTAGCTCTGGGCAAGTTATTTTGCAGGGCACTGACATACAAAACTGGCCACTTCAACAATTGCGTCAACAATTTGCCATGGTCAGTCAAGATGTTGTGATGCTCAATGACACCGTTGCAGCCAACATTGCATTGGGACAGATCGTTGATCGTGCCAAGATAAAAGCATGTTTGACAGCGGCCCATCTTGACGAACATGTGGGCAAGCTGCCCCAAGGCATGGACACCCTGCTAGGACACAACGCCACCGAGCTTTCAGGTGGGCAGCGACAGCGCTTGGCCATTGCCCGAGCACTCTACAAAAATGCACCAGTCCTTATTTTGGATGAAGCCACATCCGCCCTTGACAATGAATCAGAACGTTGGGTGCAAGATGCATTGCAAAACCTCATGAAGGGGCGCACCACCTTGATCATTGCGCACCGACTCTCAACCATCGAACATGCAGACAGAGTGATCGTCATGTCGCAAGGAGAGATTGTGGAGCAAGGCCGCCATGAAGAACTTCTGAAGGCTGGCGGTGTTTACTCAAGACTGCATCACAAAAGCGATGCGGCTTGAATCAAAGTAGAACAACGTCGTATTGCTCTTGACCCATGGCGGTTTCGCTCTGAAGCGAAATGGGCTTGGCAATAAAATCAGACAGCGCAGCAAGATGCTGGCTCTCTTCATCCAGCAACAATTCAATGACAGCAGGCGCCGCCACCACTCGAAACTCTCGTGGATTGAACTGCCGAGCCTCACGCAATATTTCACGCAAAATATCGTAAACCACCGTGCGATTGGTTTTGACACTGCCTTTGCCGTCACAACTGGGACACGGCTCACACAGCATGTGCGACAAAGATTCTCGTGTTCGCTTGCGTGTCATTTCCAACAAACCCAGCTGTGAAAATCCACCCGCCATTGTTTTAACGCGATCGCGGCTTAATTGTTTTTTAAACTCTTCAAGGACAGCGGTTTGATGTTCCTCGCGGGACATGTCAATGAAGTCGACAATGATGATGCCGCCCAGATTTCGCAAGCGAAGTTGCCGGGCAATGGCATGCGCAGCTTCTAAATTTGTTTTGAAAATGGTGTCATCAAAATTACGTGCTCCCACATAGCCACCTGTGTTCACATCCACGGTGGTCAGGGCTTCTGTTTGGTCAATGATGAGGTAACCACCCGACTTCAATTCAACTCGGCGTCCTAATGCCTTGGCGACCTCCTCGTCGATTGAATACAAATCAAAAATAGGACGTTCACCTTTGTAAAGTTGAAGCCGAGTTGCTGAAGCCGGCATGAACTCTTTGGCAAACGCGGACAAATGTTCAAATTGTTCTTTGGAGTCAAGGCGAATGGTCTGTGTGCCTTCGCCGACAAGATCTCGCAAAACTCTTTGCAAAAGCGTCAGGTCTTGGTGAAGCAATGACTGCACCGGAAGCTTGACAGAGGCATCTTTGATTCGCGCCCAAGTTTTGCGAAGGTAAGCAATGTCTTCTCCTAACTCTGCATCGCTGGAATCTTCGGCATTGGTTCGCAGAATAAACCCACCGCCTTGGGCGCCCACCAAGGTTTGCAAACGCGCTCTTAAAGCGTCACGCTGGTCTGATGGAATTTTTTGAGACACACCAATGTGGTCGTCTTGTGGCAAAAAAACCAAATGTCTGCCTGCAATGCTGATTTGAGTTGAAAGCCTAGCGCCTTTGGTGCCAATCGGATCCTTGACCACTTGCACCATCAAGGCTTGGCCTTCAAAAACTTGCTTCTCAATAGGAACCAAGGGCTGACTGCTGCGTGCGGCTTGGGGTGGCTCGCCCTCAGGTTGGCGTTGCCAGACATCTGCCACATGCAAAAAAGCCGCTCGCTCAAGGCCGATGTCAATGAAGGCCGACTGCATGCCAGGCAACACACGGGCCACTTTGCCAAGGTAAATGTTGCTGACCAAGCCACGCTCTAAAGAACGCTCGACATGCAGCTCTTGAACAGCGCCCTGCTCCACCACCGCAACGCGGGTTTCTTGGGGAGACCAGTTGATCAAGATGTCTTGCTGCATGGGTTTAATCTTTGAGTTACCGCAGTGGAACAAAAAACTCAGACATTCTTTTAGGCGGCAAACCATGCGCTAAAGCTTCAGCGCCAATGCTGTCCATCATCTCTTGGGTCACGCCTTCTTTGTGGCTGTAGATTTCCATCCAGGTTTCGATGCCATCTGGGGTGGCTTCTGGTCGTTGCATTAACACGGCACTGAGGCCAGACCATTTTTGCCTCAATGCAACCTGAAAGGCTTCAACACGCGGTCGCCACTGAGCGTGTTCAGCAATGGGTAACTTGTAATAAACAAACAAAGTTTGCATGATCAATTCGGCGCTAAGAATAATTTGAAGGTTTTATTTGTCTTGACCCATACCTGACCAGCGCTTCACCAAATCTGTTTCGATGTCAAACAAATCAAGGCAGCGGCCCACCGTGTGGTTCACCATATCATCAATTGATTGGGGCAGTGCATAAAGCGCAGGAACAGGTGGCATCAAAATGGCGCCATTTTCAGAAGCTTGCAACATGGTGCGCAGGTGTCCACTGTGAAGCGGCGTTTCGCGAATCAAAAGCACCAACCTTCTGCGTTCTTTTAGCACCACATCGGCTGCTCTGGAAAGCAAACCACTCGTCATACCGTAAGCAATTTCAGACAAAGACTTGATGGAACAAGGCGCAACCACCATGCCCATGGTCTTGAAGGAGCCTGAAGAAATGGTGGCGCCAATATTTTTAGCGTTGTGCACTTCGCTGGCCAGCGCCTCGACTTCTTTCACGCTCATGTCTAACTCTGTGGCCAGAGTCATGCGCGCTGAATCGCTCATGACCAAATGAGTTTCAATGTCAGAGTGCTGCAAAACTTGCAAGATGCGAACGCCATAAACAATGCCAGATGCACCACTGATGCCGACAATCAATCGCCGTGGGTTGGAAGAAGAACTAGAAATGCTCATAGGTTTGCTTGTTGTGTCTTTGGCGTCTCATCAACCCGCTTCGTCTGGCCTGAATTTTGATTCGGCTTTGACGTCGTTGCGTTGTTGCTTAAGGCTGATCTTGCCATTTTCTAAATAACGACCCGTGGCTGCCCGCGCTGCTGCCTCGTCCCATTGGGGCAGCCAGTCGCCTAGGGAGTATCCAAACCAGGGCGCTTGGGGGCGGAGTTTAGGCAAGCCAAGCTCTTCCCAAATGGCCTTCGAACGCTCCATGTAGTCTTTGGTAGGCAAGGCCAAGGGAGGCATGTCGCCTTTCATGGTGGCGTCCATGAGGAGGGTTGAATCTTCC
>OFSF01000979.1_pt1 | contig 10365 bp, 8 predicted proteins | sample 1543271 | NCBI WGS metagenome assembly OFSF01 (sample SAMN07774227, study PRJEB24372) | wastewater metagenome | isolation source: Exp Tend VB 100WW | collected 2016-02
ATAAGTTCCACCTTCGCAACTGGGCCCCGGCCTTCGCCGGGGAAGCACGTTTTGAGCGCGCGCTGATCGAACCTTACGAAAGCGTTGTCCTACACGCGGGAAGTATGAAAATCTCGCCCCGCATGCTCTTTCTCATCGTTGCCGCCATCGACCGTACTCGGTTCATCGACAGCAAGACGAGATTGGTCGCACTCCGCCTATAACGCGCCCTTACCTTCGTTACCTTCCGAGTCGGGCGCACCGGATCACCGCTCGATATAGGTCGCCGCATATTCGACCGGGAAATTCACCGACCGCGCGATGAAGCAATGCGCGTGGATGCGCGCGTGGATCGCATCCGCCACCGCCAGATCGCTCCCCGCGATCAGCTCGATCCGTGGCCGCAGCACCGCCTTCACGAACCGCCCCGTCCCATCGGGCGCGCTTTCGCCGATGCCGAGCGGATCGTCGGTATAGGCGGTCACCACCACCCCGGCGACGCTCGCCAGATGCAGATACCACAGCATGTGGCAGCCCGAGAGCGTCGCCAGCAGCAAGTCCTCGGGGTTGGGCAGGCCGGGATCGCCACCCAGCAACGGATCGTTCGAGCACTCGATCACCGGCTTGCCCGGCGTCACGATCTGCCACGTCCGGTCATAGCCGCGATACTGACGCGTCCCCTCGCCGCGATTGCCGGTCCAGGCGATCCGCGCGGTGTACTCATGCTCGGCCATCTTAGCCTTCGATGATATGCGGCACGAAGCGCGCGGTGTTGCCGGTGATCGGCCCGTCCTCGCGAATGCCCATCCCCACCGGCGCGCCATCGACGATCCATGCGCCCAGCACCGGGCGCTGCTCGCCGCTGCCGGGCAAATCGTACAGCGCCTGATAAACGAAGCCTTCCTCGCCATAATCGCCGCCGGTCTCGGCCAGCGTCGCGCCGCCCTTCACCAAAGTGACATTGGCCCCTTCGCGCGCCAGCAACGGCTTGCGTACGTAATCGCCGGCCAGCGGCACCCGCCGCGTCTCCAGCAAATTGGGGTGCCCCGGATACAGCTCCCACAGCACCGCGAGGATCGCCTTGTTGCTCCACAGCATCTTCCAGATCGGCTCGATCCACAAAGTGCTGCTCAGGCTCTCCACCAGATCGCGCCCGAACGGTTCGTTGACCAGCCATTCCCACGGATAGAGATGGAAGATCGCGTCGATCGGCATGTTGTCGAGATCGACGAAGCGCCGACCCGCACTATCCCAGCCCAGATCCTTCAGCTCGATCAGCCGCGTGTCGACCCCCGCCGCACGCGCGGTGTCGGCGAGATAGGCGGTGGTCACGCTGTCCTCCCCCGCCCCATCCGCGACATGCGCCAGATAGAGCGCGCTGCTCCCCGGCGGCGGCGCGATGTCGCGCCATTTGGCGATCAGCGCCTCGTGCAGGCTGTTATACTGGTCGTGGCTTGGGAAGACCGCTTCCTTCCAGTCCCACTGGATCACCGCCGCCTCGACCAGCGAGGTCGGCGTGTCGCAATTGAACTCGAACAATTTGGGCGGACCAGACCCGTCATACCCCAGGTCGAACCGCCCGAAATTGAGTGCCGGTGGCTCGGCATTCCAGGAATCGTAAATCGCATTGTGGCAGAAAGCGGGAATGCCGAAATCGCCGAGCAATTCGCGGTCGAGCACATGCTGCCCGGCAGCGAGAAACATCTCGTACAGCTCGGCACTGGCGCGCTCGATCGTCTCGATCTCGGCCAGCGTGAAGCGGTAGCAGGCGCTTTCGTCCCAATAAGGCTGGCCGCCGACGCTATGCCAGACGAGCCCAAGTTCCTCGACCCGTGCCTGCCAGTCGCGGCGCGGGCTACAATCGGTGCGGCGCATCACTCGCCCGCCCCGCCGCCACCGCCGCGTGCGCTCATCCCGAAGCCGCCGCGCGACACCGTCGCCGAGGACGCGCGCGCATAGCCGACGCCCGCGCGTGGCGTGGTGTAACCGCCCGCCAACGATTGGCCCATCGGCGGCACCATGCTGCCGCGCGACAGATAATACCAGGTCGCCGCCCCGACGATCGCCCCGCCACCGCCATGCCCGCCGCCACTGCGCACGCAATTAGCATCGTCGGTGCGCAGGCCCGCCGCATCGCGGCACACCGCGACATCCGACTTCGCGACATCGGCAGAGGGGCTGCACGCCCCCGCCAGCAACGCCGTCGCCACCGCGCTGGTGATCGGCAAAACCCTCGGATCGAATGTGCGCTTGGCCATAGCTCTCTCCCTCTCGGCGAGCGCTATAGAGCGGAAAACGCACCCGGAATAGCGAAACCCGGCTTACGCCGCCTTGCCCTCGACCAGCGCCAGGAACGGCTTGGCGAGGCCATGATACAGCCGCTCGCGGCAGACAAAGGCGCTTGCCCCGTCGGCGATCAGCGCGGTCGCGAACAGCGGCAGGATCAGCCCGCGTGCCGCCGTCGCCTCCATCACGATGATCACGGCGGTCAGCGGCGCACGCACCACGCCGACGAAATAGGCGGTCATGCCCAGCAGCACCACCGCCCCTGCGGGCTGGTTATGGAACACCCCGGCCAGCAAATTGCCGAACCCCGCCCCCACCGCCAGCGACGGCGCGAAGATGCCGCCCGGCGCGCCGCTCAGCGTCGTCGCCAGCGCGGCGAGGAACTTGGCCGGGCCGAACCAGTCCGACTGGCCATGCCCCTCGACCAGCAACCGCGTCGCGCCATAGCCCGTGCCCCAGGTCGCGCCGCCGGTCGCAATGCCAAGCACCGCCACCGTCAGCCCGCATCCGGCCGCGAACAGGATCGGATGCGCCCGCGCCGCCGCGATCGGCCGCCAACGCGCACCCGCAAAGCCCAGCACCAGCCGCGAGAACAACCCGCCCGCAGCGCCGCCCAGAACGCCCGCCACGGGCGTAATCATCAGCACCGCCGACACGCCCAGCGTCTCGCGCATCACGCCGAAATAGACATAGTCCCCAGCAATGCCGAGGCTGACCAGCCCGGCGATCATCACCGCGCCCATCACCAGCACCGCAACGCGCTGTTCATAAGCCGCCGCCAGTTCCTCGATCGCAAAGGCGACGCCGGCGAGCGGCGTGTTGAATGCCGCCGCCACGCCCGCCGCGCCGCCCGCGATCAGCACGCCCGACGTGATCGGCACGCGCAGATAGCGATGCACTTTGACCATGATCGCCGCGCTGATCTGCACCGTCGGCCCCTCGCGCCCGACCGAGGCCCCGCCGAGCAGCATCACCACCGTCAGCACGAATTTGACGCTCGCCGTCCACAGCGACACCAGCGCGTTGCTCGGCGGTGTATCGGGCGCGCGACTGGCGGCGATCACCTGCGGAATGCCCGATCCGCGTGCATAAGGCGCGCTCCGCCGCGTCACCCACACCACAGCGGCGAACAGCGCCGGGGTCAGCAGCAGCGGCGCATACGGCCAATGCGCGATCAGCGCCGCGAACGCCCCCTGCGCACGATCGCTGATCGCGGCGAAAGCGAGCGCCACCAGCCCCAGCAGCACCGCGCCCACACCCGTCGCCAGCCGCCGCCGCGCCCGCAGCAGTTCCGCCCCGGCGTGGCGCGCACCGCGCCGTCGCCACACGATCGAAACCAGCCGGACGAGATAGGAGGCATTGCGATTCATGCCCGCGTTCATGCGCGATCACTTTGCGTGATACCACCCCGTATCGGCGGCATCGCAGATCGTGCGACACCACCGATACGGGGCTCTTCCTGGTCTTCAAGCCGTCTTAGTGACGGACCCACGCGCCCTGTTGCAATGCGGCTTGCGTCGCCACCGGACGACGCTGACCGTTGGTGAGTGCGCGCGATCCCGCCCCCGGTTTTGCGGACGTGTCGACCTTGAACTGCGACGCTTGCGCACTCAGCGACACCACTTCGGTCGACAGGTTGCGCGCGGCGGCCGACGTTTCCTCAACCATCGCCGCATTCTGTTGAGTCGAACGGTCCATTTCGTTGATTGCCGCGCTGATCTCGGTGATCGCCGACGATTGCGCCTGGCTGTCCGATGCCATCGAGCCGAGCAGCTTATGCACCGCATCGACATCGCCAGCGATGTTCGCCAGCGCCACATCGACCCGCTCGACCGCCTTCACCGCCGTCACAATCTCGGTTTGCGTCACGGTCAGTTGGTCACGCGCGCGCTTCGCTTCCTCCTCGGCACGCATGGCGAGCGCGCTCACCAGATCGGCAACGACGGCGAAGCCCCGGCCCGCGTCGCCGGCACGCCCCGCCTCAACCGCTGCGTTCATCGCCAGCACCCGCGTCTGGAAAGCGATCTTGTCGAGGCCCTCAATGACGCTGTCGATTCCCTCCGCGCTATGGCTCACCCGGCCCATCGCCTGCACCGCCTCGTCTGCGGTTTCGCGGCCACCGCCGACCGTCGCAATCGCTTGATCGGCCCGCGCGACCGTCTGTCCGGAGGCGACCGCGGTCGCCTTAAGACGATTGTCCATCTGGGCAATCGCGGCAGAGGTTTCCTCAAGGCTTGCCGCATTGCTTTCGGTACGCCGCGCCAGGTCTTCCGATGCCTGAGCAATCTCGCCCGATCCGGTCAGGATGCCCGCCGTGCTTTCCCCCACCGCGCCGATCAACGTACGCAGATTCAACAGGGCCGAATTGAAGTTGTTCTTCAACTCGTCAAATTCCGGGGCGAACGTGGTGGTAATGTCGACCGTCAAATCGCCGCGCGACAAACCTCCAAGGTTGGTCAATAGCGTGTCGACGACCAGAAGCGATTTCGCTTGCTCCTCTGCGCGCCGCGTGATGCTGGTTTTGAGATCGCCCTGCATCTTCCGCAAGGATTCGGCCAGGGTGCCAACCTCATCGACCTGTTGGATGTGCAGCGTTTGATCGAGCTGTTCTCGCGCGATGCCATCGGCAAACTCGGCGCATTCGCGGATCGGGCGGGCAATACGGGCAGCGGCCAGGGAAATCGCGAAGATCGCAGCGACGGCTACGCCGAGGCCAAGCACAAGCTGCCAGACGACCCCTGAGATCGCACGTGAACCGAGCGTAGCGCTAAGCGTATCGGCCTGCGCCAGAACCAGAGCACGTGGCACCGAGATGACCACCGACCATGGGGTCGTACTGCGCCCGAGATGGATCGGCGAATAGACGTCGATATTGGTCTGCTTCGCGTCGTCAAGCACCTTGGCCTCACCCGATCGTACGATCCCTTCCAATTGCGACCAACGCGGGTCGACCGACGCGGCCGGCTTTCCGATCGAGGACGGGTCGGCGCTGTTTGCGGCGATCAATCCAGTATCGCTGACGATCAACACGACGCCCTTGCCCGAAAACAGCGAACCATTGGTCTTGGTCGCCAGCTTCTGCAGGAAATCGAGGTCGTAATCGGCACCTGCGACACCAACGAACTTGCCCCCCACCGAGATCGGTACCGACATCGTTGCAAGAAATACGCGCTTGCCCTGCACCGTGTAGGGCAAAGGTCCGAGGATGCTTTCATGATTATTGGTGCGTGGCCCGAGATACCAGCCGCCTTTGACCAGCCCGTTGGGATGGCGCTCGGCGCTGTTATATTCGACCAGCGGCTGGATCGCGACGCTGCCATTGGCCGCACGCGTCCAATAGGGCAGATAGCGGCCGGTATCGTCCGAACCCTTGGCGCGATTATTGACGAACGCTGCGTCCGCGCCGTCGATCGCATTCGGCTCCCATGCCGAATAGGTGCCGTTGAAGCCGGGGTTTTGTTCCAGAACCCTCCGCATGATCGCGTTGAACTGGTCGCGCCGCGCGCCGCTCGGCGTGCTGCCAACCAGTACCGCGAAGGACTGAGCAGTCGTTCGGGCCGCATCGAATGCAACGTTCAATGCGCCCTTCACGGTGTCCGCCTCGACCGCCGCTCGATTTTGCAGCGTATCCTTGGCCTGGCTGCTGACAATCCCGCCCACTTCGCTGCTGACATACAGATGCGAGGTGAGCGATGAAATCGCGCTGATCGCAACAAGAATTATGACAGTTATTCCCAAACACAGCCCGGAAATTGTCGCGATCTTTCGCTGTAAGGAACGAATCGAGTCGAGGCGTTTCATCAAATTCATTGCGTCTTCCAATTTGCGGCGAATTAACGCCAAGCGACAGGAGACGCGGCACGACAAAGCGAAACGTCAGTTCTATCATAGGAAACTCGACGACGGATCTTCGGTACGGCCGAACAATATTTGCCCCTCGTCTCCGGAGTCGGCCCGGGCGATCGGCATCACCATCGCCCGGGTTCCCGTCGCCATGTTGCACCCCGCGCGCGCCTCGCTTAGGCAGGGCCCCATGAAACTGATCATCGGCAACAAGGCCTATTCCTCCTGGTCGCTGCGCGGCTGGCTCGCCTGCAAACTGTCGGGTCTACCGTTCGAGGAAGTGGTGGTCCCGCTCTACGATCAGGATTGGGATCAGCGCCGCGAGGGTGACGAATTCGCCCCTTCGTCGGGAAAGGTGCCGATCCTGTGGGACGGCGACGCGGTGGTATGGGACAGCCTCGCCATCGTAGAGTATCTCAACGAGAAGTCGGGGGGCGACAAATTTTGGCCAACTGACCCCGCCGCGCGCGCCATGGCGCGATCGATGGCGGCGGAAATGCATTCGGGCTTCGCCGCGCTGCGCCGCAAGCACAGCATGAACGTCCGCCAGATCTTCCCGCCGCAACGCCCGGATGAGGACGTGCTCGCCGATCTGCAGCGGATCATGGAACTTTGGGCGCAGGCGCGCGCGCGCTTCGGCGGCGAAGGCGATTTCCTGTTCGGCGCGTTCGGGGCGGCGGACATCATGTATGCCCCCGTCGTGACCCGCATTGTCACCTACAGCTTACCCGTCGCGCGCTTCGCGACCTCCTATATGGATGCGGTGCTCCACCACCCCTTCATGCAGGACTGGATCGCCTCGGCGCAGGAAGAGGAATGGGTGATCGAGCAGTTCGAACAGCCCGCCGCCAAGACCTAAGTTCAGGGCCTGACGCTCAGGGCAGGCGCGCCGTCGCGTATGGCGTACCGTCCTTATGCTCATGGCCGTCGACGGTGAAACGCATGTCGATGTCGGGATACTCCCCGCCGAGCAGCCGCTCGCCCGCCCCGATCGCGACGAACACGCAATCGCTGTCGGTGCGGTTCTGCAAATGGTGCCCGTCGCGCACCCCCGCCGGGAAGGTCGCGATGTCGCCCGCGCGCATCAGCGTCTCGCCGCCATCCTCGACCAGCACCGCCTCGCCCGACAGCATCACCACCATCTCATCCTCGTCGGCATGCCAATGCCGCTGCGACGACCAGGCCCCAGGCTTGAGGGTAACGTGGCTTGCGGCGAAGTGTGTCAGCCCCGTCACCGGTGCCAGCCGACGATACCAGCGCCCCGCCACTGGCGCATCAAATGGGGCTGGATAGCCGGTCGCATTGGTTTGCGGGATTGTGTCGAGATCGAGCTTGGGCAATGTCCCCTCCCATGAATGACCGTCTTCTGCCCGATCCGCTCGACCTCGCCAAGGCGTTGCTCGCTTGCGAAAGCGTAACGCCCGCGCAAGGCGCGGTGTTCGATGTGCTGGAGGCGGCATTGCTGCCGCTCGGTTTCACGGTTGACCGTTTCATCGCGGGTTCCGCGCCCGACGGACCGGTCGAAAACCTGCTGGCGACGCGCGGCGGGCGTGGCACGCACCTGGCCTTTGCCGGGCATCTCGACGTCGTGCCGCCGGGCGAAGGGTGGACCAGCGGCGCGTTCGCTCCTGAGGTGCGCGGCGGGCTGCTGCACGGGCGCGGCGCGGTCGACATGAAGGGGGCGATCGCAGCCTTCGTCGCAGCAATCCCGGTCGAGCCCGGCATTCCGCTCAGTCTCATCATCACCGGCGATGAGGAAGGGCCCGCCATTTTCGGCACGCGCGCACTGATCGAACGAATGGCGGAAAACGGCGTGCGGCCCGATTTGTGCCTGGTCGGCGAGCCGACCTCCACCGCGCGGCTGGGCGATACCCTTAAGATCGGGCGACGCGGATCGGTCAACATCTGGATCGGGGTTCCGGGCAAGCAAGGCCATGTCGCCTATCCGCACCTGGCCGACAATCCGATCCCGCGCCTGGTCGCGATGCTCGCCGAAATCGACGCGATCGTGCTCGATGCCGGTAACGCGTGGTTTCAGCCTTCCAACATCGAGGTGACCGACATCACCGTCGGCAACCCCGCCACCAACGTCATCCCGGCGCGCGCCGAGGCGCGGCTCAGCATCCGCTTCAACGACGAACAGCGCGGCGTCGATCTCGCCGACCGGATCGAGGCGATCGTCAAGCGCCACGATCCCGCCGCCACGATGGTCGCACGCATTTCGGGCGAAGCGTTCCTCACCGCCCCCGGCCCCTTCTCAGACCTGATCGGCGATGCAATCGCGGCGCAGACCGGCATCCGCCCCGAACTCTCCACCACCGGCGGCACCTCCGACGCGCGCTTCCTGTCGGCACTGTGCCCGACGGTGGAATTCGGCCTGCTCAACGCGACGATGCACAAACTCGATGAAGCGGTAGCACTCGACGATCTACTCGCGCTGAGCCGAATCTACCGCGACATAATCGTGCGCGTCGCCGCGCTCTAAGCGATTCAAACGACTCAAAATTCCCCGCGACTCGTGGTGAGTCCTCGGTTTGTGTGGACGCGAGTCCGCAGAATGGGTAAGCTCGGGCTTAACCATAACGGCACGCGGGCATGGCGATCGACCCCTGGTTCCCAATTGCAATCGTCTGCAGCCTGGCAGGATACGGATCGTATCTCGCCGGGCTGCGACGGCAATTGGTACAACCCAATCGCGCCTCCTGGCTGATCTGGACGGCAGCGACGGCGGTCGAGGCCGCCACCTATGCGGCAGTCAACCCAGCGGCGCTGCAAGGCTGGGTGTTCGCGCTCTCCACGCTCGCGTGTCTGGTGGTGACGATCGGGATCTGGCGGCGTTCGGTGTGGAGCGCGCCGTCGCGCGGCGAAGTGGCCTGCACCGCCGCGTGCCTCGCCGCGCTGCTAGTGTGGATCGTGTCGCGCAATGCCTTTTGGGCGCACATGTTGGTGGTCGCCGCCGTCCCCGTCAGCTTCTGGCCGACCTGGCAAAGCGTGATGGAAGACCGCACGCGCGAACGCTCACCTGCATGGGGACTGTGGACGATCGGCGATCTGGCGACCTTGCTGGTGGCGACGCGCAATGGCGACCAACATGCCGGGGAATATGTCTATATCCTGGTCGAACTGCTCTGCCACGCCAGCGTGTGGTTTATGGTCGGGTTGGCGACGATCAACCCGCTGCGCTCGCTCGGTTTCCGCGACGGGCGCTTCTACGTGCTGGACGCTTATGCCCCCACCGCCAATCTGTTCGCGGTCGGCGAGACGCATCTGGGCAAGGCGGTCTATGCCGCGCAAGGCTTTGCCGAAGGCGACGAGATCATCCGCTTCACCGGTCGCCGCTTCCGCGCAGATCGCGTGCCGAGCCTGATGCGCGGATCGAGCGACCGCTTCGTCCAGGTAACCCCCGAACATTATATGGGTCCCTCTGGCCGTATCGACGATCTCATCAACCATAGCTGTTCTCCCAATGCCGGGCTGCGCTTTGGCGGCACCAGCGTCGTGCTGGTCGCGACCCGCGACATCGCGCCCGGCGAAGAAATCGCCTGGGATTATTCGACCACGCTCGCCGAATCGAACTGGCACATGATCTGTCAGTGCCGCAGCCCGGAGTGCCGCCGCGTGATCGGCAATTTTTCCACACTGTCGCCCGAGCGGCAGGAATGGTTCCGCGCGCGCAACCTCGTCGCGCCCTATTTGCGGCGCAAGGACGAGATCGCCCCGCTGCGCGACCGCGCCGCCTAAGCCCCCGCCAACATCGCGCGGATCCGCGCGGCCAGCGTGTCCATCGCGAACGGCTTGGCGATCAACGCCATGCCAGGTTCGAGCGGACCATCCCCGACCACCGCATTTTCTGCAAAGCCCGTGATGAACAGCACGGGCAGTTCGGGGCGGGACGCGCGCGCGGCATCAGCGACCTGCCGCCCGTTCATACCGCCGGGCAAGCCGACATCGGTGATAAGCAAATCGATTCGTCCCTGCGATTTCAGCACCTTAAGTGCCTGCTCGCCGGTTTCGGTCTCGATCGCCGAATAACCGAGTTCTCCGAGCAACTCCATGACGAGCATCCGCACGGTCGGCTCGTCATCGACCACCAGCACCGTTTCGCCCGCACCGACCGGGATCGCGGTCCCGGCCCCGGCGGCGAACCGGGCGGCGGGGTGACGGGCCGCAACCTCGAGGCCGTACCCGTAGGGAAGTTCGAACCGGAGGCTCACGAAGCCTACGAGGACGAGGAGACCGACGCAGAGCACGACGTCC
>OFSF01000980.1_pt1 | contig 10364 bp, 11 predicted proteins | sample 1543271 | NCBI WGS metagenome assembly OFSF01 (sample SAMN07774227, study PRJEB24372) | wastewater metagenome | isolation source: Exp Tend VB 100WW | collected 2016-02
GAAGGTGTCGTCGGGCGAGGCGTCGTCGGAGAGCAGGATCTCGATTGGCTCGCCGGTCTGGGCCAGCGCGCTGGCGATGGCGGCGTCGATCAGCGGGGCCTGCCGGTAGGCGAGCACGACCAGGGTCAGCAGCGGGGCGGGGGAACTTGTCATGGTGCGTCGATCGTCTTCAGGACCCGGGCCGGGATGCCCCCCGCGACCACGCCCGGCGGGATGTCGGACAGCACCACCGCACCGTTGGCGATGACCGAGCCGCGGCCAATCGTGACGCCCTTGAGCACACGCACGTTGGAGCCGAGGAAGACGTCGTCCTCGATCACCACCGGGCGCGCCCAGGCCGGGTCCGAGCGCGCGCGGTCTTCCAGCCGCAGGCCGTGGAAATCGCTGTCGAAGATCTCCACCCCGGTGCCGACCAGCACGCGCCGGCCCAGCGTGATGCGGGTGTGTTCGGCGATGGCGCAGAAGTTGTTGTTCAGCACGGTGCCGTCGCCGATGTGGATCGACGCCTCCGGGCTGCGGGCTTCCAGATAGGCCAGCGTGGTGTGGAAATGCGGCGAGGGATAGACGCCGACCGTGACGCGGCCCTCGAAGCGGATCTCGCCGCGGCCGGCGGCATGCAGCGGCTGGCGCAGGCGCGGCCGGCCGACGCAGCGCGCCGACGACAGCAGCCGGTGCAGCAGGATGCGCGGGCGCTGCATCCAATGGTTGATGCGTGTCGAGAACGGCGCGCCCACGTCAGGCCTGGAAATAGCGCGTGATGACCTGGATGACCTCGTCGACCTGCTCGGGCAACAGGTGCGGCCCCATGGGCAGGCTGAGCACCTGGTCGGCCAGGCGCTCGGCGATCGGCTGGCTGCCCGGGCCGAGGCCGAGTTCGGCGTAGGCCTGCTGGCGGTGCGGGGCGATCGGGTAGTGGATCAGGGTGCCGATGCCGGCCTCGGTCAGTGCGGCCTGCAGCGCGGCACGGCGCGGTGTCGTGACCACATAGAGGTGCCAGGCCGAGTCCGCCCAGTCCGGGACGGTCGGCAGAGTCAGATCCGGTCCCGCCACGGCGGCCAGGCCTTGGGTGTAGCGGGCGGCGAGTGCCCGGCGCCGGTCGTTCCAGGCGTCCAGGCGCGCCAGCTTGACCCCCAGCACGGCGGCCTGCAGCGGGTCGAGCCGGCTGTTCCAGCCCTTGACCTCATTGACGTACTTGACCCGCGAGCCGTAGTTGCGCAGCACGCGCAGCCGGTCCGCGAGGGCGGGATCGTCTGTCGTCACGGCACCGCCGTCGCCGAGCGCGCCGAGGTTCTTGCCGGGATAGAAGCTCCAGGCCACCGCATCGCCATGTGCGCCGAGCGGCCGGCCCTTGTAGCGCGCACCGTGCGATTGCGCGCCGTCTTCGAGGATGCGCAGCCCGTGCCTGCGGGCGATGGCGCACAGCGGGTCCATGTCAGCGGGCAGGCCGTAGAGGTGGACCGGCAGGATCACGCGGGTGCGCGGCGTGATGGCCGCTTCGACACGGTCCGGGTCCAGCGTGTGGGTGTCGGCCCGCGGCTCCACCGGCACCGGCGTCGCGCCGCACTGGCTCACCGCCAGCCAGGTCGCGATGTAGGTGTTCGAGGGCACGATCACCTCGTCGCCCGGCCCGACGTCCATCGCCAGCAGCGCCAGGTGCAGCGCGTCCAGCCCGTTGGCGACGCTGACCGCTTCTTGGGCCTGGCAGTAGGTGGCAAAGGCGCGCTCGAAGGCCTCCACCTCCGGGCCGAGGATGAACCAGCCGGCGTCCAGCACGCGCTGCATGGCGGCGTCGATCTCCGGCTTCAGTTCGTCGTAGGGGGATTTGAGATCCAGGAAAGGAACCATGTCAGGCGTTCTCGCTGGGAGTCCCGGTGGTGGCCGCCGTGCACAGCCCGAGGAACTCGTTGTAGTCGCGCACGTAGTCGGCGGCGTCGTAGTAGTGCGAGGCGAAGACCATCAGCAGCGCGTCCGCCGAATACTTGTACTGGATGCCCCAGACCATCGGCGGCAGGTGCAGGCCGACGTCGGGCCGGTCGAGCAGGAACTCCTGGCGCTGCACCCCGTCGTCCGCCACCGCGCTGCACTGGCCGCGCACGCAGATCAGGAACTGGTGGCACAGGCGGTGCGCGTGTTCGCCACGGGTCTCGACGCTGGGCACGTCGAACACCATGAAATAGCGCCGCACCGGGAAGGGAATCGAGCGCTCGAACTCGCCCACGGTCAGGCTGCCGCGGATGTCGGTGACCCGCGGCAGGCGGTGCAGCGTCACGTCGCGTACACGGGAGTGGACGAAGCCGGGCTTGTCGGGCAGGGCGGGGGATTCGGCCTGCGCACTGGTGGTGGCGGCGTCGACGTAGCCGATGATCCGCGCCGGGTTGCCGACCACGATCGCGTTCGGCGGCACCGAGCGGGTCACGACGGCACCAGCCCCGACCATCACGTTGCGGCCGATGGTCAGCCCCGGCAGGATGGTGGCGTTGGCGCCGATCGAGGCCCCCGCGTCGATGACGGTCTGCAGGAAGGCCTGCGGGCGCTGGCGGCTGCGCGGAAAGCGGTCGTTGGCGAAGGTGACGTTCGGGCCGATGAAGACATCGTCGGCCACGCGCAGCCCGTCCCAGAGCTGCACGCCGCTCTTGACCGTGACCCGGTCGCCGACCACCACATCGCCTTCGACGAGCGTCTGTGCGCACAGATTGCAGTCGCGGCCGATGCGCGCGCCGGCCAGCACGACGACGAACTGCCAGACGCGCGTGCCGGCGCCGATGTGCGGGCTCTGCACGTCGGCCAGTGGGTGGATGAAGGGGGCGTTCAGCGGTACAGACATTTCAGACATGTCAGGCATGTTTCCAGGCTCCGATCAACTTCAGGCCCTGGCGCAGGAAGGTGAAGCCGCTGAGGACGGCGCGCAGGGTCGCACGCGTGCACGGATTCATGCGCGCGGCGGGCGGGGCTGGCGGCCCATCAGGAAGAACTCGTCATTCGGCCGCATCCCGATCAGGTTGGCCATGCGGTTCGACAGGCCGAAAAACGCCGTGATGCCGCCGATGTCCCAGATGTCCTCGTCGCTGAAGCCGTGGGCGTGCAGCGCGGCGTAGTCGTCCTCACCGATCGCGGCCGAGTCGAGACAGACCTTGAGCGCGAAGTCGAGCATGGCCTTCTGGCGCGGGCTCAGGTCGGCCTTGCGGTGGTTGACGGCGACCTGGTCGGCGATCAGCGGGTTCTTCTCGTAGATCCGCAGGATCGCGCCGTGTGCGACCACGCAGTAGAGGCAGCCATTCGCGCCCGAGGTGGCCACGACGATCATCTCCTTCTCGCCCTTCGTCAGCCCGGACGGGCGCAGCATCAGCGCGTCGTGGTAGTCGAAGAAGGCGCGGCACTCGTCCGGCCGGTGGGCGAGGGCCAGGAACACGTTCGGCACGAAACCGGCCTTTTCCTGCACGCCGAGGATGCGCGTGCGCAGGTCTTCGGGCAGCGTGTCCAGGCTGGGCACGGGGTAGCGGCTGATCGATGGGGTCGTCATGCGGTGGAGTCTCCGGTCGGATCCGTGATTGTCGTGCAGTGCGGGGGCGGAACTCAGGTCTGGAACTGAAGCGCGTGCAGCCGGGCGAACAGGCCACCGCGGGCGAGCAGCTCGGCCTGGGTGCCCTGCTCGACGACACGTCCCGCGTCGAGCACGACGACGCGGTCGGCCCGCTCGACCGTGGACAGCCGGTGCGCGATGACGATCGCGGTGCGCCCGACCATCAGCCGCTCCAGCGCGGACTGCACCAGCCGCTCGGATTCCGAGTCCAGCGCCGAGGTGGCCTCGTCGAGGATCAGGATCGGCGCGTCCTTGTAGATCGCCCGCGCGATGGCCAGCCGCTGGCGCTGGCCGCCGGACAGGCGCTGGCCGTTGTGGCCGATGTTCGTGTCGATGCCGTCAGGCAGTGCGGCGACGAAGTCGTGCAGGTTGGCCGCCTGCAGCGCAGCGCTGACCCGCGCCCGGTCCACCGTCTGGCCGAGCGCCACATTGGCGGCCACGCTGTCGTTGAACAGCACGACGTCCTGGCTCACCAGCGCGAACTGCTGGCGCAGCGCGGTGACACGCCAGTCGGCCAGCGGGGTGTCGTCGATCAGGACGGCGCCCGCCGTGGGTTCGACGAAGCGGGCGAGCAGGTTGATCAGCGTGGTCTTGCCGGCGCCCGACGGGCCGACCAGCGCCACCACCTGCCCGGCGGGGATGTGCAGGTCCACGTCCTGCAGCGCGGGTGTGTTCTGCTCGCCGTAGGTGACGCTCACCTGCTGGAAGTGGATGTCGCCCCGGGCGCGTCCGGGATCGAAATGGCCGTCGCGCTCGACGGGGGCGCCGTCGATCATGGCCAGGCCACGCTCCAGCGAGGCCAGACCCCGCGTGATCGGCACGGCCACTTCGGACAGGCGCTTGATCGGCGCCACCAGCATCAGCATCGCCATCACGAAGCCGACGAAGCCGCCGACGGTCTGGTTGTCGTGTCCGCTCTGCCAGAGCGCCGTGACGATGACGGCGGACAGCGCGATCGCGGCGATCACCTGCGTCAGCGGCGTCATCGTCGCCGCGGCGGCGACCGATTTCATCGCGATGCGCCGCATGTCCTCGCTCTTGGCCAGGAAGCGGGCGGTCTGGTGCTGCTGCGCACCGTGCATCCGGACGACGCGCCAGGCCTGGACGTTTTCCTCGACGGTGTAGGCCAGGTCGTCGGTCGCCTGCTGGCCGAGCAGCGTCAGCTTGTGCAGCCGGCGGCTGACGGTGCGCATCACGAAGGCCACGGCCGGAAACAGCACCGACACGAACAGCGTGAGCTGCCAGTTGATCCAGAGCAGGTAGCCGAGCAGCGCCACCAGCGTCAGCAGGTCGCGCAGCAGCGTCAGGCCGGAGGTGGACAACTGCAGCGCGCCAGACTGCACCTCGTGCGCGACCATGTTGGTCAGGGTGCTGGCGGAGTGGGTGGCGTAGAGCTGCGGGTGGGCGTCCATCAGGCGGCGGAACAGCGCCTCGCGCATGCCCTGCGTGCCGCGGTAGGCCACCCAGGCCAGGCTGTACTGACCGAGGTAGCCCGCGATGCCGCGGATGGCGAACAGGCCGATGATCGCCACCGGCACCTGCCACAGCGGCAGGCCGGTCGCGCCCTGCTTGAAGCCGGAATCCAGCAGCCGCTGCATCAGGCTGGGCACCAGCGGTTCGGTGGCGGCCACGACCATGGTGCACAGGGCAGAGACGACAAAACCCGCCCGGCTCGGCGAAAAATAGGGCCAGATGCGGCGCAGGCGCTGGAAAAGGGAGTTCATCGGGGCGGGCGAAAGCAATTCTGAAGAGCGGGGCGCCGCGGAGGCGCGATTATCAGCGCAGGCGGCTTGTTGCCTACAATCGCGGCCCGCCCAGGCTGCACGCCGGGGCCGCGCAGGTTTGGGCGAGGCGAGCGGATGCGTGGTTTTCCTGACGGACGCATGGGGTTCATACTCGCAGTCCACAATGCAGCAGCTTCCTACTACCGTTACCTGAAAATGTGGCTTGAATGCGACGAACGACCACCGACTTGACGATGCACCGCCGCCTGTTCCTGCAGCACGGCGCAGCCGCTGGTGGGTTGCTGGCCGGTGTCCTTCCGGTCGCGGCCCAGTTCCGGGTCGAGATCTCGGGCATCGGGACCGCACAGCTGCCGGTCGCCATTGCGCGCTTCCGTGACGAGGACAAGTCCGGGTTTGCGGTGTCGCAGATCGTGCGCGCCGACCTGGAGCGCAGCGGACTGTTCAAGCTGGTGCCCACTGCGCCGGACAACCTCGACGAAAACGCCCGTCCGGTGTTCACCGAGTGGCGCAGCCGCAATGCCGATGCGCTGGCCGCCGGCACCGTGACCCGGCTGGCCGATGGCCGCTTCGACCTGCGCTACCGGCTGTGGGACGTGGTCAAGGGCACGGAGCTGATCGCGCAGTCGCTGGCCGTGCCGAAGGAAGACCTGCGTCTGGCCGCACACCGCATCGCCGACGACATCTACCAGAAGCTCACCGGCGAGCGCGGCGTGTTCTCGACCCGCATCGCCTATGTCTCCAAGGGCGCCGGGCGCTACACGCTGTTCGTGGCGGACGCCGACGGCGAAGGTTCCCGTTCGGCCCTGAGCAGCGCGCAGCCGATCATCTCCCCGACCTGGTCGCAGCAGGGCAACGAGCTGGCGTATGTGTCGTTCGAGACCGGCAAGCCGGTGGTCTACGTGCAGGATGTGCTGAACGGCCGCCGCCGCACCGTCGCCGAGTTCCGCGGCTCCAACAGTGCGCCCGCTTTTTCGCCCGACGGCACGCAGCTGGTCGTGACCTTGACCAAGGATGGCAACTCCGAGCTGTACGCCATGGGGCGGCAGGGCGACAACCTGCGCCGGCTCACCACCGCGCCGGGCATCGACACCGAAGCCGCCTGGTCACCGGATGGCAAGTCGATCTATTTCGTCAGCGACCGCGGCGGTGGTCCGCAGATCTACCGCATGGGCGCGTCTGGTGGCAGCGCCGAGCGCGTCACCTTCAGCGGCAGCTACAACATCAGCCCCGCACTCAGCCCGGACGGCCGCTACATGGCCTACATCAACCGCAACGGCGGCAACCAGTTCCGCCTGCAGCTGATGGACCTGTCGTCGGGAACTGTCACGGCCCTCACGGACACCAACGACGACGAAAGCCCGAGCTTCGCCCCGAACAGCCGGTTGATCATCTATGCCAGCCGTGCAGGCGGACGTGACCTGCTGATGACCACGACGCTGGACGGCGGCATCAAGGCCCGTCTCAGTCCACCGCAGGCGGACGTGAGAGAACCGGTCTGGGGCCCGTTCGGCCGCTGATCGGCTGCGGATCCGGGCATCGATTCCGACCATCGATTTCACCTTTTCAGGAGCAACAACATGTCTACCCCCTTCAACAGCCGCACGGTGTGGCTCGGCGCGTTCAGTGCCGCCTTGTTGATTCTCACGGGCTGCGCCTCGAACACCCGGGTCGAGCCGCCCGCGCCGGTGGAAAACCGCCTCGCCGGCGCCGGCACGCCCGCCACCGTGGCCTCGAATGCCAACGCAGGCGCTGCCACCGCGCAGGCCCCGCAGTCCACCGTCACTCCGGTGGATGTCACCGGCAATGACGCGATGGCCAATGGTGGCGGCCGGGTGGTGTATTTCGATTTCGACAGCTTCGTTGTCAAGGACGAGTTCCGCGGCGTGGTGGAGGGCCATGCGCGCCGCCTGAGCGCGGACCGCAAGCGCCGCGTGCTGATCGAGGGCCACACCGATGAACGGGGCGGTCGTGAGTACAACCTGGCGCTCGGCCAGCGCCGTGCGGAGGCGGTGCTGAAGTCGCTGACGCTGCTGGGTGTGCAGGATGGTCAGGTCGAAGCCGTGAGCTTCGGCAAGGAAAAGCCGGCTGCTGCGGGCAGCAACGAGGCGGCGTGGGCCAAGAACCGCCGTGCCGAACTGAAGGACCGTTGACATGCGCTGCGTCCAGCCCCTGAAACTGTCCGCTCTGGCGGTCTCCGTCGCACTGGCCCTGGGCGCGCTCTGGCCTGTGACGGCCAGCGCAGGCCTGTTCGACGATGAGGAGGCCCGCAAGGCCATCGTCGAGCTGCGCACCCGGTTCGAGCAGTCACAGCAGCGGCAGGCGCAGTACGAGGAATCCGAGCGCAAGGCCCAGGCCGCGCAGCTGGCCGAGCTGGCCGAGCAGATCGCCGTGCTGCGGCGCAGCCTGCTCGACCTGAACGCCCAGATGGAGACGCTGCGCACCGAGGTCGCCAAGCTGCGTGGCACCGACGAGCAGCTCGCCCAGGCCAACAAGGACCTGGCGCGGGAGCTGGCCGACCTGCAGCGCAAGCACAAGGACGCGATGGCCGCGATCGACGACCGCATCCGTCGTCTGGAGCCGCAGCGGGTGTCGCTGGACGGCAAGGATGCCGTGGTCGACGCGCCGGAGAAGAAGGCCTACGACGAGGCCATCGGCATCCTGCGCAAGGGCGAGTTTGCCAATGCGGCCACGGCCTTGGCGGCCTTCCAGAAACGCTTCCCGTCCAGCGCCTACAACGGGCATGTGCAGTACTGGCTGGGCAATGCGCTGTACGGCAAGGGCGAGGTGAAGGAGGCGATGGCCATCTTCCGCTCGCTGGTGTCGTCCACTCCGGACCACCCGCGGGCGTCCGAAGCGCTGCTGGCGCTGGCGAACTGCCAGATCGAGCTGAAGGATCCCAAGGGTGCGCGCAAGACCCTGGAAGAGCTGATCGCGAACTACCCGCAGTCCGAGGCCGCACAGGCCGGGCGTGAACGCATCAAGCAGATCAAGTGAGCCCGACCGACGTCGACTCGTTGACGGCCCAGGTTCTCTGGGCCGTTTTTGCATTGGCGTTCGCGCTGGGCGTGCTGGTGCGCCAGAGCCATTTCTGCACGATGGGCGCGGTGGCCGACATCGTCAACCTGGGCGACTGGAGCCGCATGCGCATGTGGGCCTTGGCGGCCGGGGTGGCGATCGCCGGCTTCAACGCCATGGTGGCGCTCGGGCTGGTGCAGGCCGTGGACACCGTGTATGGCGGGCCACGCTGGTTGATCGGGTCGGCGCTGGTGGGAGGGGGGCTGTTCGGATTCGGCATGGTGCTGGCCTCCGGGTGTGGCAGCAAGACACTGGTGCGTGTCGGCGGGGGCAGCCTGAAGTCGCTGGTGGTGCTGCTGGTGATGGGGCTGGCGGCCTGGGCCACATTGCGGGGGCTCACGGCGGTGCTGCGGGTGCACAGCGTCGACCGGCTGGCGGTGGACCTGCCCGCGTCGCAGGACTTGCCCAGCCTGCTGGCGCATGTGACGGGCGGGTCGGTGCAGACGCTGGCTGCGCTGTGCGCCGTGGTGCTGGGCGGTGGTGCGGTGGCGTGGGCATTGGCACGGCCCGAGGGGCGCCATCCGCAGGTGCTGGCGGGGGGGCTCGGTACGGGCCTGCTGGTGCTGGCGCTGTGGTGGACGACTGGCTGTTTCGGTTTCGTGCCGGAACATCCGGAGACCCTGGAGCCTAGGTTCCTAGCGACGGCCTCGCGGCGCATGGAGGCCTTCACCTTCGTGGCGCCTGTGGCGCAGGCGATGGAATGGCTGGTGTTCTTCAGCGACAGCAGCCGCACGCTGGGTGTGGGTGCGGTGAGCGTCGCCGGGGTTCTGGCCGGTGCAGCCGTGTCGGCCCTGGTGACCCGCACGTTCCGGTGGGAAGGATTTCAGGACGTGACGGACATGGGGCGACATCTGGTGGGGGCTGTCCTGATGGGCGTGGGCGGCGTGACGGCCATGGGCTGCACCTTCGGCCAGGGGCTGTCCGGGCTGTCCACGCTCGGGCTGACGAGCCTGGTGGCGGTGCCGGCGATTCTGGGCGGAGCGGTGCTTGGCCTGCGGTTTCTGACGTGGCAACTGGAGCGCCAGGCATGAGCGATCTTCTGCTGGACGCGGATCTGGAGCGGCGCTTCGGCGGCCTGCGCCGTCTGTGGGGCGATGTGGCGTATCAGCGGATCCGCGCGGCCAGGGTGGCCGTGGTCGGGGTCGGCGGTGTCGGCTCCTGGGCGGCCGAGGCGCTCGCACGCTGCGGGGTGGCGGAGCTGGTGCTGATCGACCTGGACCAGATCGCGGAATCCAACATCAACCGCCAGATCCAGGCGCTGGGCGCGACGGTGGGTGCGGCCAAGGTGCTCGCGCTGCGCGAACGCATCGCCGACATCCATCCTGGTTGCACGGTGCATGCCGTGGAAGAGTTCGTCGAGCCGGCCAACTGGCCTGCGCTGCTGCCGATCGAGGTGGACGTGGTCGTGGATGCGTGTGACCAGAATGCCGCGAAGCTGGCGATGGCGCGGTGGTCGATGTCCACTGGCAAGGCGCTGGTCATGGTCGGTGCGGCTGGGGGCAAGTCCCGCCCGGAGCGCATCGAGGTCGCCGATCTCGCGGAGGTGACCCATGATCCGCTGCTGGCCCGGCTGCGGCAGCAGCTGCGCAAGGACGGTGCACCACGGACGGGGCGCATCGGTGTGCGCTGCGTGTTCTCCCGCGAAGAGGTGCGCCAGCCGCCGCAGGATGCCTGCACGGTCGACGGCAGCCTGAACTGCCACGGCTATGGTTCCAGTGTCATGGTGACCGCCAGTTTCGGCATGGCGGCCGCGGCCCAGGCGCTGGAATGCGTGCGAGAGGCTTGACGCGGTAGCGGGTACCTGGTTTAGAATCATGGGCTCGACTCAGAGCAAAGGCCATTTCGACAGATTGGGCCAATGCACAGAGAAGAGGCACAGGAAACGTTGGGTCGTTAGCTCAGTTGGTAGAGCAGCGGACTTTTAATCCGTAGGTCGCAGGTTCGAGTCCCGCACGACCCACCAA